>Ga0114968_10003843_pt1 | contig 11245 bp, 11 predicted proteins | sample M_130807_EF_Meta_FD_87020 | JGI IMG/M metagenome (GOLD analysis project Ga0114968, IMG submission 87020) | Freshwater microbial communities from Lake Montjoie, Canada to study carbon cycling - M_130807_EF_MetaG | ecosystem: Environmental > Aquatic > Freshwater > Lake | place: Lake Montjoie... | reverse complement strand
GCCAAGGCCTGTGCTTCATAGGGTTGACCCGAGGTCATGGCCGCCACCACTTTGCGTTGCCCTGGAATGATCCATACCAACACATTGGCACTCATGGCGGTGGCCATCATGGCACCCACCAGCAAAAACGCTGCACGGCCTGCAAAAAGTTGGTTGGTAGCCCAACACGCCAGCGCCAGCGTGACGAGCATGACCAAACCTATCCATACCCCGCCACGTTGGCGAAAACCCACCCAACGACAGGTCAGGTCATAAACCAGCCAGAAAACCACCAGCAAGGCCACAGCGACCACACTTGCAGACAGCGGCGCCCAAGCAAAGACATTTTTATCAATCAAAAACGTGTTGGCATTCCACAAGTACAGAACGCAAAACAAGGCAAAACCGCTCAGCCAGGTGCTATAGCTTTCCCAGTAAAACCAATGCAATTTGCCGTGGATGCGCCCCGGTTGCCCAAGGTACTTTTGCGGGTTGTAAAAACCCCCGCCGTGCACTGCCCACATCTCGCCGCCCACGCCCTTGGCACGCAAGTCCTCGTCCTCGGGGGAAATCAAGTTGCTGTCTAAAAAAACAAAGTAAAAAGACGAACCAATCCATGCAATTGCAGTGATGACATGCACCCAGCGCAACAACAGATTGGCCCACTCCAGCAAATAAGTTTCCATAGGGGGATATTAATCGGGGTCAGATCCCAATTATTAATTGGGGTCTGACCCCGATTGTTTTAACAATTGCGCCGCCACAGACACGGCTATGACGTCGGGCTGCTTGCCGCTGATGCCGGGCAAGCCAATGGGGCAGGTAATGCGCTGAATTTCCTCTTCAGCAAAACCCTTTTCACGCAGGCGTCGCTGAAAAGTGGCCCACTTGGTGGCGCTGCCTATCAAGCCGATAAAGGGCAAATCATCTTGTGAACGCAAACGTAGCAAACACGCGGCCACCACATCAAGGTCTTGGGCATGGCTGAAACTCATGATCAACACTTGGCTTTGGGGCATTAAGTCTGCCACCGCGGCTTGAACGGGGTCGCTGTGCTCAGTCAGCACCTGCTCAGGCAAATGGGCGGGAAACACCTCATCGCGGCTGTCAATCCAGCGCACTGCAAATGGCAGTCGGCACAGTACCTCTACCAGCGCCCTTCCCACATGCCCCCCGCCAAACAAGGCAACAGGCGTCAGCACGGGCATCAAGCGCTGTTGCAATAGGGGCAGGTCTTGCGCTGAGATCAATTCAAAACTCAGCTCCACCGCGCCTCCGCAGCACTGCCCCAAGCTCGGGCCTAGAGCCACCCTGTGCAAAGGCGGCAAGACCGCCAAGCCTTGCAGCGCTTGACGCGATTGGGCCATCGCCTGCCATTCGAGTTGTCCGCCACCAATGGTGCCAACTTCTCCTTGTGCAAACACCGCCATCCAAGCGCCCACCTCGCGGGGAACCGAGCCATGCGCTGAGGCCACCATCACCAAAACCGCCGATTCTGTTGCCAGTCGATGGTCCAAAGAGGCAAACAAGTTCACACCCAAGCTCGGGTAATCATGGTTGTCAAAGTCAATCATTGGTCGCAGAGTATGCCTTCAACCTTGATGAATGGAAGAAGCCATGCAGTTTGGGCTTATCGGTCAATCTTTGCTTGTTGCCCTGCTGATGCTGTTGGCGTCATGCTCTACCAAGCCCATCAAGGCACCAGACCCCTTGCCTGAAGTGCCTGCCCAAGCGCCCGAGACAAAGCCAGCAGAAGTTGCCCCGGATTCCAGCACTGGCGCCACAGATTTGCCTCGCGTCCTTGAGCCTGAACCAGTTGCTACAAAGCAAGACCCTGCACCCATACCCCCCAACCAAGCGCTATCGTCTGCTCGCAGCAATGCCGACTACCGTAAAGATGCCGCACACCATATCTACCAGCGTCTTCCTGAGCGTATTTATAAGGGCAAACTCCCGCCCTTGTTAAAAGCCGTGGTGGTGGTGGATATCCATATTGAGCCCTCAGGACAGATAGGTCGTATCGATTGGGTACGTGTGCCCAAACATGCCCCCGAGGTGAAGCTCGATATTGAGCAAGCCATTCGACAGTCTGCTCCGTTTCCGGCACCCAAGTACCTCAAGCAAGTCATCTTCACCGAAACATGGCTGTGGCACCGCAGTGGGCGCTTCCAGCTCGATACCCTCACAGAGGGACAACTCTGAAGGGCTCAGGAGCCTCGGTAAGTGGAATAACTCCAAGGGCTGACCAACAGCGGCACATGGTAGTGCTGGGCTAGATCGGCAATGCCAAAGTCCAAGCTGACTTCATCCAAAAAAGCTGGCTCTGCAAGCGCTACACCGCGCAACACAAAATAGGCTTTCACCGCAAACACCAAGCGGTAAGTACCGACTTGCAAATTTGCGTTGTCCAACAGGGGCCCGCCTTCATGACGGCCATCGGCATTCAACTCAAAGCGCTTGATCAAACGGCTGCCTGCGCTATGTGTTGCATACAAAGCCACCGCCATGCCTGCAGCTGGGCAGCCGTGCATGGTGTCCAAAACATGTGTGCTCAATCCCATGGTTTATCGGCAAAGTTATAGTTGATTGATCCAGTGTAGCCGCCCCCAACATCCCACCCATGACCATCCACGCCGCCAAAGCCGCCATCGATCATCTGAATGCCGCCAGCCATGACCAGGCTTTGCTATGGCTGGACGGCATCTACGAGCACTCGCCTTGGGTGGCAGAACAGGCTTTGCAGCTACGCCCCTTTCGCAGCTTGGCGCATTTGAAGTGGGTATTGGCGCAAGTGGTCAGCCATGCGCCTGCCGAGCAACAACTGGCCTTGCTGCGAGCTCACCCCGTGTTGGCTCCCAAGCCAGCGCCGGACCTCACGGCGAACTCCCACCAAGAGCAGCAAAGCGCAGGGTTGTGGCAATGCACACCCGCACAAGCCATTCGGTTACAAGAACTTAACGCTGCCTACCAACAACATTTTGGCTGGCCCTTCATCGTGGCGGTCAAAGGTCCGCGCGGCAATGGCTTGGAGCCGCAAGCAATATTGGACGCATTAGAGCGTCGTTTACGCGCCTCCCCCGCCCATGAATTGCAAGAATGCCTTCGCCAAATCCACCGCATTGCCGAGCTGCGCCTGAACGATAGGTGCAAAGCTCAGCCCACATTGGGCGAAGAAGTATGGGACTGGCATGAATGGTTGGCCCAATTCAGTGATGAGGGATTTGTCGAGCGTGGCGAATTGAGTGTGAGCTACCTCACACCTGCACACCGCGCTTGCGCAAAGACATTGCAACTGGGCATGCAAGCCTGTGGGTTTGATGAAGTGGGCATTGACGCTGCGGGCAATGTGGTGGGGCGCTACCACCCCGCCGAACCAGACGGGCGCTATGTGCTGACTGGCAGCCATTACGACACGGTACGTAACGGCGGCAAGTACGACGGACGGCTGGGCATTTTTGTGCCCATGGCCTGTGTACGGGAGTTAGCCCGCGCTAGAAGGCGCTTGTCCGTTGGCATTGAAGTGGTGGCGTTTGCAGAGGAAGAAGGCGTTCGCTTCAAAGCCACGTTTTTGGCGTCAGCCGCACTGACAGGCCATTTTCAAAACGCATGGTTAGAGCAAACCGACAAAGATGGCATCAGCATGCGACAAGCCATGCAAAACGCTGGCTTGAACCCCAAAGATATCGCTGCGCTCAAGCGAGATGCGTCGCGCTACGTGGGTTTCATTGAGGTACATATCGAACAAGGCCCTGTGTTGCACAGCATCAACATGCCGCTGGGTATCGTCACCTCCATTAACGGCAGCCGACGGTATTTGGGCGAAATCTCCGGCACCGCCAGCCATGCGGGTACCACCCCCATGGGTCAGCGCCAAGATGCCGTAGCAGCCTTGGCCGAATGGTCGGTGTACTTAGAGCAACGTGCAAACCTTGACGGCGACTCTGTCGCCACCATTGGCATGTTGAATGTGCCCAATGGCTCTGTCAATGTGGTGCCAGGGCGCTGCAGCTTTAGCCTAGATATGCGTGCTCCTACTGATGCGCAACGTGACGCACTGGCAGACGATGTTTTGCAATCCCTTGCAAATATTTGTCAAAGTCGGGGCCTTCGCTTTAGCCATGAAGAAACTGTCCGAGCAGCGGCCGCACCCAGCGACCTGCGCTTACAACAAGCTTGGGAGCGTGCAGTTTCTTCTTTGGGTATTCCCTTTCACCACCTGCCAAGCGGTGCCGGACATGATGCCATGCAATTGCACCGCATCATGCCCCAAGCCATGCTGTTTGTGCGCGGCGAAAACCAAGGAATTAGCCATAACCCGCTTGAAAGCACCACGGCGGATGACATGCAATTGGCCATTGATGCCTTCCAATATGTTCTAAAACTTTTAAATTAAATTTAATTAAATTACCAAATATGACTGCAATTTCGAGTTTTTTAGATATTCAATAAATTTGTATTTTTTGCGAATATCATCCTCGGGCATCAGATGAGAGATTTATCCCGTCTTTTTCTTGAGAAAGTGAAATCGCTATGAACAGTACCTCAACGTCATCCAAGGTCGGCACCGGCCCGACCTTTTCCGACTGGATTTTCATTTTGATCGTTCTTGGGGTCTTGGTCTTGGTGGCCTATCTGGGCGAAATTGCCTTTGAGCATGCCCAGCAAACTGAGAAAAGCAAGCGAAATGGCGAAGCTTTAGTGGCTTGGTTAGGTAAAGCCAGTGCGGAACGCTTCAACCCCGACTACCCCGTCAAAGCCTGCGCAGGTGGCGCAGACGCCAAAACCAGTACCTGGGGACCATGTTTAGAACACCTCTTGGCCAATGACTTTAAAAACATGCAAAACCCTTTCAAGGGAAAAACACCCGAGTTCATTGAGCAATGCAACCCTGCCGACAAAAGCCTAACAGGTGAAATTGTGTTGTTAAAAGTAACGCCCACCCCACCAGGCTCAGCTGTTCCAACGATCAACTCCAAACTGGCAGCTGAAGACAGCATTGACCAAAAACTTCAATTGAGTATTGGTATCTGTGACAAAGGTTCCTACCTTGTCAAAGTTTCTGACGTTGAATTCTGAGGCTCACCATGACAACTGACACAAACACCAACAACACGCCCCCCCAACTCATTGACATTGACTCGCTCGACGCCAAGGCACTGTTAGGCCTCGAAGAGGCTGGCCCACCTATTTCTAAAGACCAGCCATTTCGCAAATGGCTTTATGACTGGACCTTAAACCCCAATATCCCTGGTAACTTCCAGCCAGTCTTGGACAAGTGGATTGGCGTTTTGATTGTGGTCAATCTGTTTGCGTTGGTGCTAGAGCACGTGCCAGCCTTGTTTGACCCCTACAAGCAACTCTTTCATTACTTTGATATTTTTTCAGTCACTGTTTTTGTTTTGGAATATGCGCTGCGCTTTTACTTAGCACCTGAGGATGAAGAATTCCAAAAGAAAAACACACCAAGGGTGGCCTATGTTTTTAGCCCCTTTGCCATCATCGACTTTTTGGCTGTGGCACCTTTTTTCCTGCAAGCCTTTATCCCGATTGACTTGCGTGCCTTGCGTTTCTTGCGACTGTTGCGAATCCTCAAGTTGTTTCGCATTGTCATTCCGGCCATCAAAGAGTTTGCCGAACTCAACCGTGGCCGCACCTTCCGTCAAAAAATCCATGCCGTGGTGTTTGAGAGCGCCTATGGCGGCAAGTTACAAACCATCTTTGATACCTTCATTGGTATTTGGGTCATCATTTCTGTGCTTGCTGTGGTTTTGGAATCGATCCAAAGCGTCAGCTACCTCATCAACTTAGAGTTTGTCATTCTTGACACTGTGGCTGTAGGCATCTTCACCATTGAGTATCTGATGCGCCTTTACGCTTGTGTGGAGGAACCGCGTTATCGCCACGCATTTTTAGGTCGATTCAAACAAGCCCGCAACACAGCCACCATCATTGATTTGCTGGCCATCCTGCCCTTCTTTTTGGAAGTCTTGTTGGGCTCTGTTCTCGATTTGCGGTTCTTGCGAACCTTCCGTTTGGCACGTTTGCTCAAACTCACCCGCTACAACGATTCCACCAAGATTTTGACCACGGTGATCGCCAGAGAATGGCCAGTCATCAGCGCATCCGCTTTCATCATGATCTTGATGGTGATCATGACCGCCAGCTTGGGCTATGTGTTTGAACACGAAGCCCAACCAGAGAAGTTTGACAACATACCTAACTCTGTCTATTGGGCCGTCATCACACTGGCTTCGGTAGGCTATGGCGATATCTCACCGATCACCCCTGTAGGGCGCTTCATGACCGTGGTCATGGCCTTGCTAGGTATCGGCATCTTTGCCATCCCTGCGGCTTTGCTGGCTTCAGCTTTCGGCGATCAGTTACACAAAGAACGTGAATTGCTGAAAACCAATTTGCGCAACATGATGAAAGACGGTCATTTGGACGATTCTGAAATAGAAATGTTGCGAACAGAAGCCAAACGACTGCACATCACCATCGAAGAGCTCAACGCATTGCTAGAGCACGTCCACACGGAACGTGTCAATGCGCAGCACAAGTCTGTACTCCCCTTACATGTCATCGCTGAACGACCGGATCATGCTGTAGAGCATTTCAAAATGTTGCTCTCCCAAATCAATCAACTGGCCTTGATGGCAGATGGCGCCAAGTTTGAACAAGCCGCCAAAGCGTCGGACAGTCTCACGGCCAAGGAATTGGCCTTGTGGCAACAACTGCGAGCTCGCAGTTGATTTTTTAGAGCAAGTTTCTTCGACCGCTTAAGTTTGACGGTTATGTGTGGGGAACTTGCTCGCCCCTTTTCTCTTTTTTAGTATTGCGCAATGTTCGAGCAACAAAAAACCAATTTGATGGAGATTCTTGAAGGGTCTCCTAACCAATCGCTCTCTAGGTATGCAGAATGGTTGATCTCTGCTGTTGTCTTGGTGAATTGCTCTGCGGTGATTTTGGACTCGGTGCCTGAAGTACATGCGCAGTACAAAGATTTTTTTCACGAGCTGGAGTTTTGGAGCGTGATGTTTTTCACGGCCGAGTACCTGATGCGGGTTTGGTCTTTGGGGGCGAAATACGCAGACAGTTCATGGAAAGGTCGGCGCGAATACATGTTCAGCGCTTTTGGTTTGGTCGACTTCTTTGCCACCATGCCGTACTACTTGCATGTGTTTTTCCCACTGCTAGATTTACGCATATTGCGTGTTTTGCGTTTACTGCGAATTTTGAAGTTATCCAAATACAACTCCGCCCTGCAAGACTTGTTTTCTGCGGTGTACTCAGAGCGACGTGCGTTTGGGTCTGCGGCTTTTTTGCTGACCATCGCTACCATCGTGTCCGCTTCACTTATGCACTTTGCTGAAGGCCATGCGCAACCCGAGCAATTTGGCACTATTCCTCATGCTATTTACTGGTCTATTGTCACCATCACTTCTGGCTACGGCAATGTAGAACCTGTCACCAAAGGCGGTGAAGTGGTCGCTTTATTGACAGGTTTTTTGGGGGTTTGTATGGCGGCCATCATGACGGGTATCGTGGCCTCTGCATTTGCCAATCAACTTTCACGCAAAAAATCCGCCTACCAAGCCCAATTGCGGCAAGTGCTGGCCGATGATGTCGTGACCGATGCGGAGAAGGACGCTCTCAAGCGTTTGCAAATGCAGTTTCGCTTGAGTGACAAAGAAGTGCAGACCATGATGGAGCAGGCCAAAGCTGGGAAAAAACCATGAACAGCACGCTGGAGATATCAGCCTTTGGCCGCGCCAAACGCCGGGTGTTCAACATCCTTGAAGGTGATGTTGCCGATCCTGCCAGCCGTTTTTGTGAGATCTTTATTGCGCTCTTGGTGGTCTTGAATGTGTTGGCCATCATTTTGGAGTCTGTACCTGATATTCATGAAGCCGCTGGTGCGTACTTTCACGTTTTCGACCTTTTCAGCGTGGGCGTCTTCTCCATCGAGTATGTGTTGAGGGTGTGGTCTTACAGCGAAAAATACACCGAGCCAGGCGACAGCCCTTGGAAGGGACGCAAAGAATACATCTTCAGCTTCTTTGGCTTGGTAGATTTTTTCAGCACCGTGCCGTTTTACCTTCAACTGCTGATGCCTGGCACCGATTTACGTGTGCTGCGAATGTTCCGTTTGCTGCGTATTTTCAAACTGTCGCGCTATAACAGCGCCATGGACGATATGTTTGAAGCCATCAAATCGGAGAAAGATTCTTTTTCCTCAGCGCTGTTTTTGTTGTTCATCAGTGGGCTGTTGTTCTCCTCATTGATTTACATCATTGAGGGCCACGATCAGCCAGACGTATTTCCCTCTATTCCTGCAGCGATGCACTGGTTTATCTTGACCATTATTTCTGGTTGGGGCAATGTGGACCCCGTTACCTTCCCTGGCGTGGTGCTGGTGATCATCACGCAGATATTGGCCATTGCTTTAGCGGCTATCCTGACCGGTGTGGTGTCCACCGCTTACACCACCCAAGTAGCTCGCCGAGAGGCTTTGTACGAAATGGAAATTCGTGAGGTGTTGGCCGATGGCGTTGTTACAGAAGAAGAAGCCATCAAACTCAAACATATGCAGGCCAAGTACGGCATGTCAGACGAGCAAGTAGAAGCGATCGCAGCACAAGTTCGTGCTGAAAAGGATTTACCCGAGTAAGCTAGCACGATATATCCTCAACCGGAGACGATGATGCAAGACATGGGAACCACCTTGGTAATTTGGGCAGCCATTTTGGGTGCGATTGCAGCGGGTTCTATGGTGCTTGGCGCCATTGTCGGCATCACCACGCCGATGTCGAACTCCTCAGTAGGCGCCATGTGCGGCTTTGGCGCTGGCGCTTTGATATCGGCTTTGGCACTTGAACTGGTGTCGCCAACCGTTGAAGCCTTATCACATGCAGATTTAGCTGATCGAGCCGAGGCAATCCACCATTTCGTCACCCTCTTGCTGGCCATGGTAGGAGGTGGACTGATCTTCATCGTCCTAGACCAATTGCTCAGTGCGCATGGCGGCTATTTGCGCAAAGGGGCTTACGTCATCGCCCAACATGCTCGTAATAAATCCAAACGTCAAGCAGACTTAATGCAGTCGATTGGCAACTCTTCTTTTTTCACCAGCATGTCAGCTGAGATGATGCATGATTTGGTGAAACTTCTTCATCCTAAATTTTTAGTGCAAGATGAAGCTTTGTTTTCTGCGGGCGCCCTCTCCTCAGAGTTGTACATTGTTCGCTCAGGCTCCATTACCTTGACGCATTCCGATGGCAGCAGTCATACCGCTGAGAGGGGTGACTTATTGGGTGAAGTGTCTTTCTTGGCCCACCAAGCACACAGCACCACAGCAGTGTCAGAACATGGTCCAGCCGAATTGCTGGTATTGCATAAATCGCAATACGACATCTTTGCCCGTTCGCACCCAGAGTTTGCTACCTCGGTGCGTGAATTGGCAGCTCAACGTATTTTGGAAAACAAACGCCATATCGACCAAGCTGCTGTGGCCAAACAAGCTTGGGCCAATTTGGCGATTGATGCCATTCGCTCTGGCGGCAGTGAAGTCCCCACAGCCACTGACTTGAACAATATGAAAGAAGAGCACAACAATGCAGGCATGGCCATTTGGCTGGGAAATTTATTGGACGTGATACCTGAAAGCTTTGTGATTGGCACCGTCATGCTGTCTATCGTTGCAGCCAAAACCGCCACCGGCATGACCTTGGGTTTTTGGGATGTCATGCCCTTAACTTTAGTTGGCGCTTTGTTTTTATCTAACTTCCCTGAAGCCTTGTCTGCCAGCGTGAACATGAAGCAACAAGGTTTCTCCACCAGCAAAATTATTTTTCTATGGTCAGTGCTTACTGTGATTTGCGCTCTGGGTGCTGCATTTGGGGCGTATGTGGGTGAGTCCATTCCTCACTCGACCATGATCGTGGTCGAAGGCATCGCAGCTGGCGCTATGTTGACCATGATTGGCTCTGCCATGCTGCCAGAGGCGGCGCATTTATCGACGCCCAATATGGCTGGTTTTTCTACCTTGGTGGGGTTTGTGTCCGCGGTAGGATTCAAGCTTTTTGAATAAAGCCATGGGCTGGCAAGCCAAACTTAGCATTGATTACAGCGTCGAAGATGGTCATTGTGTGGCACGCCATGTCCACGATGGCCCTCTTCGCATCTTGAAGAGCCTTTACCCCGAGGGGGGAAGGGTATGTCACAACATCTTGGTTCACCCGCCCAGTGGCTTGGTGGGCGGTGACAGCCTAGATATCAAGCTCCAGCTTCATGACCATGCCCACGCCTTGCTCACCACCCCTGGGGCAACGCGGTTTTACCATTCAGATGGCTTGACCGCTTCGCAACACGTCCACGCTACTTTAGGCTGTGGCGCTCGACTGGAATGGTTACCACTTGAAGCATTGGCTTACAGCGGCTGTTATGCCAGTAACCAAGTGAAATTCAATTTAGCGGCTGAAAGTCAACTCATGGCATGGGATGTCACAGCCTTGGGTTTGCCGCACGCCAACCAAGCTTTTGAACTGGGTCAATTTCAGCAACACTTAGAAATTGAAGGTGTATGGCTAGAGCGTGGTTTGATGGACGCAAGCGACAAGCGCTTGTTGCATAGCCCCTTAGGATTGAATGGACACAGCTGCCAAGGCACTTTGGTTTTTGCACAAGGCAACCCAATCTCAGATGACCTTTTACAACAGGTCATTGCGCTTGCCCGAAACCTATGCGAACAACATCCTTTGGCGTTACAAGCTGGAGTGACCTCACCAGACCCTAGGCTGGTGGTTGTGCGGGTACTGTCCGCACAAGTCGAGCATGCCATGGACTTGCTTCGTCGTATTTGGCTGGTGTGGCGCTCTGAACTTTGGTCACTCCCTAGTGTTGCCCCGCGTATTTGGGCTATGTAAGCAATTTATTTAAAAGCAAACAAGTACTTTGCGCCAGTAGGTCCTGCTTGTAATTCAAAGCGTGTCACCTTGTCGATGAAAAACAATTCACCCATCAAATAGTTGGTAGTTTCGCCTTTAGATTTAAGAGCCAAGTCACCTTCTAATACAAGCCCCAAAACCTCTTGCCGGTTTGTAAATTCAGGTACATTGCGCAGTGGCTCTAACTCAGCCAAAACAGGTGAAATAAATCCCAGTTCGGTGAGATGTTTTTTGAACTGTCCAATCCGCTGACCCAAAACAATTGTGTTCGATTCCATTCATACATCATGATGCAGAAATATGTTCGCTTGATGACAATT
>Ga0114968_10003842_pt1 | contig 11248 bp, 6 predicted proteins | sample M_130807_EF_Meta_FD_87020 | JGI IMG/M metagenome (GOLD analysis project Ga0114968, IMG submission 87020) | Freshwater microbial communities from Lake Montjoie, Canada to study carbon cycling - M_130807_EF_MetaG | ecosystem: Environmental > Aquatic > Freshwater > Lake | place: Lake Montjoie... | reverse complement strand
TGCGAGCCATCACGAAGGTAAGGTAAAAAAGAAACCAAGAAGATAGTGTAAGGAACAGCAATCACCAGAATTTTCCTAGACCACCTAACCTCTTTAAACGCAAGCCATAATGGGAAAAAGATGAGGAAATGCTTGGTGACTAGAGATAGTCCTAGTACTATCAAACCGGGCAGGAGACCAAAAGATTTACGCTGATATTGAATTAAGAGTACAGCCAGAAAGCCTAAGAGCAAGGCAAAGTTATCCATCTGACTGTGATAACCAGTGATCACAATAGAAATGGGATTTAAGAAAAAAAGGCTGGCTACTACCAGGCCATATAACCTAAATAATACGGAGAAGATGACAACATCAACGACGGTTAAAAATATGGCAACTTTCCAGCGAAATGCCAAAAAATGCCCTGTTCCAGTGAGCGGCAACTGATCCAAAAACTGCAAGACATAAAACCAGATTGGGCCGTAGTTATAGCGCCCAGTTTGACCATACACATTGCCGCCATTAGCCAAAATATCAGCAGCTATTTTCCAAGATTCAATATCGTAGTTAAAACCACGCAAAGGCATCCACATTCTCAAGGTAATACCTATAAGAATGACCATAGTCACCCAAAGCAAGGATGAAAAATAATGCTTGCGCACGCTAGAAAGCAAGAGAATTTTCCTTAAACATGTATTGCGATGGTTAATTTTTTAAGGGTGTTGACTGAGTTTCTAAAATACATTCTTTATAACTAAAGCTACTAATACCCCTGCCCTTTGCAAGACCGGTTAATAGCAATGTCAGTAATGTCAGCGTTCCCGTCTGAATAAAAATGAGCAAGAAAACACCGATCAATACCGAAGCCCAGCCTGGACTTGCAAGACCCGCTAATTTCAGAGCAATCGGAATAGGCATCAGTAGGATTGAGAGAAAAGCTACGCCAGCACAAAAAATACCAACGCGCACAAACACCTCTTCTGCAAAGACCATTAAACCTTTAACACCATGCAAGACTAAGCCCACAAAATTCATTTTGCTTTTTCCCGCATAACGAGAAGCCCTATCAATTGGACACCGAACAATACGCAACTTAGAAATTAAGACGCAGCCTGCTAAATGAAGCCACAATTCAGGCATTACTGCCAAACGCTGCAATGCGCTTGGTGAGAGAGCCATAAAGTTACCGAAATTGATAACCTTACCTGTAAAAAGTGCAAAAAATCTCTTATAAAGGGCGTAGAAAACTTGGAAGCGCATTGATTCAACCCTACTTCTTCTTTCTGCCACCACTACATCTGTCCCAGCACCCAATTGAGATAGCAAGATTGAAATAGATTGGGGCGAATCTTCTCCATCAGAATCCATCACCACCACGATGTGATTTGGGTAGTGCTCGGCAGCATAATTAATGCCAACAGCAATAGCACGTTGATGCCCAAGATTGCGTTTTAGCTTAATAACTTCTCCGCGCACTCCTAAAGAAGAAAAAATATCAGAATTAATAGGGAAATTAATTGAGCCATCATCTACGGCGATGATGGCTAGGCCTTCATGAAATACTTTTTTCAATGCAGAAAAAAGTTGCTCTGCGGCCTCACGATCTTCGTATACCGGGGTCACAATTACCAGTGAATACATATCCATTATTCCTATTTGAACATCCACATGAGCAGTCAATTTTAGCTGCGGATTCTAATTAACCTTTAAGCCCAGGCTCCAATTACCGCCTCTAACGCCCAATTGAGTCAAGTAATTGGTATTTTAAGCTAGTAATACCAAGCGAAAGCTGCCTTGTATCATCGCCAAGCCCAAGTGCTTTAGGGCTTACTGGATTTGAAAAAGCAAATCCTATGCGTAATTCAGATGAAATGCTCTTAGGAAGGTTGATCAGAATCTGATTATTCTCGCTTTTTGTCAATACCACGCGTTGATTAAGCTTGCCATTGACAAATACCTCAACAACCTGATTTGGGTAATGATGATTGATTAAAGCACGAGCTTTGATACTCAGGAGGGCACCTTGGTTTAAAAACCCTGGCAGAGCCATTTCAGAATGGCGCCCCTCTGACCAAATACCCCAAGCCTCAGGTCGAGCCCAGCCAGAGATAAACACATAATTTGCTAACTGGGTAGCGATTTCTGGAAACTGAAATCCACTATTACTCTTAAATACAGCAATCCTATGCTTGATGAGGCTTTCTTTTGCAATTGGCCTACAAGGAGCGCAGTCATGCCAATTGGGAGCCAGTACATTCATTCCATCGATAAATGCCAACAGATCAGACTCTTTGATGTAAGGCGCATAACGAAAAACGTCCTTATTTTCTAAAAAATATAGGGTACTAGGCTCCAATTTTCCAGAGATGATACTTTGGCTATTAAGCTGCGCCTCTTGGTCTAATTGGCTTTGATTTGCACGGGCAAAATAGACTGAATTAGTAGCCGCTTTATTGGCCTGCGCCAAGTAGGCGAGAGCCTCCCAATCCGTGGACTGATTCAGTGGTGTGAGCTTCCTATATAGCTGATAACGTGACTGTGCATCTTGCCAAAAAGAGCTCTTAAAGCGATTGGTATGCTGGTATTGAGATTGGGCACGATGGTTTAATTCTGCCCTACTTTTGAGCCAACCAGCACTGGTATCTGCTACTTGAATACATGCAACTAAATACACGAACACCCTTGCCAGATTTATCGGTAGTTTTTTTAAAGCCCAATACAAGAAAAAAAATACCATCACATAGTAAACGGGCCAAAAAATTCTTCCCGAAGCTCTAAAAATGGCCGCTATTTTGGTGAACTCAGCGGGCAGCGCAAAGCTTGTGATGGCGGTACCCATATGAATCGTATTTGAAATACTAAAACAGGTCATTAGTAATAAAGCTAACACTAAAAATAAGTGGGTTTGAGTGTGTCTATAGACATACCCGCGATGACGCCAAGCCATCATCAATGTCACTGGCAGTGCCAACACCAGCCCTAAGCCTAAGTAGTTAAAGCCAGCAACTGCATGATAAAAATAAGGGGAGCCAGGGAGCACATAAGACCAACCTGCTGGATTAAATAGGGCATTTAAGTTCAGCGCATCTTCGCCATAGGTACCTAAAGATGCTCCGCCAAGTGGCACAGAAAAGTATCCGGCCTGCCACATCACGATCACAATGAGCAAAATCCCAAGCAAAATCTCTATTAGGAAATACTTTGCGCTAATAATTGAACAGTGCAGACGATCCGCTAAATCTGCAAGCCACAGTGCCAAGATAAGGATGAAAATATAAAAGTGCACTAACACGCTAATGGTCAATAACAATAACCACCATAAAGACTGTCCATCATTGTTTGATCTTAAATTCAAATACAGTGCAGCCAAGATTAAAAAGTGGGCACACAGTGTGGTGGTCTCCCCAAACCGCGATAACATGGGCGGTGAAAAAATCAAAATAATAACAATTGCGTACCGCATCCATAGATCGGCAGTGATGAGTTTTGATAACTGGAAAGCAAAAAAAGCCTGAAGGCAGAAGCAAATCAAGACCCACAAACCCAGGTACTGAAAAGGCTGAGGTAAAACGCTGGTAAATGGCTTTAGCAGGAAAGCCATGAGTGGAATGGAATCAGAAAAAACAATTGAAGTAGCGATCTCGCTCCCAAAATGGGGGTTTAAGCCAATCGGAAAGCGCCAAACATCATCTCTAAAGAAAGCCCATCCCATGTAATGCTGGGCAGGATCGCCTATCTGTAGCCAAGAAATATTCTGAAAATCAAGAGTTTGAGGCCCCACTACGGCAAAAAAACTGATAGCCCCAAGCGTGATGGCAATGCTAAGTTGAGCAATGGGATGGGAGCTTAACCACTTCAAATCTAAAAAATTTCCCAATGGTTTGCTCTATCAGATAGTCTAACGAGAACTTTTTTGATCATGTGCAATGACATACAGAGGACGCGCTTTTGTTTCCTCAAAAATCCTGCCGATATATTCCCCTAATACGCCAATAGAAATCAATTGCACTCCTGAGAAAAACATCAGACTTACTGTCAGGGTTGGCCAACCAGAAGTTGGATTACCAAAAAAGACGGTATCTAAAACCACATAGCATCCATAGATGATGGCTGCCATAGAAATCACCAGCCCCAATAAAGTCCAAAGGCGCAGTGGTAAATTAGTGAAAGCAGTTAGCCCAGCTATGCCTAGCTTGAATAAATTCCTAGTATTAAAACTAGAGCTTCCTGAGTATCGCGGGTTCGGAATAAATTCTAGCGGTACAGAGCGAAACCCAACCCAAGCGTAGAGTCCCTTCATAAATCGGCCTCTCTCTTTGAGCTCCGTTAATGCCTTACACACCTTTTTATCTAGCCAGCGAAAATCACCTGCATTGACTGGAATTTTGACTTGGGATGTACTTACTAAGGAATAGAACAGGCTTGTACCTAATCGCTTCAGATAGCCCTCTCCACGCCTACTTTTAATCACGCCATAGACCATATCAACGCCGCCTAACCATAATGCGGCCATCTGCGGAACCATTTCTAAGGGATGCTGAAAGTCTGCATCGATCAACAGCACGGCGTCTCCATCGGCATGATCCATACCTGCCATTAAGGCAGCTTCCTTTCCAAAATTTCTAGAAAGCGTGATGAAGCGCATGGGGAAATGATCCAATAGTTTTAGTGCAACAGTGGCAGTTTGATCAGAACTTCCGTCATCAACAATAATGATTTCGTAATTTGGGGTAATACCCTCGACCGTTTGCGCTAATTTTTTTATGAATAAAGCGAGATGCTCCCCCTCATTAAAGCAGGGTACTACCACGCTTAAGCTAAAACCAGGCTGACGATGACTCATAGGATCCCCATAGCGCATTGACAAGTACTTTATTGATGTAGCTTATCTTGACTGTGCTTTACGGCAGAATCGAGCAATGAATTGACAGAAGGACGGGGTGTAGCAACCACATAGATTTGATAGGAAAATAGATTTCGGGCGAAGTAGATCAGCGCATTATTCACCTTGGTAAATAATTTAGCTATCACACCACCTTGCAATGCCAATCCAAATGGTACCGGTACCCCTCGCTCACTGTGAACCTCGTAACCGGACTGCTCCAAAATTCGTCTTAAGGAACTAAAGGTGAATAAACGCGTATGAGTCATGTCTAAGATGCCGCGTTTGCCATAGTTAAATTGACCAAACAGTAACATGAGGCGGGTAATAATAAAGGCAACATTTCCAGTGCTAATAAGTAATTGAATCTTCGAGTTTTTCTCAATACAGACATGCAAACTCTCTAAGAATTTCTCTGGATTAGGCACGTGCTCAATCACATCGAGCAATAAAATATAGTCTAAGTTCTCATAAGCAAATTGGGGTGGCCCTGAAAATAGATCATGCTCAATAAAGGCATTGAGGTTCTGGTGATTCGGATGAGGATACTGATCGACCCCAGTCACATGACACTGCTGATGACTCTTCAGATGCGCTCCAACATAACCACTAGCACATCCTAAATCTAATACCGCCGAGCCTTTACTTACCAAACCTATCGTAATCGAGTGCGGACTCACGTCATCGGCCTTAAATTCATATTGCGCCAAGGAGTCATCTGTTGTCACTAAGTCAAAGCGGCGATCATAAAAAATTCCGAGTCCTTGCGCCCGATATTTTAAGACGGCCAAGACTACATCGAACGCATACTTCATTCCATTCACACGGCAAATTTCATCACCATAGTAAGTAGGAATTGGGAGCTCTTTGATTACAAATCCCTTTGCAATAAATTGGACAATGATTTCAGTATCAAAGTGAAAATCATTGGTATTGCACTCAAACGGAACTTGCTTTAAAGCATTCAAAGCATACAGACGATACCCAGAATGGAACTCACTCAAATTAGAGTTTAATAATTTATTTTCAAAGGTCGTCAGAACTTTGTTGCCAACATATTTGTAAAGTGGCATTCCACCCTTTAGCGCCTGACCTCGCGTGAGCATACGCGATCCAAACACTGCCTTGATTTGCGCATCATTAAAAGGCGCAAGTAGTTCAGGTAAACATTCTGGTGCATATTGCCCATCGCCATGGACCAAGGCAACATAGTCAAAGCCAAATTGAATAGCATAGTGGTAACCAATCTTTTGATTTCCACCATAACCTTGATTAACGGGGTTTTGTAAAACCGTCACTTTAAATGGCAAATTGAGTACTGCTTTTGAACCCGCTCCAATTTTAAAGGTGGCATCTTTAGAGGCGTCATCGATGATCAATACCTCAACATCGAAGGACTGCGTCAATGATTGCGGTATACGCGAAAGAACGCTTTGAATAGTCTTTTCTGCGTGATAGGCAACTATGAATATGAGAAGGCGCTTTTTTGACATTTAATGATTTTGTAACTTCAATAGTGAGCGATTTTAACCTCTGACCCGCATAGAGGGGGTAGGCCTTAAGTTTTTCGCCTAAATATTGACACAATCACCTCCTTATCGACCAATATTTCATGAATAAGCTCAAAAGCATCCCCTGAAGGGGTGGATCTATCTAATCGATAGTTGGTAATGACATAGTCAGCCTGCTGGCGTTGAGAAACATCCTCAAGCACTTGGATGCGTATTTTTTGGGAAGGAGTAATGACTGTTTTTGCCATCTCTAAAGGCATTAAAACTGGATTAAACGCCTGCACCTTGATGACTTGTCTGGGGTCGTGATCCAAAATGTACTCCAAGGCTTGACGATTGGCCAAACCCCAATAGTCAAGGTCAAAGCGATCCTTCCAGTGATGTCCAGCAAGGAAATTAAAGTAAACATTTTGATAGGGGTGGTTTTGCTTCATCCACCAACCCGTGGCGAGAAGACAAGTAAAAGTCACAGTTGCGATTACGGCGCCATAAGATCTTCGGCCAATCTTCAGTCCTTTTAATACTGCAAAGCCTTTAACTGCCAGTAGCAAGAAAGCGGGATAAATAAAATATACATGACGCCAACTGTCATACAAGGTGGACCCGCGAATCATAATTGCTATAACCGGCGCCCAGAAAAATACGAAGAAAATACCGTCTTGAATCAGTTGATCCGATGCAAAGGATCTCCACTTCTGCTCAAGCACCTCCTTGATCGTGAAAAAAGTACCGACCACAAACAAAAGAATGTAGAGCGGAGGGGTACTAATACCGATCCAAACTGGAAGGTAATGCCATGGCAATTGGTTGGAGGCATAAATATTTCCCATATATAAAGACTGAACCGGGAAATTGAGTTTCACCATATAGGCAAGGGCCTCAATGAATCTACCCCAGGGATCTGTCCACAAATAGGGCCAAGTAGTTACAACAAATATGACAATAAATGCAATATAGATCAAGGTCATTGCTATCGCCCTTGCTAGAAGTAATTTCCGCTGGACTACTCGTAGCACTATTAAGCCAGAAGTTGCCAAAGGGAAAACGATCGCCATGAGTCGAATATCAATTGCCATAGCAGAAGTAAACGCATGAAAAAATAACCTACTCCAAGTTGGTTTTAGCACAAAGGCGACCATCGAATTAAGCACAATGGCAAACCAACTCATCAACACTAAATCTTTGCTGTTATAAAACGATTCAGCAAAAAAACGTGGGCTGAGAATTAAAAAAGTGGCAGCCAACAATCCTATACGCCAGTCATCAAAACGCCGCTCTGCAATCTTAAAAACGGAGATGACCCCCAAAAAGCACACCAAAAATGTCAGAAGGTGGCGAAAATAAAAAACTTGCTGCTCATCCTGCAGATGAAAAAATTTCTCTAGCAAAATGGCGGGAACCGTAAAACCCACTGGATAGTGCCTAGCCCACCACTCTTCAAGCCGAACTTCTCGATAGCCAGCAATATATGGATCATTTTGAATGCTTGGGATATGCAAATAATTGCCCGCATACACCAGCGATACCATCCCATTTGCCCTCTCCAAACCCTCGTCTACAGAGACTCCATAGTGGGTATAAATCTTTGTACCCAGCAATAAAAATGAAAGAAAAAAAACGTAAACGTAACAATTACGAATGCTAAATACCTTCTTGAGCTTTGATATTGAATGCATTTTGAGTAACCCCATCTTTGCTAATGCACTCTATTGAAATTTGGCTGAGACTAAGCCAATGGATAACAGTCGATCATCATCACCCATACCTAGCTCTTTTGGTATTTCAGGATTTTGAAACCTAAACTCAATTGCTAAGTATTTAGTTTGATCATTCTTATCAAGCATCACTTCGATTTGATTGCCTTCGACTTGAGTAAGAATGACATTGCGTAAAAACTGGCCATTGACATAGATATTTACCGATTGTGAAGGGTGCAACGGCGAAACAAAGGCCCTCATATTGAGCATTAACTTTTTAGGGTGAGGGCTAGGCATTGGAAACGCTAGCCCTGCTGCAACTCCCTGCGACCAAACTCCCCATACTTCAGGTGCACTCCAACCCCGAAATATACGCTCTTGGAGCCCCACATTCATCAGGTATTGGATGCCATCACCACCCCGATTAAAGTGAAGTGTTTGATTTAATCCAATTGGAGTGTATGAGCGGGCTTCAACAGACTTCAGGATAGTTAAGATGACTTCGCCATCAACGATAATCTCGTCATAGATTTTGAAATTTGGATCTATCTTTTGGTTGAGGGGATATAGGCGCCAATTATTTAATATGTAATCGGCACCCTCTTTACCAGGAGAAATCGAAAACCGCTGCATCTCAGGCTTGAGATATAAATTCGGATAGAGGGGAGTAAAGCTAGCAGCATAGACTCTGATATCGGGACGAGAGTCTTGCGCCGCAATCCTCTCAAGTGCAAGTTTATTGGCCAATCCCCAATAATCTAAGTCAAAACGCTCCTTCAAATTTGAGCCAGCTAAGCTGTTGAAATATACATTCTGCAAAGGATGAGCCTGAATCATCCAGACCAATACAAAAATTAAGGGAATTGCAATACTGCTAATGAACCCATATTTCAAAACGCTATTAGAGAGGCACTTGCTCCACAAAAATACAAACCCTCTAACTGCAAGCAATAAAAGAAATGGATACACAAAATAGACATGACGCCAGCTATCGTACAAAGTCGAATGGGAAAGTACCACTGCAATGATTGGCCCTAAACAAAGCACTAAAAATATTAAGTCTTGCATCTCCTCAGCATTAGCCCAAAGACGCCACCCGCTTTTCCAAATAGATTTGAGAACTACCAGTACACCAACACCAAAGAGACCGATATATGGCAAGGGAGTTGTTATGACAATCCAGGCTGGAAGGTAATGCCAGGGTAACTGATCAGATGGGTAGGCTTGCCCGAAATATAAGCTTGTCATCTCAAACTTATAACGAGTCATAAAAGTGAGAGCTTCCACAAAGTTTTGCCAGGGATTGGACCAAAGAAATGGCCAGAACATCACTACCAATAGCGCAGTAGTAAGGATGTAAATCAAGGTATAGACAAATGCCTTACCTAATTCGATTTGATGCCTTAACACCTGAATGCCCAGCAACATCACCGTACCTAATGGAAAAATAATTGCCATCAATCGAATATCCATTGCAATTGCACACAGCAATGCATGAATGAATAGAATGAGCAGTCTTGGCCTTAAAACAAATGCAATCATCGAATTGCTTACTATCAAAAACCATGACAGCAAAATTAAGTCTTTACTGTTGTAAAAACTTTCTGCAAAAAAACGGGGGCTAAGTAAAAAAAATGTGACGGCTACTAAACCGATCTTCCAATCCTTGTATCGCCGCTGGGTAATGCTAAATAATGCAATCAGCCCAAAAAAACATACTATGAAATTAATTAGATGCCTGAAATGGTAAATACTAACTTCATCATTAATCAAAAACCATCTCTCAAGCAAGACACTTGGCAAAGTAAATCCCACTGGATAATACCTATCACGATATTCTATGATGTTATATGGCTTATATTCACTAGCAACCGGCGCGCCTATAAAATGGCTCTTAAAGTATTCCTTGAAAAAAGGATCATTCTTAACCAACTCAAGGTCGGCCTTTTCCCCTAAATCGGCTAGAGCAACAACGCCGTTGGTTCTTTCTAGCGGCTCATCTACTGATACACCGTAATCCTTATAAAGATTTAAACCCAGTATGAATAATGCCAAGAAAAATACTAAAGGTATTATCTTTTGTGGATTTAAGGATTTATAAAAATGCATATTATGAAATTGAGACTTGACCTTAGTAATTAACTAAGTGAAATTATAATTTATACACTATAGGTGCATTTTCGCTAAACTACTATTCTAGATCGCGAATTAACTTATCTCAATCTATTGATTATTCAATAACTGAAAGTCACATCTTTGCATAGACTGAATCTTCGCAGTTGGGATTTTCTGATTCCACTGGCTATTGGCGCCATTACCTTCTATATGACGGCAGGCCCGGCTATTTTGGATCCAAGATTTATATTTTGGATGGAACCAGGCGATCCAATTCAAGAATATCTTGGTTGGGAACTTTTTAGGCAAGGTCCTTGGCTTTTCCCTTTAGGTAAAAATCCTCACTTTGGCATGGGTGCCAGCTCTTCAATCGTTTTCTCTGACTCTATGCCCTTACTCGCTTTTCTTTTTAAGCCATTTAGAGCATATTTATCAGAACCATTTCAGTACTTTGGCATTTGGAGTCTTGTTTGCTTTTTGTTGCAAGCGCTTCTTACCTGGAACTTTATCGGCCTCTTTAAAAAAGACCATGCACTAAAAGCACTAGGATGTGTTCTCTGTCTTTTCTTGCCGGTATTTTTGGTGCGCTTTGGATTTCAAACTTACATGCTCAGTCAATTTCTATTGATCGCCGGCCTGTATCTCAACTTTAGAATTACTATTCATCGAACTTTTTGGTGGACTCTACTATTAAGCACTGCTGGGTTGATTAACTTTTATCTGTTTGTAATGGTTTTTGCACTGTGGGTAGCCAATCTTGGTGACTACTCGCGAACTGATAAAACAGCCAATCACAAGCACCTGTTAAGAGAAATAGTGATTGCCATCTCATGCGTGGCCTTCCTATTTTGGCAAGCAGGATATTTTGTTGCATCAGGCTCTTCCATCATCTCAAATATGTATGGGACAGCCAGGATGAATGTACTCTCAATTTTTGATCCTGTAGGCTGGTCGGTGGCAATAAAGACCCTCCTGCCAAAATACGGAGGGTTTACAAACTCTAGACTGGAGTCGATGCATTTTTTAGGGTTAGGAGTTTTCTTTCTGATTCCATTTTCATTATG
>Ga0114968_10003840_pt1 | contig 11251 bp, 12 predicted proteins | sample M_130807_EF_Meta_FD_87020 | JGI IMG/M metagenome (GOLD analysis project Ga0114968, IMG submission 87020) | Freshwater microbial communities from Lake Montjoie, Canada to study carbon cycling - M_130807_EF_MetaG | ecosystem: Environmental > Aquatic > Freshwater > Lake | place: Lake Montjoie... | reverse complement strand
TGCACGCCAGCCTTGTCTGTCTTGGCCTTGATTGTTTTAATCTCTTGATTTACACGGGCAGTATAACCTTCAGGATCATTCACCAGGAAGTTTAGTGCTTGTGCCGCACTCATTGAACTTGCGGGGAACATGACATAGCCACCTTTTCTAGCATAGCAGAATAACTGACAAGCACCTGCACCAGGGCAAGTTGTAATTTCCACAAAGTCTCCAGTGTCTTCGTCTACAACAATGCCCGATAATGCTGGCAATGTCAAGTCATAAATGATTTCGCCTTCAGTCTTGCTTTTCTCCATCTTGGCATTGGTACCAAGTATGGCCCTGGGGCGAGTTGTAATTTGACGGGACAAGTCATCCAAGTCCCACTCTGTGTTGTCATCGTCTTTGGTAATAGCTTTGATATTACTGCCGTGAATGATGGGAGCAAACTTGTCACGCTTGGTCTTGGTACCTGTCTTGATACGGTCAGCATAGCCCTGCAATTCATCACGTGGTATTGTACGCTGTGGTGCGTTAAGCTTGATTGCTTCCGCCACACCTTGCTGTGGCTGAGCTACAAATTTTTGGATTGCTTGTTTTACACCATCCGGAGCATTGGTCCATGGTTCAACAACGCCAGTGCTGTCAAAGCTACTGCCTTGCGGCTTGAGTGCAGGATTCACATATGATACATCAACCGCAGTAAACGGCACCGGGGATTGATTGGGAGTGGGTCTATAACTTGCTTGAACTGTTTTGCCGTTGCTTAGTTTATAGTAATTTAGAGTTGGCTCAAACAATTCGTTTACTTGATCTTCTGCCACACCACGCACAGCACGATCTAATCGCCATCTGTGCTGTGGACCTAACAAACGATCATCTTCGGGTTTGGGACTGTGGCCGCCGTACCGACTTGGGTCGGCATGATGCCGTATACCTGTGGCAGTTTTTTCCACTCGTCCTGGTATGACTGGGGAATTGTCTGGCGGAGAATTTGGTCCGCGGCGACCACTGTTGGCATTACCGGCTTCTTCGACACCTTGGTCTTGAATGTTTAAAACTTTGACTGGAAACCCACCCAGCGTGGCAGCTTCTTTTAATGTTACTTCGAATATTTTCATCGTGCGGTACCTGCTTTTATTTCTTTTAATTGATTCTGCAACTTCATCAACAAGGGCGGAACACCGGCTGCATCAGTCTTAAATCCCATCTTGGCGGCCTGACGTTGTACTTCGCCGGGCTGGATGTCTTGTGTTATGGCCATGCTGTAGCGAGGATCCTGTGCTTCTTTGCTGTTGACTGGAATGTAGCCAGTGGCCTCGGTTACACTTTCATTTTTTTTCTTGCCTGCGCAATGTGCCTTTTGACTAAAGCCTTTGGGGTTGGCGCAGTTGATTGAGCTCTTGTACTTTTGGCTCCACTTTTCGTCTAATGCCGCTTCGTCAGTTTTCTTTTTGGTGTTGACATTGATGGCTTTGCCACTACGCTCTGGATTAGGATCTTCTCTACGCTTGCGTGATGCCGCACTAGCACGACCCTTCTTACCTAAGTTCTGTGCTTTACTTTGTGGCAAACACTTGGGCTTGCCTTCACTGTCATCACCTCTAGCACAGTCACCACGAATCTTGCCATCAGGACCAAAACGCACCCATTTCTCTTTGAACCACTTGCGTAGATCTTCTTCTAGTTCTTCGTTGGTATTTTTCACGCAGTTGGGATAGCGTTTGCCAAACATGGTCTTCATGCCTTCTTTGTGATAGCCTTTCCAACAGGCTTCTAGTATTTCTCTATATTTCATGATTTGTTACCCCAATTGGCAGCACCTTTTTTACGACACTGAACTAACGCACCACTAGCATAAGCACTGGGCCATACTTTGTAACGGCTCTTGACTTTGTAGTAACAGGCATCTTGTTTTTCGTTGATCAGCAATTCACTAAACATGGGTCCGCCGCACTCAGGACATTGTTCTTGCGCTTCCGCCACTGGTTTTATTCTATTTAATTCGTACATTACCTTGTTGCCTGTGTCTGAACGTGAGGATGTAAAGCCCAATGCTCTAGCATAACGCTGTATCAAACTATCATACAATCTTGCACGACTTTGTTCTTTTTGTCCCGGCTCAACTTGTTTGCTGGCTGAAAAATATACTTTATTAGGTTTGTATTTTCCAATAGCACCCGGCACTCTGTCAGAAATAAATGTTTGAATAGCATTTAACACCGTGGCAAATACACGGAATTCGTCACCTTCTCCTGTGACTTCTTGGCTGTTGTTTCTATAAAACTCAACACTCCATGCTTCCTCTTTTGTCTCTTGACTAAATCCCTTGTTGAACATAATACTTAGAAAGGTGTTGTCATCTAATCGTGCTATTGCGTCTACATCACCGTAGTCACCCTTTTCCCATCGAAGTATTTTATAGGGTTGGTCAAGAGCTTCATTGACATCTTCGGGAACTACCTGCCCTTGTCGACGACGCAGTTCATTTCGAAGTCGTTGCATCACCTCTTCTTCGGCACCAGCTCGACCCATGCGCTTGATGGTCTGTGCCGCTGTGCCTGCCGCCTGTACACCACGAACAGCATCACCTGTTGTAGCACAACCTGGTGCGCCGGCTATGCAGGCCGCTGCCGCTGCCGCGGCTAATTGATCTCGGATGCCTTCGTCAATAACCTTGGCTTTAAAAAACTCTGGATGAGCTCGATCAAAATAGCGCATGAGTACACCAGCAGTGGCATGTGCTTCGTTCTCCCACGGACTACCAGTATCTCCGGCTGCGTTGGGTAGATCACCTCGCTCGTATTGACTGTAATGTACTAGTTCATGGGCAATGGTACGCATGATGTCAAGTATGTGACGACCAGTTATTTCTACTTCAATAGTGCGTTTGTCATCCATGTAGTGTCCCATGGTGCGCCGATCAGTACCAAACTTGGGGTCAGTCATTAGATTAATAGTTGGCAGGGTTTTTAAATGCAGATGATCAGCACAGAATTTGACAAATTTTTCTATTACTTTTTCTAGTGGGTGTGTTTTGCCTTTGACAGTAACTTGTGCGCTTTCATCTACTTCGCCGGGCTGATCTACATTTGTGCTTAAATTGGCGTAGTAGTCATAGCCAGGATACCAGTAGTTTTTGTAGCCGTAAATCTTTTTCTTTTCTGGTCGTGTCTCACGCAGACTCAGTTCATGATCTTGAGCTTGTGTGATGGCCGTTTTTAACTTTTCGATTATGCCAGCTCTGCGTAACAATTTAAATGCTAGATTTTCAGGACCAAATTCACCAGTCTTGTCTAATCCAGCTTGACGCATGGTCTTGACTTTTTGCCACAGAGATTTGATTAATTCAATGTCGTCGCTGGCAATGGCAGCTTCGATGCGTTCGCCAAGATCTACATACTTGGCTTTGACGCTGATGTCGTCGATGGTGGGTTGTCGTCTACCAGGTACCTTGACCCAATCGTCATTCACAACCGAATAGATGCCGGCGCTGTGGTGTGGTTGTTTGCTGTCTTGAACATAGAGTTCAACATCATAACCACGTATTTTATAGTTGTGTTCGTTGTTGTATTGATACTTTTTGGCATCAAACAACTCTCGATAAACTTCGTTGTCACAGACATTATCTAGGTCTACCACAAGATGCAAGTCTATGTCGCTGTGTGGGGTATAAGTGTAAGCGGCATTGCTTCCACTCACGGTGATGTCTTTGATGTCAAGGTTATCAACGCCAAGAAATTCGCGAAAATCATCGGCAATAGCTAACAATTTTTCGCGAACTTCGGGACGCAATTTTTCATTGACCCACAACCGCGGATTTAATTCATTGTGAAATTTAACCGCGTTGCTTAGTCGATAAGATTCTAGTTCGTTGATGTCCATACGAACTGTATTTACCGCTATTATTTTTTCTTCTTAGCTTTGGTCGCTGTGGTATCAATGTTAGTTGCCAAAACTTGCGGCTCAGCTTCGGGTTCTTTGGCTGGCACATCTTGTGGTGCAACTGGTGTGTTTTGCAGTGCGGGATCCATGGCTTGTAATGCACGATACAATGGTTCTTGTGCGGCAAAGTCAAACACATAGGTACCTGTGTGCTTGAGCAACACACGTTTATCAACCCAGACTTGACCACCTAGATCACGCCAGTTTTCACAGAAGGTCCAGTCTTCACTGTAGTAACGATTTTCACGCACGGCAGTATCATAATAGGTGCGCAAGTGCTGATCTAGCTCCTTGGGCAGGCCAATGTCGTTATTGAAAGGACGCACAGCAGGATGGGCATTTAGTTTTTCAAACACATCACGTTTGACCAACATAAATCCTGTACCTGTTTTGCTGACTTCTTGTAGAACACCGTTGTCTTCTACGGCAGCGCCTTCAAATCCGTTGACCACCCATTTAACTGGCAAGGTCTTCATTGGGTACAAGCCACCGATAACATCCTTTTGTGCATTTAACAGTACCAATAAATGCCAGGGTTCCCAACCAATATCAGCATCAATAAACATCAGGTGCGTGCTATCGGGGTTGTTCAAGAACTTGGCCACCAAGGTATTACGTGCTCGACTAATCAAGCTTTCATTGGTCATGGTTTCCATGGTCCAATCAATACCTAGTTGTCGGCATGTGTTGGCCCATTTGATGTAGCTCATAAATGTACTTTCAGTCAACATACCACCATAACAGGGCATGCAAATGTGTACACGGGTAGTACGTAGATAATCTACGTTAACTTGTATTTGTTGTTCGGCCATATGTTCCTCGTAAAAATATGTGCGTATATTTACAAGTTTAAAAAATGTTGATAAAATTTTATGACGAGATTCGGATGCCCATGGCCAGCATTACAGTGCGCATAGGCACAGCAGTCATCCGTCCAGTGGGACTGCTGTGTTGTTGAATTGGTTTGGGTTTAAGCTTTGGATTCGCTGACGTAGTCGTTGGTTTCGCCGATTTCAATTTCACGTCCTTTGGCTATGGGTCGGCGTCCTTGCTTTTGTTTGAACTCTTCAAGGCGGGCCAGTGCTTGTACTTTGGATTGCATTGCGCCACCTTTGTACAACAAGTATTCAACACCGCGGTAATTGCCAACCTTGAGCATGTCAACTAACTCAGTGAGTTGTCTTGCCAGACTGCTTTTGAGACTGACTTCATTCCAGGTTCCGAATCCGCCCGAGGGGCGGATTAATTCGCCTTGCTCGGGATCGTTTACCAAGGTAGCTTCGTCGACTGTTTTTTCATCTGGACCATTGGGCATTTTGGTAGCAGTTGGATTTAGTGTGCCAGCACCGTCACCAATTGGTGTACCAATCAAGGTTTCTTCCTTGACACTGTTACCCATACCAGCATCGATCAATTGAACTGTGACACCAGTAAGCTTATCGTTGCCCTGTGTGGCTGGGTATAGAGCATGCACCAAGTTGGCTTTTTGATCTGGATTCATTGTGGGCCATTTGGCACGTATTTCTGTTGCCGATGTCATGCCATTGCCAAATTGCACTACCGGCAAGTAGGCCATGTATCCATGCTTGGACATTGGCTGTAGTCCGTTGCGTTTGTATGGTTGCAAATATGCAGGAGTACCATCTTTTTTCACGCCACCGGGTTTGGGTTGTTCGTCACGGTCTTTTTCGCTACGAACAAAAATTAATTGAGTTTCATTGGGACTGTAGTGCTGTGTAATTTCTTCAGCACGGAATGGACTTTTAACTTGAATAAACCTATGTGCAGGCACACCGGCCAACTTAGCTAGTTTTTGTTTTACTGGAAACGGAAAAGGTCTGGCACTGGTGTCAGCAGTGGCAGCGACGTATATGTCAGCGGTCGGAAATGCTTCACGGGCCGCATTGTAAAGGGCCATATGTCCCGCATGAAAAGGGTGGAAACCACCTGGCATGATCACTAATTTTTTCATACCAGTATTTATGGCTCACATGTGTTCTAGTAACCAGAGATACACCGGGCTAGTAAATTCAAAGCGTACTCGACCGTTGCAACCCATGGTACCATAAAAAGGATCAGTTACCTGTGGTGCAGTGCCATTGAAATCATGTGTGTATTTGCTGTGGGCAAAAAACGTATGCCCTAGTTCAATTCCGTCCAGCGCAAAATTGCTTATTTCAATCACAGCATCTGTTAGTATACGATTTTCTTCGTCTACTGTGGTATGTTCAGGAGTTTTGTTAGCAAGCTCTACTTCAAGAACATGTGAAGATTCAGTGTCCTTGAACGAGTGCAATAGTTCTTGTTCAACTTCGGTCAGCACTAGATCATGAGTCAGTTGACCATCAAGATATGTTCGTAGTGTTAAGTTAGGACCTGTGGCACGGACCCTAAAAGAAAAATCACAAGTGTCCATTAGTATGATAGCATGAGTTTGGTAATAGTGCCAGCTTCAAAGTCAGTTACATGAGCTCTGAGCCAAGTAAAATTACCTGTAATGTTTCGGCTAAAATTATTGGTTGTTGTACTGGTGGTGCTGTCAAACTCGTCAACTTTGAACCAGTCGGCGTCAACTGCGGGCACACTTTCAAGAGTGGCTTCAATTGTGATCTTGCCTTGAAAATTCAGCAAGAAGTATGCTACAGTTTGTAGTCCACCAAATCCGCCGTAGTAGTCAGCGGCCTGTTGATCAACCCCGGACCAGTCAAGGCTTGATCCATCATAGTTACCCGAAGGTGTACCATACGAAGTTGTTGGCAATAACTGTAGCGTAGTAGTTTTCATTATGCTCGTTCCGCTTCTACAACCACGCCGGCACCAGCTAACTCTTCGGCCACACTTTGCAGTGCGGCAACAATGTCGGGTGTAGCAACTTCGCCACCAACATCGTTATCTTTGACCAATTTTGATAGTTTGATCACAACTATTTCTTCGTGTATTTTTGCCATAGTAATTTATTTAGCTATGATGGGTACAGTCTTTCTGATAATTCCCGGTACAATAAGTTCGAGCATGAGCGGGATTGACGTATTGTCGTGATCAAAAAAATGATATCGACGCACGTATCCATCGTGACGTACAATTTTAATCATTTTGTTTTCGGCGGTTAACCAGGTATTAAGTCCAGGACCAACTCTGATATCTTCTTGAGATTTAAGCACACGTACCATAGAAGTTTTTGCTTCTAGGGTTATGTGCTTTTCTTTAAAATATGTACGAGTGGTATACTTGCTATTCCCCAGTACCACAGTGTTCTTGGGACGAGTGTGTATAGCTTGTTTGATTTTAAGTACGGTTACAAAATCACATTTCTTTAGTTTGTTGGCAACTGACAAATCATTGGTGTAAAAATAACCCCAGTCAGAACTGACAATTAATCGACCTGTGGTCATGTACGGCCACAGCACAGCAACTAGATGACTGAGTTCATCTGCTCGTACGTGATTCCATTTTTCTGTTTCGCTGGTTCTCCAGGAACCTCCCCAATTAACTACTCGCTCGCGCCGTGTTATTAAAGATCGAATAACTTCGGATTGTGCAACGCCAAGGTCTCCCATGGCTTTAAGATCACGCAGACATGTAATACCACGGCAATGAAAATCTATACAAAATTTGTATTGATCAAAGAAATCACTGTCTCGGTCAAGATTAATTATTTCGGGCAATGTTGTCAATGATAATGTATCCATTACTGTCCACAGTGGGTTGCAATTCACTTACAGCATGGTCAACTGTAAATACCAATTCGGTGTTGTCTCGGTCACAAGTTATTGTGCAATCACTTAGTCGATCAAACAAAATTTTCTTGCTCAAGGGCACTCGCACAAGCTCGTCAATTTTACGTGCCAGGGGTCGAGCACCCATCTTGGGATCATACCCAAGTTCGGCCAGCAACTCCACAGCACCTTCTGTAAGATTGAGTCGAATGTTGCGATCCACAAGACTACTCTTGAGTTCGTCGACAAATTTAATAACAATTTTCTTGATGGCCAAATTATCGAGCTTGTTAAACTTGCAGACGACATCAATACGATTACGCAGTTCTGGCTTGAAAAATTCTTTCATGGCCCGGTCTTCGTTGCCTGTTTTTTCTTGTGAGCCAAACCCAATTGCATTGCTTTCATTATCTCTTGCACCCAAATTAGATGTCATGATCACAATGGTGTTTTTACAATCAACTGTTTTACCGTTACTGCCTGTGATCCTGCCTTCGTCTAGCAACTGTAGCAAGATGTTTGAAACATCAGGGTGGGCTTTTTCAATCTCATCAAAGAGAATAATTGCATAAGGACTTTTGCTAAGATCCGAGATGAGTTTACCACCTGCTAGATTCCCATCTTCATAGCCAACATAGCCCGGGGGTGCACCAATCAAACTACTCACAGTGTGACGTTCTTGGTATTCACTCATGTCATACTTCAACAGCTTCATTTCAAGGTGTTCACTCAGTAGCCGAGCCAGTTCTGTTTTACCTGTGCCAGTTGGGCCTAGGAACAAAAAGCTTGCTATGGGCTTGCGGCTGTTGCCAATGCCGGCAAAATTAACATATACTCGTTCCAGCACTGCATCCACTGCGGAGTCTTGTCCATGAAGCTTTTGTTTGATATTGCTTTCAAGATCAATTATCTTACGACTCTGTGCATTTTCAAGGCGGTCCATGGGTACGCCTGCCACACGACTTACCTGTGCCATGATCATTTGTTTGGTAACTGTTACAGTACCAGCATCGCGCACACGCTCACGGCTACAAGCGGCATCAATTAAGTCAATGCTTTTGTCTGGGTTCTTTTTATCATGAATATAACGCCCACTTAGTTCCACAGCGGCTGTAATAGCATCAGTGTCAATCATGACATTGTGAAACTTTTCAAGTCGTGGGCTGAGTCCAATTAGAATTTTTTCTGTGGTCTCTGTGCTGGGTTCATCTATGCCCAAGCGATGAAACCTGCGCATCAATGCACGATCTTTTTCAAAGCTTTCATAGTATTCTTCCCAGGTTGTACTTGCTACAACTTTTAGACTGCCACGGCTGATTGCTGGTTTGATCATGTTGGCAAAGTCCAGACTGGACTGTCCGCTGGCACCCGCACCTTTCATGGTGTGTGCTTCGTCAATAAACAGCACACAGTTGTTTTTGGTTTCAAGGGCTTGAATAATTTGCTTGAGTTTTTCTTCAAACTCGCCACGGTATTTTGACCCAGCTAGCAATGAGCCAATTTCTAGGCTCCATACTTCGTGATCACGCAAGAATTGCGGTACTGTGTTGGTAGCAATGCGTTGAGACAAGCCTTCAATAATAGCAGTTTTACCCACACCCGGGTCGCCTACCATGAGTACATTGGCTTTGAATCGTCGAGCCAACACAGTGATCATTTCATCAATGTCAGTTTCTCTGCCAATCACTGGTTCAAGACGATCTTGCCGTGCAAGCTCAGTAAGATTTGTACAGTGTTCGGCTAGAATTTCAGTGGCCTGTTGTTCATTCAACTTGACATCATTGTGATTGTAATTGGTTTCCCAAAAGCGAATAAATTCAGCTTTGGCCACACCATATTTGAGCAAGAAATAGTGAGCATGACTGTTGGTCTCGCTCATAATGCTCAAGTAAAGATCTGCTGTGGTCACTGCTCGCCGTCCGGTAAACAACACTTGGGTGAGCGCACGATTAAACATACGCTCGAGAGCATTGGTCTTTTTGGGAGCCGCATTGGGATCTTCAAGTCGAATACCTGTTAGACTGTTTAGATATCCATCAAGATCTAACTGAAGTGCTGGCACGTCTGCTCCAAATTTAACCAAGACTTGATTAAATGGCTGATAGACCAACAGGCTGGCCAACAAGTGCTCGGTCAGCACATAGCCGTGATTTTTGTCTCGAGCAATACGCACAGCATTTTCAATAATTTGTTCAATTTCAGGATTGTTTTGCATAAGATTCCAATAGATTAACTCCTATTACAATTATACAGGAATTTCCAACTGTTTGCAATATTTATTGGCCACGTGCCAATCTAATTTGCTCTAATAGTTCGGGAGAAACTGCTTTGGGCAACTCGCCATTTACTCTAACCAGCATATCTCCTCGACTGGTTTGATTTTTTCTTGGCATGCCGTGTCCACGCACACGTAAAACCGTGCCAGGTTGAGTCATAGGAGGAATCACTACCACCACACGTGAATTCATGATGGTGTCAACTTCAATGTCACCACCTAGTATCAAATCCCAAACACCGACTGAGATGGTTCGATGTAAATGTTCTCGATCACGTTGCCACACATTGTCGGGATTGATTCTAAAAGTTATTATTAGATCAGTCCCACCAGGACCAACCTTGGCATAGCGCACAGTGTCTCCATCTTCAATGCCGGCAGGAATAGATATTTCTATATTGCTAGTCCCATGAGCACTGCCCACATTGATCACACGCTGTCCAGCCACAGCAGAATCGTACAAACTGATCCATAGATTTAGTTTGGCCACGGGGGCAGATTGTCGTTGACGAAATATATCATTGGGATCGCCATGCATGGGGCGAGCACCAAACATTTGAAATATGGCATCAAAGTCAAATGGTGCCTGGCCGCCAAAAGGTGAACCACCTCCGGGAAATCCCGAAAACTGTGGCTGGGGATTATCATAGGCCTGACGTTTGGCCGGATCACTTAAAGTACGATATGCTTCTTCAATTTGTTGGAATTTTGCAGTGTCGCCACCTTTGTCGGGGTGATGCTGGCTAGCAAGCTGTCGATAGGCTCGCTTGATTTCATCAGCAGATGCTGTTTTGCTAATGCCTAGAACTGCGTAAAAGTCACTCATATTAATAATTATGTCACTGCCAAGCCAGCATGAACATTAGGTGATCAGTTTCTTTTTCAAATACAAAAACACCCTCAGACTGATATTCCCACCAACCTTCGCAGTTGAGGTGGCACCAGGCCATGCAAGGCGTCCAACCCTGATATGGTGTCATATTTGGAGCCATCACACTGGCATATATCATGACCACCTCAACACAAACCACTCTAGATCTTTTAGATCACGGAACCAGAACTTGGCATTGTTCACATACCAACGTTGATTGGGAGTCCATACACCATCTTCGGCAGTGGGTCCGTATGTGGCAACTACCCAAGTGACAATTTTGTTCCAGTCTGGATTGTCGCCATGATACATCCAACCTTGTGGTTTTACAGTGTAATATCTACACCCATAAACGGTGCCTTCGCTCTGCTCAATCTTCATGAAAAAGTCCTGTACAACAATTATACAGGACTCTTCAATTCAAGTCAAGTCAAGTTATTTCTTTTCAGGAATAGCTGTGCCTTC
>Ga0114968_10003838_pt1 | contig 11258 bp, 18 predicted proteins | sample M_130807_EF_Meta_FD_87020 | JGI IMG/M metagenome (GOLD analysis project Ga0114968, IMG submission 87020) | Freshwater microbial communities from Lake Montjoie, Canada to study carbon cycling - M_130807_EF_MetaG | ecosystem: Environmental > Aquatic > Freshwater > Lake | place: Lake Montjoie... | reverse complement strand
CCATTCCTTAAAATTAAAATATTCTTTATCTGAATAGAAAACTTTATTATATACTTTAGAAACACCATAGTACTTACAATTAACTATATATTCTAATTTCATTATATTTCTTTGTGTTAAAATTATAGCACAAATTTATATAGAAAAAATGAATTTAAAAAAACTATGTTATTAACAAATGTTAAATAAATTGTTTTTAACTTATAATTATAAATAAAAAAGCCACTAATTAAAGTGGCATTTATAAATTAAATTATTATCCTAGTTTGTGAGCAAACATTTTAATAATTGTTGATGGTTTGATAAATCTACAAACTAATCTTAAAAAGAAACCTGCATTAGTAGTAGAAGGACTTGATGAATACTGATTAGCAGCTTCATCTAAAACATTTTTAATTGGCTCAGGGATATTATTCATATTATTCAATTGTTAAAGTTACTTTTTTAGTTTTTAATTCTTTTTCTAATTTAGTATAAAAATCAGCTACAGCTTTTTTAGAGTTACCTATAAAATCAATTCCTCTAGTTTTACCTAATAATATACAACCTTCAGTATCTTCAGCTTTATTACCAGTGTGAATTCTTACACCTTCGTAATTAGGTACATTTAATAGTAAAGGCATTAACTTTTTAAATCTATTAGACATATTCATAATTACTTCGTAACTACCTTTAGGAATAGCTGTTTTTCCATATACTTTATCTTTACGCTCTACATCTTCTAAAGTATAACATTCAAATTTACCATCAATATATAATTCACCAATAGTAGATTTATCTGTTTTATGAATTCTTTTTAATAATAGTTTCATTTTTTCTTTAATTTTTTATGTATTTCAATCGCTATTAATTTTCCTAAATAACCCATAGCACCACCGACAATACCAAAAACAACTACTTTAAATAATTGAGTTCCATCTTGTATAAATGGGTTTTCTGCAATATAAGAGAATATTGATAATATACTACCGAAACCTATTGAAACTGCGTTATGTTCGTGGTTATTCATTTTTATTTTGTTTTGAACTTCCAAAATAGTAACCTATAACGCTACCCATTAAACCTACTACAGCTATTCTAACATCGTTTGTAGCTTTATTCCAACCAAGTATATATAATCCTGCAACAATAATTATCAATGCAATTATACCCTGTATATTAGTTTTTTGTATCATAATTAGAAATTAAATCATTATATTTTTTTCTTATTTCATTTCTTTTCTCTATAACTTCAACAGGCACTTCAACACCAATATCCATTTTTCTTACAAAATACCAATCAGTTAAAGCTAATTCATCATAACATTCTTTTTTTAATTTGTCAATAGCTTCATTTTTAGCTAAGTCAATTTCAAAATCAGATAACATATCAGTCGGTTTAACTGTGCCATCTGCTTTAAGAAAATCTAAATATTCTTGATATATTTTATTAGATTCATCCATAGGTATTACATTCCTATTTTCATCTATTGTAACTCCGTTTTTAGTTAAAAAATATTTCATATTAAATATATGTATTATATCCTATTGCTCCAAAATGCAAAAGTGAATTAGCAGTAGCACTTGCATTGTTTGTTATCCATAAAGCAGGATTTGTACTTACACCTGTTGGATAATTACTTGTAACAGTATAGTCAGTGCTTATAGTAGCACCTGTTGATATTGTTGTTCTTCTAACTGTTACTCCTGTATATACTCCTGCTGAATTTGAAATTATTTTAATATCATAAATATATGATGTAGAAGTGCCGGGATAATTTGCTCCTAAATCAAAAGTAGTACAAACTCCTGAACCATCATTATGAATTATAAATAAATTTGTTGAAGTTGAAAATTTAGCAACTCCAATAGTTTGAGTTAATGAAGCAGGGTCTACGTTTGTTGGATTAGATACTTGATATAAATTTGATAATCCTACAAAATATCTTGCGTCAGTAGAAACAATATTTGGCAAAAACCTCATTAATGTTCTTCCTGAATGATAAAAAGGGGTTCCTCTTTGGAAAGCTAATGTACCTGCAACAGCAGTCGTACTAAATTGTACTGCATTATTTGAAAAATTGGCACTATTTCCTGATAAAGTAAGGTTACTATTTATTCTTAAATTATTAAAAGTTGCAGCACCAACTCCTCCAAGAAAATAAGAAATAGCACCATTCATAAATGTACTATATATTCCATTATCTTGAACTGATGCAATATCAAGTAATGCGTTTTGTTTACCATTAAAAGTAGACCAATCAGTTGAACTTAATACTCCCCTATTTGTTGCAGAAGCAGTAGGTACATTTAAAGTGATTACAGGTGTTGTAGTTCCATTAGCAACTGAAGAAGATAAATCACTTCCTGTAGTGCCTAAAGTTAAAGCTGAAACTGAAGTAACTGTACCTGTAGTTATATTTCCACTTCCTAAAACTGAAGTAGAGTTTATAGTTTTAATATTTGTACCTGAAACTAAAGTATCTTGTTTAGAAGTAGCTAAACCACTATATAAACTATTTACAGCATTATCACCTGTATTAGTACCTGATTGATTTCCTATTGTAGTTAAATTAGCATCAGTAACATAACGCTTATTAGTACTATCTGCTATATCATCTGTTGTAACGCTTTTATTTTTCCAAAGTGAAGTAGCACTATCATAAGACAATAATTGTTTATCTGCAACGCTAGAAATATATACATTGTGAAGTTCGTCTAACTCCCAACCATTCATTATCTTTACATAGATACTTCCGTGATTTGAGTGAGCATATTCTACATAACCTAAAACTACAATATGCCCTGTTGCACCTGTTGGCTTTATATTTGTAATTCTACCTGCTGTAGTAGGAGATAAATAAAGTACATCACCATCTGCCCAAGTTTCACCTTGTAAACTTCCTGTTGTATTAATATCTAATAACTGCCCTACAGTCATTATAAAACCTTCCTGATTAGCAGCTATAGTTTCGCAAACAATACCTAAAGTATCTGCACTATTATTATCGTTATTAGCTTGTGCTAATTCTACAGCCAATCTTTGACCTTGAGCACCACTTACTCTTACAACTTGATATGCTGCTTTAGTTAAAGTAGTATTAGGACTTACTTTATTAACTACTCTTGCAACTAAATCAACTCCATTTTTTAGTACTACACTACCACCTTTTAAAGTAGTTTCTGCACTTCCTATAGTATTATTCCATCTTGTAGTAGCTACTGCAGCAGTTCCTGTTGGTGAAGTATCAAAAGTAATTTGACCTGCTTTTATTTCGTATTCTCCTAAATTTACATCAGTTGTAGCTCCTGTATAAGGTACATATCCTGTTAATGATGGTATTGTAGGTTTATTTAAAATTTCAGCATCACCACTAGTAGCATTCCAATCAGCATTTACATTAACCTCAGCTCCTGCTTCAATACCTGCTAATTTAGTTTGTTCTGCAGTAGTAAAATTGTTATCAGTATGTACATAAGAAGCATCTGATACAAAATTACTATCGTTAGTTAAATCACTTGTATTAGTTGGTATTACATTGTAAAGTTCCCAAACTGCAGCACCTTCAGTAGCATCAGTACAAATGTAATTAGTTCCATTATCTAAAGTCCAAATAGAACCAATTTTAAATCTTAATGTAACATCAAAAGATGAATCAGGTACTGCATCAAAACAATTAGTTGAATTTCTTATAAAACCGCTTTGGTCAAAAACGTGTCTAAAACCATTTTGCCACATATCCTCATAATTATTTGAGCATATGCGAGAAATACCACCATTACCACCATAATTATAAGTACCTTTTTTTAGTGTTGATGAATTTTCTAATTGAATAGAATCAGCATCGTTTATAACAATATTTTCACCACCTGTTACATTTCCTAATGCTAAAGTTTCTGCTAAAGTTTGATTTCCACCACCACCTGTAACTTTATTAATATTTACCTGAATAATCTCCTCAGTAATATTTAAAGTAACTTCTTCTACAGTTTCACCTACATTAATATCAATAACTTCAGTTACTTCCGAGCTTACAATATTAATAATATCGTTAGTTTCTTGTATGTTTATATTTATATTATCTTGTGACATCTGCTAAAATTAGAAAGTTACCACTGATCCAAGTCTTAATATCTCCATTATCAAAATGAATTTCAATATCGTAAATGTAATTATAAGGTGCTACATCTATAACTTGTTTATTTATTTTAAACAAACCACTAGCAGCGTTTGTAATAGTTATACCAGCATTAGCAACTGAAGTTAAAGATAAAGCAATTACACCACCATATTCTTTTCTAAGTTGCATACGAATAACTGCATCAGTTAAATCTACTGCTACATCGTTTATTTTAACTTCAAAGTTTACTTGTTCGAAAGTATCACCTTTAATATTTTGAAAATTCAGTCCCATTTTTTTCTAACTTAGTTAAGAATATTTGTAGTTTTTCTTTGTTTTGTTCTTTAGGCTTATAATTACCTACTTTCTTTCTTTGTTTTTTAAAGCACCCAGGACCCATAGAAATTATTTGTATCAGGATTCATATCTTCATTTGAATTAGAAGTGTACTCAGGGAATTCCGATTGTTGAAAACACATATAGTCAATAAACCTTTGAGTGTAATGTTCTGCAATATCTCTTTCCTTTTCTACTAAATAATCTATTTCTAACTTCTCTAAAGTATTAGCATTCTCAGAAGTGTGTTTAAATACACCTTTATTAGCTATTGTATAAGATGCAAATGGTAAATAATAAACCATACTCCAGTGTATGTGCATTGGTTTAATATAAGTGTTTAAAAGCGTTTTATAACTTAAAAACTCTGCTTCATTAATATCACCTGAAATTATAAGATCCTGGAATTTATTGTATAAATCAGTACCTAAATAATTTTGGATAGTAACATCCTGTGCTATTTTTATATATTGTATAAAATCGTCTATATCTAAATTACCATTTAGAATAGTAAACTTTTTAATATCCTCTGTACTTATTAATAATGCGTAAGCCATATCTATTTATTATAATTTGGGTGGTGTCCGTGATTAGGCATATCGTAAGGTTTCATAGCTACTTCTTTATCATTTCTTACTCTATATCCGTATTTTTCTGCTTTATTAGTTGAAATAGTAGTAGCATTAGGGTTATTTACATCTATATTTACATTTTCAAAAGAAACGTAAGTTTGTCTTAACCATTTGTGCTTACAATTTACTCCACCTTTGTAAAGAAATAAATTATAATTTTCTCCATTGTGTCCTTGACCTGGATTGACCTTATTTGAAGCAGTTTGCTCTATATCTTCTTTTCTATATAATTTATCTGCTGACAACATTTTTTTACAAAACTCTCTTTCTCCTGTAGCATCACCACTATATTTATATCGTGTAATAAAACGAATACCATCTATATTTTCATCTTGTTCAGATTTTGAATTAGGTCTTGCAGTGATTGTATCTTCTGCAAATTTTAATAATTTAGAAAGTAAATTTTTATCTTTTTTACCTTTGTTATTTAAAAAATTAATTTCTGCATCTAATTCTTCTTCTGCATCTAAATCTACTTCGCTTTCATCAATTAAAACCCATTCAGCACCTAACACTTCACCTTTTTCAGTTAAAGCATCTGCTAGATCCAAAGGAGTATCTTTATCACTTGCACAACATACTGCAGCCATTTTAACCCCAGTTTCTTCTTCATTTGTAGTAGCATTAGCAGTATTAACATCGATAAAATCTAAAGGCTGTATTGTTTTAAAATATAAGTTTAACGAAATACCATTAACTGCTAAAATAACATCTAAGGCATCTATTATTTCTATTTGGTAAGGTCTGATAACAATATTATCAAATAATCTAGTTGCTGTTTCAATTTCATCTGCATTATTGCTTAAACCACCACCTGTATCTCTAATACCTAAAAGCATTGGTGAAGTTACTCTGTGACCTACAATTAACTTTTCAAAACATTCAGTAGATAAATACTCATAGTGTGCAGGTGCATCGTTTAAAGGAATATCATCTACAGTAGTTTTATTCTCTTGTGAAGCGTTAAACGAAACTATTACTTTATCTCCTTTAGCACCTGTTAATTTACGCTTAACATCATTTGCAATTTCTTGTCTTTTTTCTTCTGGTGGTATATTATTATTGAAGTTAATTACTTTAGTACCACTAAAGCCATTCATTACATCATTAATTAAATAATCTGCAATTTCTTCTTCTAATTTAGCGTAAGGTAAAGCACCTGAATAATCAATAGGTGTATAATAATAATATCCACTAATATAAGGCTTAACTATATAAAGTTCTACTTCATTTCCGTTACCAAAACCAAAAGCAGGAATACGTTTTAATACATCACCATTTCTATATTTACTCCAATCGTGGTGATAGTACCAAGCTTCAATTTCTCCTTTATCGTTGCATTTTTCAGATCTTAAGGTTTGCATAGGGAAGTGGTCTATTCTAGTAACTTTACTTTTTGAGTAAACTACTTGCATAGCTGCCATTCCTAAAAGCTTTCTTTCTAAAGCTACTCTTTTTAAACAATCTCCTTTTATTAAAGACATCATTTGTGCATATTGATCAGGCTTTCTATTAGAATCAGTAGCAGCAATACCTTTACCATAAACCATATTAGTTACACCTGTAATAATAGCGTGGTTAGTATTAGAGTAAAGAAATCTATCAATTAAGTAATTAAAATAGTTATTATCTGCACCATATTGTACAAAATCTTTATTCTTGCTTTCCTCTATTATTGGAGAAGTATAAGCACTTAAATTTAAAATGTGGATATTATTCATAAATTATAAATTCGTTATTAGTAGTATTTTCTGTGTAAACATTATTGTTTATACTATAATCTACAATATCTTGGTTTGTACAAAAAGCTAAACCTGTATAAACTACTTCAGTTTCATTTTTAACTTTAACTGTATAGTATTTATTTTCTTTTACATCTAATACTACATTAATTTCCATATAGTAAGCAGATATATAAAACTCACAATTAATTTCAGTTTCTAAATTAGTTTCTTCATCTACTAAAACTATTGAAGTAGCACTGCATCCATTAATTGCTAATTTTAATGTTTGTACTCCTTCCTGTTCTTTTAGTATTATCATTGTTTTATTTTAAAAATTAAAAAACTACAAATTTGTTATAACTAAAAAAGGGTGGCAATTAGCCACCCTTTAAAAGTAATATAGTTAAATATTAAGATCCTGAAACTACAGTAAATCCTGCACCTGCTAAAGTATCTCCGATAAAGTTAGCTGGTACTGGCTCCATACCTGTAAGAGTTAAAGTATATCCACTTAAATCTCCCATAGCACCACCTGTTACGATAGTACCACCAGTTACATCCATTCCGTGTTTTAAACCTGCGTAAAAGAAATTACCATTGTTATCTTCAACAATTACTTGTGGACGACCATAAGCCATAAGTTTAAGTTGTTTGTTATCTACAATAGATAATTTTTTAAATGTTAGTTCAAGCACTTGCTCGTAAAATGTAGTACCATTTTCTCTAGAGCTATTTACGTTTTGTGTAAATGTAGAAGCACCTTTTAAATCGTATTTATATGCTGTTGGAGTTCCAGCTACATCATCAATAACATCTGTATTAGTGCCATTGTAAGTGTACCCTGTAGCATCACCATAATTTACGAAATAAACAGCTTTCAATCCACCTACTGAATCTTTACAAGGTTCGATTCTACCTAATGAAATATCACAAGACATATTTATTTATTTTTTAGTTAATATTTTTTTTAATTCTTCCTTTATTGTAAAAAGACATCATATCTTCTTTATATATTTGAAATTCTTTACCTTTATAATTAACCCAAATTTTATTTAATGCAGTAGCATTATAATTTTTTGTTATGTTTAATTTTGGCTCAAAAGTTTCTATTATAAAATGCTCTAATTCAATTCTGCTATCTTCATCTGTTTTAGCAACTATTTTTATTATATGATTTTCAAAACCATACTTATTAAAGCTATCGTATATTTTGCCTTTTCTTTTTCTTTTTAAATTATATTTATGTTCTGTTTTTCTTTGTGATAATCTATTTTTTGTACTCCCTATGTAAACTTCACCTATCGGATTTGTTATACTATAAATAATGCTTTCCATATTACAAATATACAAATTAAAATATATAATTTAAAAAAAAGGATGGTGTTTTTTCCACCACCCTTTTAAGTTAGTTTGCTAATTTATTAGTTAGCAGAGTTAGTGATTCCGTAAGTTACAATATCCTCAACAATAGCATATTGTACACCTGCAGTGAAACGTACAACTACTCTCACATTTTCAGATCCGTCCAAATCTGCCATATCTAGCAACTTCACAGTATTTAGATCGTTAAGTAAGCCAGTTCCAAAGAATAAATTAGATTTCAAAGTAGCGATAGCAGTGTTAGCAGCCATACCATTACAAACGAAAAGTTTAATTCCGTCAAATGATAAACTTCCGTTATTCCACCATTGAGTACCCATAGCGTTAGTACCATTAGCACCTAAACCTGAAGCACCAAAACCACCTAAAGCACGTACATAAGCTTTAGCAATATTTTGAGATACATAGATATATAAATCTTCTTTTCCGTAAAGTGAAGCAGGAATAGCATCTACTACTTTTCCTAACTCAGCAACTACGTTAGAAGAAGTAACTGTAGTACCAGCAACCTCTTGTGCAGCAGGTAAAGCAGCATCTAAAGCAACTAAAGTAGCAATTCCGTTGAATTCTCCTGCATTAGCAGTTACACCTTTCCAAATGTTTTGCTCTGTTTTCTCAGCTACTTTAGCAGCTACGTGAGATAAAATAAAATCAGCAAATGATGGTGGCAAAGAATCAAAAGCAGAGTAACCCATTTGTACAGCTTCCCAATCTGAGTGGAAGTCTTTTTTACAAAGTTGTAAGTTTACTTGAAATTCCTCAGGTTGTAAAATTTTCTCAGTTAAAGTTACAGTAGAAGTAGCAGTAAAATCACAAGTTGCATCTTTAACGATAGCATCAGTAGCGATTTTTTTAATAACTTCTTTGTATTTAATGTTTGGTTTTACTTCAATACCACCGTTTTCGATAGTAGAAGCTGATAATAAAGCAGCAGAAATATATTTACCTGCAAACTCACCAGCGTAAGTAGTTGTAATACTAGTTGTAGTAGCCATTTTTTAGTGTTTAATTTGTTATTATTTAATATTTGCAATTTTACTTAACACAGTATCGAAAGTAGTTCTAGTTCTACTCTGTGAGTATAAGTTTAATTTAACTTCAGATTTAGCTTCTGGGTTGTGTACTAAAGGTTGAGCAGATAATTCTACTTCTTCTACTACTTCAACAGCTTTTAAAGATGCTAATTCAGTTTTTAAAGTTTCGATTTCTGCTTTTAAAGCATCTACTTCTTCTTTAGAAAAGTGTGATTCTCTAATTGTAGATTCGATAACTTTTTTAGGAGCTGAAACTTCAGCAGCCATTTCTTCATTTCCTTCAGCAGGAGATGGTGTAACTTCTTCAGCAGCAGGGGCTTCTTCTTCAGGCATTTCAATAGCAGCGATAATTCCTTCTTCGTCTACTTTTAAAATATTGCCATCTTCAAGTTTGTACTCTCCAACAGGTAGAGCTACTCTATCTTCACCATTAACGATGAAAACAGACATACCAGCTTCAAAAGCATCAGCTTCTAAAACTGTTCCATTATCTAACTTCATTTGGGCAAGTTTTACTTCCATTCCCAAAATGGTTTTGATTTGATTAATTACATTTGACATATTTATTGATTTAATTATTTTATAAGCCAGTCTGAACCATTTTTAAGCTCATTTCTTAATTTAGAAAATTTTTCTTGTGCAAATTTTAATTTTTGAATTTCAGGACTATCTCCAAGACCTAAATCATTAGCAGCTTTAATAGTGTCTTGTCCTTTAATTACAACATCAAAATAAACACCTGCGAAATTATCTACTTTATCAGCAACTTGTTTAGACATTGCTTTTAATTCGTTAATAGCAATTTTAGCTTCATTAGCTAATTTATTGCCATTTTCTGCTTTTGTAATTAAAGAGCTAACAGTTTCAGCTAATTCAATTTTATGATTAGATAAATCAGCTTTAAATAACTTATTCGTAATGTTGTTTAATTCGTTACGCATTGTTTTTGTTTTAAAAATTAATAATTGTTTTATTGTTATATTTTTATCCTCTTGAGTTACTTATTACTCTAGTTTCATTTGTATTAGTTACTTCGCTAACACCTTGACTTACTAAAGTTCCTACACCTTGATTTTGTAAATCTCCGTTGCAGCATTCTGCTTTATAAGTTCCGTCATCACATAGACAACCTTTTCTACCACCTTCAGGGCTTGTTTTACTTTTTGTTTTTTTCATTTTTATTTTAATTAGTGAATAATTTACCTATTGATCCTAACTCTTTTATTACATCACTATTATTATCGTAGTGAGTATCTATATTTAATTCTTTAACCTTAGCTATTTTTTCTTTATTGCTACCTGTAGCGTAAACTCTACTAACAGGAATACCAATACTTTTAGCTCTATCTATCATACCTACTTTTAAATTTCTAGCAGATATAATATAAACTTCATTACCATCAGCAATTAATTGCCTTGCTAAATCTCCACCTTTTTTAGTTGAGATAGTTTCATCGTAATCAAAACTAATTTTCATAGTTTCTTAATACGTCTTTAATTTGCTCTATTAAACTTTCTTCTTCTGTTAGTTCTTTGCTTAATTCTTTTTTAGATTCTAATTTATCAGCGAAATATCCTTCAAGTGAAAACCCTTTTACCTTACCTGTTTTTACAAAGTCATTCCAAATTTCATCATTATCAACTTTTATAGAAGCCATCCAAGTACCTATAGGTACACTTAAATTATATAAAGCAGATTTGTCTTTATTTAAATCTTCTACTATCCAACTTTCAACTACTGTTAAACCTTCAATGGCTTTTTGATGTTCTAAAGTACTATTAGATTGATTACCTTTCTTTAAAAATAATTGAGATGCTTTTACTACTGTATCTTTTGAAAAGTAAATGTAATACTCAGTATCTCCATTTCTTCTATAGATAGGTTTTTCAGGTATTAATACAGCACCCATTAAGATACGTTTTTCTTTACTAACCTCAGCAAGTTTAACTTCTTCTGTTTTTAAAGCTAAAAAGTCCGATTCTATTGCAGGTGATTCTACTACACTAATAGCTTCTACACCTTGCAATTCTTCATTATCATCTATAATTAAT
>Ga0114968_10003837_pt1 | contig 11258 bp, 10 predicted proteins | sample M_130807_EF_Meta_FD_87020 | JGI IMG/M metagenome (GOLD analysis project Ga0114968, IMG submission 87020) | Freshwater microbial communities from Lake Montjoie, Canada to study carbon cycling - M_130807_EF_MetaG | ecosystem: Environmental > Aquatic > Freshwater > Lake | place: Lake Montjoie... | reverse complement strand
GCCTTGGACGGTGACCACATTGGCGCCCATCTCTACGGCTTTTTGCGCATGCTTGAGAGCGCCCACCGTCGGCATGCAGACGATGCCGGCATCGCGCAGGCGGCCAATGGTTTTCTTATCCGGGCCGCGCCCGTAACTTACTGCGCGCACTTTGTATTTAACAGCCAGGTCCAGCAGTTGCTGCGCGTTGGGCTGAAACATATGAAAGTTCAGGCCAAAGGGACGGTCTTGGGTGAGTGTTTTGACGCGCACAATCTCGGCTTCGATCTTGTCGGCGTCGATAGTGGCGCCAGCCAAAAATCCAAAGCCCCCCGCATTGGTGGTGGCGGCGACCAGGTTGGAGCCGGCCACCCAGCCCATGGCCGTTTGGATGACGGGGTACGTGCAGCCCAGCAGCGCGCACAGGGGCGTATCAAAACCGTCGGGGGTACTCACGCAGCGCCGTCCTTTTTATTGGCCTGGACCATGGATTTTGCGTCGTGCCCGCCCAAATGGCCTGCGCCCAGTACCTGACTGTGCGCGTGGGCAAAATGGTGGTGGCCAAACGCGATATCCATGGAGGTGCGCAGGCCTTGCAACTCTTCTATGCGGTTGATCACGGTTTTGGTCAGCGCCAAGCCCAAGCGTGGTTGTTTGGCGATACGGGCCGCGATGTCGTAGGTGGTGCTTTGCAGGTCTTCGCGCGGTACCACGCGGTTGACCATGCCCATCATGTAGGCCCGATCTGCCGCCATGCGTTCGCCCAAGAACAAAAACTCTTTGGCGATGCGCGGGTTGAGCTCATGCACATGCGCAAAATACTCCACGCCGGGTATGCCCATGCGCACCACCGGGTCCTGAAAGAAGGCGTCTTCGCTGGCGACAATCATGTCGCAGACCCAGGCCAACATCAGGCCACCGGCGATGCAGGCGCCATGCACCATGGCAATCGTGGGCTTGGGCAGGTCGTGCCAGCGTCGGCACATGCCCAGATAGACTTCTTGTTCGCGCACAAAAAGCTGCTCCGCGCCGGGTTTGTTGGTGTGGTCCCACCACAGGCTCTGGCGCTCAAAAGGCTTGTTGATGTCACGCCCCGGTGTGCCAATGTCGTGGCCGGCGCTGAAGTGTTTGCCCGCACCCCGCAGCACAATGACTTTGACCGCGTCATCGTCCACGGCGCGGCGAAAACCGGCGTCCAGCGCATAGGTCATTTGCGAGTTTTGCGCGTTGTGAAAGTCCGGTCGGTTCATGGTCAGGGTGGCGATGCCATCCTTGGCTTCGTAGAGCACAGGCTCTTGGGTCTCGTACTGGGCGGTGTCAGGGCGCTGGACAAACTGGTCGCCGGGGTCGGTGCTATTCATGGGCTGGCCTATCCGAGTGCGCTGGCGCGCAGGTTGTGAGGGTCTAGTTGCTGCAACAGTTCCATTTGCGCGGCCGTCGGGTCTGCGGTCGTGTCGATGTGAGTCGGAAGGTGCAGGTCAAAACCAGTGGCCTCTTGGACTTGTTCCACGGTAACGCCTGGGTGCAGGGCGCGCAATGCGATCTGGTGCCTGGGGCCGCTGAAGTCCATCACCGCCAAGTTGCTGAAAATCCAGCGGATATCGATATCCGCTGCGCTCCAGCCCCGCGCCATGCGGGCCGGGTTGTAGCCGGCCGAGGCCACCATGTCGACTTCGCCGGCCACAAACACTTTGCTGCTGTGGTTGGGCACAAAAAACGAGTTGGCATGGTTGATAGAGTTGCCCGGAAAGCCGCGCACGCCCAGCATCATGGATTTGGGTTTGGCGTAGTCGGCACCGATCATGGAAATATTGGCCTGGCCGAAGCGGTCGATTTGCGTTGGCCCGACCATGGCATGGCGCTTGCCACTCCAAACATTGTCAAAGATGCGGGTAAAACCCATCCAGGTTTCCCGCTGGGGCACATAGCTGCCACGCGGGCCCACGGGCACCGGCGTGCTGACCAGCCAGGCCTCGGAGTCGGTCATCATCAGATCGGGGTTGAGCGAGCGCATGCACAGCGAAGCGGCCAGGCGCGGCACGATGCCTATGCCCGTGGCCAGTACCTCGCCGTCCTGCGCCCAGGCGCGGGCAGCGGCGCAGATGACACGGTCAACCAGGGTAAATTCTTGCATCGGGGCCATCCTCAAAATACTGGCAAGGGCAGCTTTTGTACCGCCTGCAGTCCGCCCACGCGCTGCAAGTACTCGTCGGCGTCGCAGTGCACATAGCGCTGCGTGTAGTTGCTCCAGCCTTCGGGGTCTTTGGCACTGGCGGCGTATTCCTTGAAATGCGCCGTATCAAAGCCGTACAGCGGCGCGCACGAACTGGGGTGTGCGCCGCCCGGGATATGCACCACACCGGTGGTCTGCGCCCGTTCCCAGAACACATAGCGTGCCTCGTCGCCTTGGGCAAAGTAGCTGCCGTCGACCAACTCGTCGCAGCTGACATAGGTGTGGGTCGCGGCGCGGGCATAGAGGGCGTCCATGTACAGGTCCGGACCTTTGACTTGGCAAACGCCCCGCACGTCGGCCCGGTCGGCGTGCAGCAAGGCTGCGTCTAAGGGCAAAGCCGGCATGGCGACCCATTGGCGTGCATCGTAGGGCGAGTCCACCAAAGCAATGCCGGGGTTGCGTTGCAGCACATCGGTGCCCAGGCCAATGCGCGTGGGAATAAACGGTATGCGCATGCCTGCCGCTTGCAGGCCCAGCATCAGCATGCCTTCGTCTATCTCCATGACTTCCAGGGCGCCGCTTTGGCGGGCAATACGAAAGTAAGGCTCCAGGGGAATAAAGTCCAATGACACAAAGGCAAACACCAGTTTCTTGACCTTGGCCGCTGCGCACAGCATGCCTACATCGGCGCCGCCGTAGCTCACGATGGTCAGGTCGCGCAAGTCGCTGCGCAGTATTTCGCGCACCAGGGCCATGGGCTTGCGCCGGGGGCCCCAGCCGCCGATGCCGATGGTCATGCCGTCGCGCAGCGTGGCCACGACATCGCGGGCCTGCATGAGTTTGTTGCTAGCGCTCATGGGTATTCAGTCTTTGGCCGGGGCCGCTTGGCCAATGCTGAAGTCGTGGCCCCACAGGCTCACGCGGGTGAATTCGTGCGCGATATGCGACTGCCAGTCGTGCACCGCGCCGCCGCAGCCGTATTCGATGTCAAAGTTCGAGGGGCAGCGCATATAAAAGGAAATCATCTTGTCATTGCTGTGCTGGCCTAAAGTTGCCGTTTGGGTCACTTTATGGCTGAGCATACGGTCCAGCGCCCGACCAACTTCGGGCACGTCAGGCACCTCGACCATGATGTGCACGCAGCCACTCTCCACCGAAAAGCCTGCAATTGCCAGGCTGTGGTGGCGCCCGTTGTTGCAGTGGTAAAAATAAATCGGCAGCGTCGGCCCCGCGTCACCTGCGGGTTTGAAGTTAAACATGTCCGACAAGCCAAAGCCCATCACCTCGGTGACGAACTGGTGGGTTTGCGCAAAAGCCTCGGCCGGCAGCACGGTGTGGCCCATGCCGATGTTGCCCGTGACAAAGCGCTGCACGCCCACGGGCGAATTGAAATGCGCAAAGTCGGACTGAAAACCCCAAATCACCTCATGGCCGTTGCCCGAGGGGTCGCTAAAGCGCACCAGGCCATTGGCTTTGCGCAGCGCGCACAGGGCCGCGTCGCCGCGCTCAAAGGGCACTTGGTGCTGCTCCAGGGTGGCAATAGCTTGCTCAAAGGCGGCCTGGTTGGCCACTTCCCAGCCAGAGCAGACATAGCTGTCGCGGGTGCCGGGTTGCACGGCGATGCGGAACTGGCGCTCGTCCATGCGCAGGTACAGACCGCCGTCAGGTGCTGCCTCGGTCATCATGCCCAGCACCTCGTGGGCGTAGGTGGTCCAACGGGCCAGGTCGGTCGATTGGGCCACCACATATGCGAGTCCGGAAATAGTCATCATGGGCACACTCCCAGGCCCTGCACACAAGGGGCCCGATTAGAGGCTGATTGTGGGTGAACGGGGTGTTTTAAAACATCGTCCGTTGGGACTAACGCGAAGTGCAGGTGCCAGGGACAGGCTCTGCCTTTGGTTCGGTGTCAGGCCAAGGGGTAGTCGGTGTAACCAGCGGCACCCGGGGTGTACAAGGTTTTGCGGTCAAAACGCGCCAAGGGCAGGCCCTGGCGCAGGCGCTGCACCAGGTCGGGGTTGCCTACAAAGTGCCGCGCAAAGGACAGCGCTGCGCCCGGGTATTGCTCCAGCGCGGGGGCGACAGTGTCCGGGCCAAAGCCGTCGTTCAGAATCAGTCGCCCGGGCAGAACCTGCGCAGCCATGCCAAAGGCGTCGATCTCAGGCAGGGGCGCGCGCATCACATGCACATAAGCCAAGCCCAGCGGTGCCGCCAGGCCCAGCAAAGTGGCATGGGTGGCTGCGGAGTTGTCGTCCGAGGTGTCGTTAAAGGTGTTGCCCGGGTTGATGCGCAAGCCCACCCGGTCGATGCCGATAGCTGCGCCCATGGCTTGCAGACACTCGATGGCGAAGCGTGCACGCGCTGCAGCGTCACCGCCATAGGCGTCGGTGCGCACATTGGTGCCCGAGCACAAGAATTGCATGGGCAAATAGCCGCTGGTGCAATGCAGCTCCACGGCATCAAACCCGGCCTCGCGGGCGCGCCCGGCTGCTGCGCCATGCTCGGCGATGACCGCCTGTACCTGGTCGGTGCTGAGCGCCTCGGGCAGGTCATAGGCTTGCATGCCGCTGCGGTCGGTGAACACCTCGCCCTGCGCCTGCAAACCCGAAGGCGCAACGCTGCGGCTGCCTGCGCCTTTGATGTGCACGCTGCCAATGCGCCCGCCGTGCATGATTTGCAGGGCGATCAGGCCGCCACGCGCATGCACCGCGGCGCACACCGGCGTCCAGGCTTGGACATGCGCCTCGTTGGCAATGCCTGGTTGGCGGCAATAGGCCTGTCCGTCCGCGCTGGGCCAGGTGCCTTCGGCGATGACCAGGCCGGCATCGCCGCGCTGGCCGTAGTACTGGGCCATCAGGGCATTGGCGCAGCCATCGGGCTCGGCGCGGTTGCGCGTCATGGGCGCCATGACGATGCGGTTTTGCAGGTGCAGGGCGCCCAGTTGCAGTGGGCTAAACAATTTGTCCATCTCAGCGCACCCGGATCTTGGGCGTGGGCGTGCCCCGGCGCATGGTGCGCAAAAACTGCTCTAGTGGCGCTGGCGCCGCCACTTGGGGCAGACTGTCTTTGTCCTGGCGTTCGGCCCAAAATTCATTCCAGCTGGGAAACAGGTCATGAAACGTGCCGTGGTAAGGCTGGCGGCCGGGCCAGCGCATTTTCATGTCACCCAGGGGTGGCTTGTTCAGGTCGGTGGCATACCAGTAACAGGGCAGGCGACGTCGGAAAAACCATTGTCCGTCCATTCGCTCGTAGTCGTCCCAATAGAGCATTTGCATGATCACCCACTCGGCGCCGCACTCATGTTCGTTTTTAGAGTAAACCAGCCCCGTGGCATGGTGCGCGTCCACAAACTCGATGATGTGCTGGCCCAAATGGTGCGAGGTGCCGGTAAATTGGTCGCGCAGGGTGTCGGTTTGCCAGGCTTTGAAATGTTCACGCCCCACTTTGTCCTTACCCACCCGGATGTCGGGGGCGAACAGGTTGACGTGCGCGTCCATGTCACGCATGTCCAGCGATAGGGCGTACTTACCGGCGAGTTGGCGGATGGCATCGATTGACTCCAGGCGGTCGATGCGCTCCTCGAGCGTGGCCGGCCAGGCGGTGTTGGGTTGGCTCACAGCGCAGTGGTTAGTACGGCCGAGCGGCCACCATCGACCGGCAGGGCAGCACCGGTGACGTAGCTGGACTCGTCGCTGGCCAGAAACAAAATGGCGTTGGCCAATTCGCGTGGCTGGCCGACACGGCCCATGGGAATCAGTTTTTCGGTGTTCTGGCGCGCGCCAGCGTCCGAGAGCATGCCCGCAGTGGCGGGCGTTTCCACGACCGCGGGAATGACCACATTGACCCGGATGCCGCTGCTGGCGCCCTCGGCAGCGGCCGCGCGGCTGAAGTTAATGATGGCGGCCTTGGCCGCTGAGTAGCCGGCCATGGAGTGCGTGCCCAAAAGCCCGCAAATTGAGGACAAATTGATGATGGAGCCGCCGTGGGTTTTCATTAGTTTCATGGCTGCGCGGGTACCCCAGAAGGTGCCGTCCACCGAGGTGGCAAAGTTGCTGTGCCAATCGGCGGTGCTGGTGGCGTCAATCGTGCCCCAGCTGTAGGCCATGGCGTTGTTGACCAAAATGTCCAGGCCACCCAGATCAGCCGCTGTTTTTTCGATGGCTGCGGTCAGTGCCGCCTCGTCTGACACGTCCACTTGCATGGCGCGGGCGGTGCCGCCGGCCGCCTCAATGCGCGCCACCACCTGCGCCAAAGGCTCCATGCGGCGCCCGCAGACCACGACCTGGGCGCCTTCTTCGGCGAAGCGCAGCGCAGTGGCTTCGCCAATACCGCTTCCGCCGCCGGTGATAAAGGCTATTTTCTTATGCAATCGACCGTGTGCCATGGGTGTCTTCTCCGTTAAATAAAGGCGCTGCCACCGTTCACGGCCAGGTTTTGGCCCGTGACAAAGCGGCTGTCGTCGCTGGCCAAAAACAAGGCCACATCGGCAATGTCTTCCGGCTCGGCCATACGGCCCATGGGTACGCCTTTGATGATGGCGTCAGTCCACTCCTGGGGAATGCTTTGCATCATGGGCGTGTTGGTGGGGCCAGGCACCAGGGTGTTGACGCGTATGCCCTGGCTGGCCAATTCTTTGGCCATGCTGCGTGTCAGGCCCATCAGGGCGGCTTTGGAAGCGCAGTAGTGCGCCGGACCGTCGCCCGAGACGGCGGCGGTACTGGCGATATTGATGACCACGCCCTGGGTGCCCTTTTTTTGCATAGCGCGCACGGCTTCGCGGGCGCAATAAAAAGCGCCGGTCAGGTTCACGCCAATGACGCGCTCCCAGGTCGCGTCGGGAATGTCGGCAAAAGCGTCCACGGAGCCGACGCCGGCGTTGTTGACCAGCACGTCCACGCTTCCCAGGCTGTCCATCACCTCGGCTACCAGCGCGGCTACATCCGCGCTGCTGGCGATATTGACCTTGCGGGCAATGCTTTTGCCACCCAGTCCGGCCAGCGTCTCCTGCGCGGCCTCCAGGTTGACGTCCAAGGCCACCACGGTGGCACCCTCAGCGGCAAAACGGCGTGCAATGGCGCGGCCCATGCCTTGTCCGGCGCCGGTGACCAGCGCTACTTTGTCCTTCAGTCGCATACGTACTCCTGTGTCGTGGGAAAAGGCCTGTGCCCCTGGGTAGAGAGCATAGGCACCGGGCCGGGGGCCTCAATCGTCCAAAAAGACTATTGCCTCGCCCATGTTTTGCCTTTCCAATAAGCTGCGGTCCTTGTTGAGACCGGTCCCGACCACATGCCGTCCATTTTTGAAAGTTCCGACCATGGCTCTTATTCGTGAAATGCAACAGATTGACATTGCGGCCCGCTATCGCCACATTCGCCCCGTGCCACGCATGCCCAATTTTGCGGCTTGGATTGAAGATTTGGATTTGACGCAGCCATTTACGCCCGAGGTTGAGTTTGAGTTACGCCAGGCTTTAGATGATTTCGAGGTCATTTTCTTTCGGCCTCAAACCATCACGCCGCAGCAACATGTGGCGTTGGCGCGGGTCTTCGGCCCGGTATCGCAGGGCTCATTTTTTGACCGCATGCCTGACGTTCCTGAGTTGGAGATGATTGTTTCGGACCGCAAACGTCCCCCGGCCATCGACAGCTGGCACACGGACATCAGTTGGCGAGAGAAACCACCTCTGGGCACGGCCATTCAAATTACTGAGATCCCACCCTATGGCGGCAATACCTGCTGGGTAAGTACCAGCAAGGCTTTTGAGTGGCTCTCTCCGGGTATGCAAGCCTATCTTGAGACCTTGAGCGCGGTGCATACCTGGGAAAAATCGGCCTTCAGGGAGGCTTTGGGTCTGGCCGGGGAGGAGGCGCTGGTCAATGCGATCCGTGCATTTAAGCCGGTGGTGCATCCGGTGGTGCGACTCCATCCTGGCTCGGGTAGAAAATGCCTTTTCGTTAACAATGACTTTACCCGCAACATTGTGGGCATCGACCGCGAAGAGGCGGCCGGTGTCTTGAACTTCTTGCTGCAATGGCTTAAAAAACCGGAATTCATGATCCACCACGCATGGGAGGCTGGTGGCATTGCCATTTGGGACAACCGCAGCACCCAACATTACGCCTTGGCCGATTACTGGCCGCACCGGCGGGTCAACCAGCGCGTCACCTTCAATGAGCCCAGCGCCCATACTGAAGGCGCGATGGTTTCAGAGACAGTACTCAAGGGCGGCAGTATTGCCGGCTGAGCGCACCGCCGCCGGACTGGCGGCGCGTGCCGCCGGTTGTTAGTTGCTTTGCAGGAAAAGGCGCCAAAGCCCGGCCAGATCGGCTTCCGGGCTTGTGCCATTGAAGGTTTCGAGCAGCGCTAGGGCCTCGTTCCGCTTGTCGGCGCGCACCAAAATAAAGGCTTTGCGCAGCTTGGCGATTTCGGGTTGACGCAACGCCGGCTTGGCCAGAGCCTTGTCGATCATGGCGACGGCCCGTGCGTGCTGGCCCAAAAAGGAAAGGCTCACAGCGGCATTTACCAGCAAATTGGGGTCTTTGGCGGCGTCCATGCGCGCGTCCAGGCTGGGCAAGCCGGTCTCGTCCTCTTGACGCATGCGGCTGACTTTGGTCAGCATTTGCTCTAAGCGGGTCAGTTCCGTTGCCGCCAGGGAAGGGTCTTTGCGGTCCACACCCGAGAGAATGTCAAAGGCCTCACCCGCATAGCCCGTTTTGAGCGTCAGTTGGGCTTGTTCCATCAGTTCGGCCGGTTTGGTGGGCGACTTGGTGGCACGCAGCAAGCGGTTGCTGTCCGGCTCCAGTGCATCGGGGAAATCATTGCGGGCGAGTACCCGATAAATCAGCTCCTGCCAAATCTCGGGCTTGGGGTAGTAATGGGCGATGACTTTGAGCGTCTTGAGGTAATTGAGGTCATCCTTACTCTGTTGGTAGGCGCTGGCCAGCATGCGCAGTTGTACCTCGGTGGGAGTTTGTTTGGCCGCAATAGCATCTGCTACTTGTTTGTCCAACAACTTGGCAGCACTGGGGTACTGCTTGGCGAGGTAGAGCGCCTGAACTTCGACATTGGCAATGCCGACATTGGTCCCGCCTTGCGCGATGTAACGGCGCGCCCACTCGGCAGACTTTTCATACGCCTTGGCCCGATAGTGCACCAGCACGAGGTTTTCGGTAATCGCCATACGGTCGGCCACCTCTCCGCGTTCACTGGCCAGGGCCGTCTCTAGCGCTTTGGCAGCACCGGCTTGATCATCGGTCGAAATCAGCACCATGGCACGCATGCGCTCGGTATAAAAGCGTTCTAGTGGATTGATCGCGTTGACTTTGTCCACATCAGTGATTTGGGCTAAGGCTTTGTCAAATTGCTTTTGTCCGTGCAACTCCTGCGCCTTGATGAGCATTTTGGCTACGTCGGGCCGGACGACCTCGTCGGCGGAAATGGCTGCGTTGCCACAAAGTAGGAAGGTGGCCAGGAAAACGACGCGAATAGCCAATCGCGCTATGAATATATTATGCAAAGTTCAGGTCCAGTAGGTAGAAGATCAGCTACCCACGCCTGCGCGACTAGGCTGGCAAACTTGGGTAAAACCATATAAAAAGCGGGTTAAGGAGTAGTTTACAGGGTGTCCCTCCATGGCGCCCCGGACCAGCCTTTCAAGCCTAGATTTTTTTGGATGTCAGAATAGTTTTCCGAGCGCGCTCAATTGCAAAGGATGATAAGAATGTCACTTAATTTTCAATATTTATCGAAGTTACTTGGGTATGGAACGTCCTGCCTGTTTATTTTGCTCAGCGCTCCATGGGCTGTTGCCGGCGTCCCGCAACCCCCCATGAATCCATTTTTAGCGCAAACTTTTAATAACCAAGGCCACTGGAACGATGCTGCAACCGACAGCACTGAAATTGCAGTGCCTCGCGGCTTTTATGAAATTCAAGCGGGCGGCTATCAAATCGTGCCCAATGAAACGCTCGGTATTCCTTTTTATAGTGATTTAGTGCAAGGCAAGGAAGTAGTTTGGTTCTGGACGGGGTTCAATATGCTAAAGCTGCACTTGGACAACGGACATTATGTGGAAATAGATCGCGTCGGGGTTAAGCCGGATTTGCCCAACTACCGTCCCTTAAGTGCCTATGAGCGAATTCAACAAGCCGCTGAAGTGCGTCGCTTTCTTGACGCCAAAGATGAAAAAGGCTTGTTGGAGTATCTCAGGGCGCAACCTAATCGTTTAATGTCAGCGGTTGAAGACCAGGTTCGCTTAGGCGTTTTGTATTCACTAATCACGCGCGATCATGCGTTCATTGGCTCAAATGCGCGCGGTCTCATTCGAATTGACCAGGTCGATCCCGCTGATCCTTACTCGCGGATGTTGCCGCCGCATGTCGTTACCTTGCCGGAGGTGCTTTTCGATGATGCGCGTGCCAAAAACAATACCATTTTTCCCACTGATATTGTTTTCGGATTAAGCATGAGCTTCAATGGTTTTCTGGTCGTCAATACTATTGGCGGGAAAATAATTACGCTTGATCGTAAGACGTTGAAGGTCATCGATATTTATGTTGCTGACGGTGCCGATGAGGTATTTACAAATAGCTTTGCAACCAGCGAGGAGGTCGGTGGCGGAGCGATTTATGTCGCGTCCAATTTAAATATGTACCGCCTGGTTGTAGATGGTCAGGGTCGCATCCACTCTGACGCAGCGCACGGCGCTTGGAAAGCGGGATACGACCGCGGCATCCGAATCCCAGTTGGAAAAATCGCCGACGGAACCGGGTCAACGCCTACGCTCATGGGTTTTGGTCCTGATGAGGACAAATTAGTGGTGATCACCGATGGCGCAAAGAAAATGCGCTTGGTGGCCTTTTGGCGAGATGGTGCCCCCAAGGGGTGGAAAAGTCGCTTTTCACAATACTCTGATCGCATCGTGGATCAAATTGTTGTTGATATGGGGCCGGACGCGGACGTGGTGCAGTCCGAGCAATCGGTCGTGGTTTATGGTCCCTATTCGTTTGTAGTCAATAATATTCCTGCGAGTAAATCACCTCCATATTTGGCCCCGGGTTCCTATTACCGTGGGCTACTGGTGGGTGCAACCAGGCCCCCTCCAACG
>Ga0114968_10003832_pt1 | contig 11265 bp, 8 predicted proteins | sample M_130807_EF_Meta_FD_87020 | JGI IMG/M metagenome (GOLD analysis project Ga0114968, IMG submission 87020) | Freshwater microbial communities from Lake Montjoie, Canada to study carbon cycling - M_130807_EF_MetaG | ecosystem: Environmental > Aquatic > Freshwater > Lake | place: Lake Montjoie... | reverse complement strand
GGCGTTTCCGGCGCTGCGGATGGCGGCGCAGTTTTGTGAGGCGAATCCGCAGGCGGTGGTGCTGGTGATGTGCCTGGAGCTGTGCTCGCTGCATTTGCAGGTGAGTGACAGGCCGGAAAGCATCGTGGCGAATGCGCTGTTTGCGGATGGCGCGGCGGCGGCGATCGTGAGTGCGCGGGAGCCGGCGGGGGATCGGCCGTATTACCGGGTGCAGGGGTTTCATTCGGCGCTGGTGCCGCAGAGCGAGGCGCACATGGCGTGGGATATTGGCGACAATGGATTTAACATGGTGCTGTCGGCGTATGTGCCGGAGCTGATCGGGAGCAACATCCGGGGAATGATCGGGGGGATATTGGAGAAGCGGGGGCTGGCGCTGGGGGACATCGACGAATGGGCGGTGCATCCGGGGGGGCGGGCGATTCTGGACCAGATCGAGGAGCAGCTGGCGTTGCCGGGCCCGGCGCTGGAGATGTCGCGCAGTGTGCTGCGCGACTATGGAAACATGAGCAGCCCGACGGTGATGTTTGTGCTGAAGGGCTTTCTGGAAGAAGCGGAGACGGAGCGGGCGATGACGTGCGCGATTGCCTTTGGGCCGGGGCTGACGGTGGAAACGGCGGTGCTGGAGAGGTGCGGGGCGGCGATCCAGAGGGTGGAGAAGGAGGGGACGCTAGGTGTGCTGGGAGAGGCGGTGGGGATGCTAGATGCTGGGGGCTAGATGCTGGGGAAGGACAAAAGGGACGGGAGGGACGTGGTGTTTTATGATCGCCGAATGTTTGGGGCTGCTCATGTGTCAATTCTGCTCGAATGATGAAACTGTATGAATGAGCGAGTGCACAGTGATGACAGCCGGAGAGTTGGCGCTGACTACGATGTAATCATCGTGGGAGGCGGGCCGGTGGGGTTGGTGCTGGGGTGTTTTTTGAAGCAGCAGGGGGTGCGGTTTCGCTTGCTGGAGCGGCGGGTGGAGGCGCTGGGGTATTCGGCGGCGATCGGGATCACGCCGCCGTCATTGGGGATTTTGGGAAAGCTGGGGCTGGCGGAAGAGTTTATCGCTGCAGGGGTGCGGGTGCAGGACTGCATCGTGCATGGGCGGAGCGGGCGGCTGGGCTGCGTTTCGTTTCGGGAGATTCCGCACGCGCATCACTTCATTCTGGCACTGCCGCAGGTGACGACGGTGGCGATTTTGCGGAGGCATCTGGGGGATGAAAATGTGGAGGCGGGCTGTGAGGTGAGCGAGGTGGGGCAGAGGGAGGAGCATGGCTGGGTGCGGGCGGGGGAGCGCACGCTGACGGCGCGGTTTGTGATCGGGTGTGACGGTAGCCGCAGCCGCGTGCGCGAATTGATCGGCATGCGGGCACCGGGTCATGTCTATGACTGCCATTTTGCGATGGGGGATTTTGTGGATCGGAGCGGCTTCGGCAATGAAGCGCATCTTTTCTTCACGGAGACGGGGGCGGTGGAGTCGTTTCCGCTACCGGGCGGTCAGCGGCGGTGGATTGTGCAGACGGAGGCGCATCTGGAGCATCCGCCTGCGGGTTTCATCAGCGAACTGATTCAGAGGCGCACGGGCATGGAGGTGGCGGCTGCGGATCAACTCAATGAAAGCGCCTTCACGCCGCGGCGGCACCAGTGTGACCGCTACTATGACGGGCGCGTGATTCTATGCGGCGATGCGGCGCATGGGATGAGCCCGATCGGCGGTCAGGGGATGAACACGGGCTTTGCGGATGCGGAGTTCCTGGCGGCTGTGCTGGGGCGGGGTGATCCTTTGGCGCTGCTGCCCGCGTATGATCGTTTTCGGCGGAAGGCAGCGGAAAGCGCCACTCGGCGTGCCGAATGGGGCATGGGGTTGGGGACGTGGCGGGGGAGGGCGCGGTGCCTGGTGCGTGATGCCGTTTTGAAGCACCTGCTCTGCCGTGGACCGGTGGCGAGGCATTTGGGCTCGTTTTATGCAATGCTGACGATCCCGTTTAACTCTTTGGAGAGGGTGCCGGGGATGGGGAGGGAGCCGTGGAGTTGACGGTGGTTGTCCAGATGTCGTCATTCGCCTTCGCGGGTTGGAAATATGCCCTCGATGCCCTAATTCGCTCCACCGATGGAGGGGATGGCGCTGGCTGCCACGGGGGCCTGGGCGTCTTAGCGCGGAAAAGCGTTGATCCGACTCCAGAAATGACTAAACAGCGCCATGCCCGTCAGCGAAGACCGAAAACAAGAAATCATCAAATCCCTCAAACGTTGCAGTGAGGGGACCGTGGCTGCCGCGCTTCGCTTTGAAGAGAGCAAGAACCTCGACGAGCTGGACGCCATCATTCTGGGCGTACTGGCGCGTGATGCGGCCAATCCCCGGCCCGATGGTGTGGCATCGGTCACCGATGAGATGAAGCTGATTGAGGACATCGGCATGGATTCCTTTGGCATGATCGAAGTGGTGATGACAGCGGAAGAAGTGCTCGGTCTCACCATCGCCACGGAAGAACTGAGCGGGATTGTCACCCTGGGTGATCTAAAGAAATTTCTCCGAGCCAAATTTGGCGCGAGCGTCTCATGAAGCGGGTGGTCGTCACCGGGCTGGGCTTCATTTCCAGCATCGGCAACAACCGTGCTGCAGTGACCGAAAGCCTGCGTGAAGGGCGCTCCGGCATCGAATTCGTCCCGGAACTGGCTGCGGCCAATGACCGGGTGAAACTGGCGGGCACGGTGAAGGGATTCGAATTCCCCACGTCCGATCCGCTTGACTGGACCTTTCCCGAGCATGTGAAGCTGAACCGGGCGCAACTGCGCACGATGGTGCCCAATGCGGTGTTTGCCTATGCGGCCATGCAGGAGGCCATCGCTGATGCGAAGCTGGAGCCCGCGCAGGTTTCAGATCCGGAGACGGGTCTGTATTGTGCCTCGGCCGGTTCGCCTTGGATGACGTATCTGGCGATGGATTCGGTGATCAAACGGGGGCCAGCCCGCACGTCGGCACCGGTGGTGATCACGGGAATGCCGAATTCGCTGCATCTGAATCTCACCGCTTTGTTCAAGATCAAAGGTGCGACGTTGGCGTTCAACAGTGCGTGTGCGTCGTCTTCGCATGCGCTCGGGCATGCGTGCGACATGATTCGGATGGGGCGACAGAAAACCATGTTTGTGGTCGGTGCGGAAGATGCACAACTGCTGCACACTGTTTTGCCCTTTGCTTCGCTGCGGGCGCTGAGCGCGCAGAGTGATCCTGAGCAAGCACCGCGTCCGTTTGATGCGGGGCGTGACGGATTTATCACCACCGGTGGTGGTGTGACGCTGGTGCTTGAAGAGGCCGAACATGCCGCCGCACGTGGTGCGACGGTATATGCCGAGGTCACCGGCTGGGGCCAGGGCTCGGATGGCTACGATGTGGTGGCTCCGGATCCCAGCGGCAGCGGACTGGCACGAGCGATGACCAATGCGCTGGAAGATGCGAATCTGGACGCTGCGGCGATCGACTACATCAATGCGCACGGCACTGCGACGAGTGCGGGAGATCTGGCCGAACTGAACGCGCTCAAAACCGTCTTTACCGGCGATGTCAGGCCGAAGGTCAGCAGCACCAAGGCGCTGACGGGTCACGGGCTCTGCCTGGCAGGAGCGCTGGAGGCGGGCATCTGCTGCGTGGCTTTGAAGGAAGGCTTCATGCCGATTTCGGCGAAGATTCATCAGCTCGACCCCGCCTGCGAGGGCGTAGACATCCTGACCAGTCCGACTGATCAGGCACCGAAGGTGGCGATGAGTAACTCCAGCGGCTTCGGCGGCTCGAACGTGACGCTGATTTTCTCGCGGCCGTGATTCTGGCCAGCTGAAATGATGAAAGAGCGTGTCCTCCAGCCTGAACTGCTCGACACGCTGCCGCCGGATGATCCTGACGCCATCTGTGCGCGTGAGGAAATGCTGCAGGTGAACCGCATCATGGGGAATCATCGCTGGATTGAGCGCATGGTGCGGCGGCATCGCGAAGACGGCTGGCGCATCACGGAACTGGGGGCGGGAGACGGGGGGCTGTCGCTGCGGTTGCTGGAAGGAGGTTGTTGTGATGAGGCGGCGCTGCATGCCTTTGATCTGGCACCCAGGCCGGAGCAATGGCCCGCAGCAGCGCACTGGACCTGCGGCGATGTGCTGGCGCAGGCGCTGCCGGATACGGAGATCGCGATCGCGAATTTGTTCCTGCACCATTTCACTGCGGAGCAGCTGCGTCTGCTGGGTTCGCGGTTGTCGCCCACAACACGATTGATGGTGGCGGCGGAGCCTTCGCGGCGGTGGATTTACTCGGTGATGGGCCGCTTGTTTTGCGCAGTGGCGGAGCTCAATCATGTGCAGCGGCATGACATGCAGGCGAGCATTCGTGCGGGATTCCACGGGCGGGAGCTGCAGCGGGCGCTTGGGCTTGGCAACGAGTGGCAGGTGGAGGCGCATGAGCACCCGCTGGGCGGGTATCGTTTCATGGCCTGGCGCTGAGACTGGCGTCAGTCAGGCGATTACGCCCGTTGCCGTTGGGCGTGACTGCGTTCATACTGCCACACATGATCCGGCCCCATACGCCGCCAGAAACACCCGCTGAGAAGCCCGCGCGTCGCGGAGAAGCGGGTGGCGTATGGGCGTCCCCCTGGGAGCTGGATCTGGAGTGGCTGGATGCGCCGCCCGCGAAAAAGATCCGCCGCGTTGAGGAGAAGAAGGCTCCGGTGCCATCGGCGCGTGAGCCCAAGGCCGTGCCGGCACCGCCGGTGCAAACGCCACCGGCAGCGGCCGTGGAAAAAGTACCCGTGGTGCCAAGGCATGCGCCGCCTTCCCGACTTGTCACGAAGCGGGCTGCGCCTGCGGTGGAGCGCGAAGCTTCATGGTCCACGCTGGCCATTCTGAGCATGGGTTTGCTGGCGTTGGTCTTCATCGCGTGGCTGTATGTGGATGATCAGGTGCCGGGCCTGGATCAAGACCTGCTCTTAAAACGCCCCGTCGATCAGGCGGCGACGATTCAGACACCCGAGAAGCTGCGCAAGTTTTTGCAGGCGCTGGTGCCTTTCGAGACGGCGCAGTTGAAAGGCAGGCCGCCATGGCTGTGGGACACGCCCACGCTCTCACGCGTCGTGCAGTCCAATGGCACCACGCTCGACAATCTGCGCGATTTGCTAGAGGACGCCGACTGGCATCCCACGCATGCGGCGTGGCATGCGGCAAACCCATGCGAGGACCCGCGCTGGCGGCAGGTGCTGGTGCTCAAGCAGGCGGAGGCCGCCTATCTCTCGCGCCGCATGCAGGAGGAGGCGGCGTTCACCGCCGCCATCGATCTCGCGGAACTCGGCTGGCGGCTGGAGCACATCTGGGCTTGGCCCTCCTGCTACCAGCGTGCGTTGGAGGCGCAGACACTCGCCGCGCAAACGCTGGCGGATTTGCTGCGGCAGACCAAGCTGCCGGAAGCCACGCTGCGGCAGTTTCAGCGCCAGTTCAATGTCTGCCAGCCCACGACGCCCATGCAGGAAGGCGCGATGAATGCGTTCTACGTGCATGAGAAAAAACTCATTCTCGGACCGAAGAGCGGCGAGAATCTCGACACCATGCCCGGTGGTGTGCAGTTGCACCGGCCGGGGCGGCTGTTTTTCAAACCGTACGAAACCCTGCAGCATTTCGCCACGGCGTTCCGGCAGATCAAAAGTGAGGCGCTGACGCCGCTCGTCCTCACCGCCGATGTGCGGCTGAAAGACAATGCCACCGCCGAAACCTCCTACCAGCCCAATTCGGCCGGACTGGCCTATTATCATCAGCGCATGAAGGCCTACACTCCCCTGCCGGCTGCGCTGGGGCTGGTGCGCGCCCGTGGAAATCTGATCATCACCTTGTTTGCGGTGCGGCGCTGCATTGCCGAGAAGAAAACGCTGCCTGCCACCCTCGAACAACTGTGCACCTTCAACTTCCTGCTCGATGTGCCGGTGGATCCTTACACGGGTGCGCCGTTGCAGTACAGCCCCACACGCGGGCTGATTTGGTCCGTGGGCAAGGACCTCAAATCTGCCAATGGCGCGCCCACGGAGCCGCCGATGAATGATGCGGCTGAGCCGACGGTGGAGCTGGGCATTGCGGTGGCGGGGGTGGCGAGGTAGGGGGCGTGGGAGGATTGCTTTCAGTTAATTTGCAGGGTAAAATTTCGAATGGCTGTTTTGTCTCCATTGCACGAGCCACCCGTATCCGTGCGCCGTCGTGTGACGGTGGAGGAGTTGTACCGGCTTGATGACGCGCGTGATCCGGCTGACTCGCGGCGGATGGAACTCATCGACGGACAGATTGTTTGGATGATGGCACCTGCTCCTTTGCTCAGTGCCACCCATTGCCAGACGCATCTTTTGATGCATCAAAAGGTGGGAGACGCTTACCGGGTGCGCTGCAAGCATCCGATTCGGATCAATCGCCGCAACGAGCCGCAGCCGGACATCGCGGTGGTCAGACCGCGCAAGGATGCGTATGCGCTTTCCCATCCGTCTCCTGATGATGTGCTGCTCATTGTCGAGGTTTCAGACTCTTCCTTGGAATTCGATCTGAACGCCAAGCGCCACACCTATGCCAAGGCGGAGATCGCGGAATACTGGGTGCTGGATGTGAACTCGCGCGAACTGCATGTCTTTTTGAACCCTTGGGAAGGTGATTACACGCAGCACTCGAGCTACAAGAGTGATGACGAAGTGGTCTGCACGACGATTACTGGTCTCAAGGTCAGTGTGCGCGAGCTTTTGCCGGCGGTTTGGAGGCGGTGGACTCCTCCAGTTGCGGCGCAACTGGACTACTTCCACCGCATGCAGCGGAAGGGGTGGTCGTCGATCATGTTGGGCTGGACGCCGGTGAGGCGGTCGGCGTGGTAAAACTGGACGCCGACGTAGTGGTAGATGGGGATGATGACGGCGTCAGTGGTGACGAGGAGATTTTCGGCCTGCTGGAAGAGGATGCTGCGCTTGGAGAGGTCGGGCTCGCGTGCGGCGGCGGCGATCAGGGAGTCGTATGGGGCGCTGGCCCAGCCGGTGCGGTTGTTGCCGTTGCCAGAGAGAAACATTTCCAGGAAGGTACCGGGGTCGTTGTAGTCGCCCACCCAACTGCTGCGGCAGAGGAAATAATTTTTCTCCTTCATGGAGGCGAGGTAGATCTTCCATTCCTGCTTGGCCAGATCGACGCTGATGCCGAGGTGCTCCTGCCACATGGCCTGTAGTTCGACGGCGATGTTGCGTTCGACGGGTTTGGGGAAGTAGAGGTATTCGACGCGGGGGAAGCCTTTGCCGCCGGGGTAGCCCGCTTCGGCGAGAAGCTGGCGCGCGCGTTCGGGGTCGAACTCGGGGCCGGGTGGCGGCTGGTAGTTTTGGCCGGCACCGGGCGGGGTGAGGCTGAAGGCGTTGCGCTCGCCGAGCTGGGTGATTTTTTCGGTCACGCGCTTGCGATCAATCGCGAGGGAGAAGGCGAGGCGGATCTTCGGATTGTCGAAGGGAGCGCGTTTGACGTTGAAGCGGGTGAAGTAGCTGCCGAGGAAGGGGCCGGTGTGGAAGTAGGGCTGCTGCTTGAGTTTGACGGTGAGCGAGGTGGGGACCATGCCCTTGTCCATGATGAGATCGGCCTGGCCAGTGAGGAAGTAATTGATCGCGGTGTTGGGCTCGGAGATGGGCAGGATTTCGATGCTCTTCATGGGCACGTTGGCGGCGTCCCAGTAGCGTTCGTTGCGGCGCAGCACGATGCGGTCGTCCAGCAGCCAGTCTTCGAGGGTGTAGGAGCCGTTGCCGATCAGGGAGCCTGGTTTGATCCAAGCGGTGCCGTGCTTTTCAATGATGCGCTGCGGCACGGGGTAGAACACGGTGAAGGCGCAGAGGTCGATGAAGTAGGGGGTGGGGTTTTCGAGCTCGACGCGCAGGGTGCGTTCATCCAGCGCGGTGATACCGACCTGGGTGAAGTCCTTGAGCGTGCCTTCATGAAAGGCGCGGGCGTTCTTGATGACGTAGAGCTGGCTGGCGTAGTCGGCCCCGAACTCGGGCGTGAGCGCGCGCTTCCATGAGTACAGGAAGTCCTGCGTGGTGAGGGGGGTGCCATCACTCCAGGTGGTGTTCGGGCGCAGATGGAAGGTGTAGGTCTTGCGGTCCGGGGTCACTTCCCAGCGTTCCGCCATGCCAGGCTGGGGCTTGCCTGCTTCATCGATGCGGCAGAGACCTTCGAACAAGGCGGAGGCGATGCGCATGCCGACCTGATCGGTCACGATGTGCGGATCAATGCTCTCCGGCTCGGCACCATTGATGAAGACGAGGTCTGCACGCGGCCGCGATTTGCCGCAGGCGGCGAGGGAGAGCAGGAGAGCGGCGGCGAGGGCGAAGCGGATCACGCGAAAAGCTAGCACACGGTTGGGATGGTCCGCAGCACAATCCTTGCATCGTGCTGCAATGATTTGCCTCTATGCGGCGTTCCCAACGCTCATCTTTTTTCCCAATCATGCGCATTCTCTGCCTTCTCACGCTTCTTGCCGTCTCCGCCCGTGCGGAATTGAAACTTCCGGCCATCATTGGCGACAACATGGTGCTGCAGCAGAAGCAGGCCAATCCGGTGTGGGGCTGGGATGCGCCGGGCACGGAGGTGACGGTGACGTTTGCCGGGCAGACCAAGACCGCCAAGGCGGATGCGAAAGGCAAGTGGACGGTGAAGCTGGATGCGGTGCCGGCGAATGCGAACCCGGCGACGATCACGATTAAGGGCAGCAGCACGAAGGAACTGAAAAACGTGCTGGTGGGCGAGGTATGGATTTGCTCCGGCCAGTCGAACATGGGATTCAATCTGAACAGCACCTGGGATGCGGATCTGGACATCGCGCAGGCAAAGTATCCGCTGGTCCGTCTCATTTCGGTGCCGCAGGTCGGCACGCAGGAGATCCAGGATGATTTCCAAGGCCAGTGGGAGGAATGCACTCCGACAAGTGCAGCGCAGTTCACCGCCGTTGGGTATCATTTCGGCCGTGTGCTGCATGAGATGCTCGGCGTGCCGGTCGGCCTCATTGACAATGCCTGGGGTGGCAGCGCCTGCGAAGCGTGGGTGAAGCGTGATGTGCTGGAGAAGGATCCACGGTTTGCCTCGATCATCGCCCGGTGGAAGCAGACGGAGTCCACCTTCACGCAGGAGGCCTTCGACAAGCAGGTGGCCGATCACAAAGCCAAGGTGGATGCATGGACCAAGGCACGGGTGGAAGCCGCCAAGGCAAAGAAGATGTTCACGACCCCGCTGTCGCGCGCGCCGCAGAATCCGATGGCCGGCCAGCATCGTCCGGGGAATCTGTATGCGGGTGTGCTGCACCCGACGATTGGCTACGGCATCAAGGGTGTGATCTGGTACCAGGGCGAGTCGAATGCCAGCCGCGCGAAGGAATACGGCGAGCTGTTTCCCTTCATGATCGAACATTGGCGCAAAGAATGGCAGCAGGGCGACTTTCCCTTCTACTGGGTGCAGCTGGCTGACTTCAAGCCCTACCAGACGGAGCCGGTGGAGAGCGACTGGGCCGAACTGCGTGAAGCACAGACACGAACAATGAGCAAACTGCCGCATACCGGCCAGTGCGTGATCACCGATCTCGGTGAAGCGAACGACATCCATCCGAAAAACAAGCGCGACGTGGCTGAGCGCCTCGCCCGCTGGGCTTTGGTGAACGATTACGGCCAGAAGCTGCCTTATCGCAGCCCCGAACTCAAAGACGCGAAATTTGACGGCGGCAAAGCGCTGCTGACCTTTGATTACGCTCCGCTGGGTCTGCGCACCGTCGATACGGATGACGCCAAAGGCTTCGCGATCTGTGGTCAGGACAAGAAGTGGGTCTGGGCCAAGGCCAGCATCATCGGCGGGTCGAAGAAAGGCACGAACCAGATCGAAGTGAGCGCCGAGGGCGTCGCCAAGCCCGTGGCCGTGCGCTATGCCTGGGCCGACAATCCGGTCTGCAACGTCTATTCCGCCGAAGGCCTGCCGGTGACGCCGTTCCGCACGGATGACTTCCCGATGATCACCGACCCGGCCAATCCGGACGGTGTCGAGGCACAGGCCGCCAAGCGCGTGGAAGACCTCAAGAAACGGACCGAAGCACTCAAGGCAGAGAACGCGAAGCGTGCTGAAGACCTCAAGAAGCGCACCGAAGCGAAGAAAAAAGCCGGGAAGAAGTGAGCGCCGGTCAACATGGCGATTATTTCATGAGCAAACTTGTGTTAGAAGCGGCGGAACGCGTATGTTTGTGACTTCACGTCACCCGCATGAACATCCGCCCGCTTCTGTCGCTTTTCGCCCTGGCTCTGCTTCCTTCAGCCCTCAGCGCACAACCCGCTCCGGCACCCCCCGCAGCCAATCAGGCCATCGACACAGCTTCAGGAGCATGGGAAGGCATTGTGAACATCGATGTTTCCGTGCTGGTGCCCGATTACCGTGAGCCGTGGAACGCCGGCCAGCCCAGCGGTGGCAGCGGCACCGGGTTCCTCATTGGCAAAAACCGCTTTCTGACCAATGCGCACGTCGTCAGCAACGCCACGCGCATTCTGATCCGCACCACGAACGATCCCGAACCGCATCCGGCCAAGATCGTCCACATCGCGCATGATTGTGACCTAGCGCTGATCGAAGCCGAAGACGGTAGCCACTTTGAAAAGCTCAAGCCACTCGACTTCGGCGGCATCCCACAGCTCAACACCGAGGTGATCGCGATCGGTTATCCCATTGGCGGTGATCGCATCTCGGTGACGCGCGGCGTGGTTTCACGCATCGACTTCCGGCCCTACAGCCATACGAGCGTGGACTCGCATCTCGCGATTCAGGTGGATGCGGCGATCAATCCCGGCAACTCCGGCGGTCCGGTGCTGCAGGAGGGCAAGGTTGTCGGCGTAGCGTTCCAGGGCTTCAGCGGCCGGGTGGCGCAAAACGTCGGCTACATGATTCCGGTGCCCGTGATCAAGCGCTTCCTGAAGGACATCGAAGACGGTCGTTATGATCACTATGTGGATCTTGCCGCGAGCGATTTCCCCATTGAAAACCCCGCGCAGGCGAAGGCGCTGGGCACCAATGGCGACGGTGTGGGCGTGATGGTCGGAGATGTGGAGCCGCAGGGCAGCGTGGGCGACCTGCTGAAAATCGGCGATGTCATTCTGAGCATTGATGAGAATCCGGTGATGAACAACGGCCTGGTGCGCTTCGAAGGTGAGCTGATGGACATGAATGAAATCGTCGAGCGCAAGTTCGCCGGCGACACGATCAGGCTGAAGTACATGCGGGATG
>Ga0114968_10003829_pt1 | contig 11267 bp, 11 predicted proteins | sample M_130807_EF_Meta_FD_87020 | JGI IMG/M metagenome (GOLD analysis project Ga0114968, IMG submission 87020) | Freshwater microbial communities from Lake Montjoie, Canada to study carbon cycling - M_130807_EF_MetaG | ecosystem: Environmental > Aquatic > Freshwater > Lake | place: Lake Montjoie... | reverse complement strand
CATGCACGCAGTCCGAGATGTCTTTGGCTTTAGTACAAAATTTTATAAAAATAGAGGCAAACTCTTCATTGGTTAAGTTTTTTCCAGCCTCTTCCATATAACCGTGCCCAATGGAAAATCCACAAACATCAACAATTTCATTTATAATCTTAAGGCCGTATTCTTTGTAGGACCATTTACCGACCAGATGACCAATCGTATGACATTTCCCTAAGAAACCGTCATCCTCCTTTGCGTAGGTAAGTAAGGATGTTTGCGCTGAGGCGAAGCCTTTCGCCTGAGCAATAGTTCTAATATACTCCCCGACGCATTCCGAGGAGGAGGTGGTGGCCTTATCGCAATTAGCTACAAGCGTTTCATAAGGGATAGTCTTAATTTTAACAGTTGAACTTACAGGCTTGGGTAACGAGGAGATTGAAATGATGAAAAAGGAGAGGATAAGAGTAGCCATCGCGAGGAAAGTTACGATTATTTTCTTCTTATCTAGCATAGTAGGACTATCCTATGTTAAAGGTTGCTGGCATACAATAAGCAGGTTGCTTAGAGAATAATCGCGATAATGGTAGTTAGCATCGACTACAGAAAGGAGAAAATGTGTCAGTCACATTTTCTACATCACCTCAATCAAAAATTATCGGCGCAAAGATTAAATGCTGGGAATTTGTTGATTTACAGATTTCTACCGTTCCAGAAACCGCTGAACTTGATGCTTCAACGCATAATAAAGAATGTCAAGAATGCCAAAATTACGGTGGCGCTTTAATTGAATACGATCGTGAAGTTAATGATCTAAATCTATCCAACGGCAACGCCCAATTTCTTTTGGAAAATTTAGGACTTAATGAAAACCTTTACGGTAATCTTAAGGCCGACGACTTTCTCGCTCGTGCTTTAATCGCTGATGCATTACTACCAAATGATCCTGGAACTCCAACCGTACAAAATGGTAACATTATCTATGGCGGTAGAGAACCAATGTATCTACAAAATAAGATTGCTCGTTTAATTGAACTATGCAATTGGGCGTCCGCCCACAAGGCTGAAATTACCTGGGGGTAAAATGTATAAAAAAATTATAGCTAGCGTTATGCTAATAACGTTACTACCAATTACATCTGCTAGCGCTACAAGCGTCAGCACTCAAGTTACTACAATGAAGAAGTCGCTAACGCTCTCCTCAGCCCGCTATGAGGGTCAAGCTGATAGCTATATGGCTCGTGCTAAAACCGATAAGGTAAATGAGCAAGTTTATCTAAAGCTTGCAAAAAATTACCTCGCACTAGCTGCGGTTGCTAATAAACTTGCCAACTCCGTTACAACCAAAAATTTGAAGACGGTACGTAAAGCTAGCATTAAGATGCATAATGATGCACTTGATAACTTTAAGTATAAGCAAAAATACGTTAAATAATTTTTTAAAAAATAATAACCCCACTATTAATAGTGGGGTTATTTTCTTTTTATTAGTATAATAAGAGTTTGTTTTATGAAGATTTTTTGGGGAGTAAGGTAAGGTATATCCCACGACCATCTTTTGCGGGCGGTGCTTGCAATTCTGCATAAGGAGTAAGCGCATTGATTAGATCTTGAATAACTTTATTACCTAGTTCTGGTCTTGATATTTCACGACCTTTAAATTGGAGTGACACCTTAACTTTATGACCCTGGCTAAGAAACTTAATTATTTGATTAGTTTTAGTTTTCACATCGTGCTCTTCAATTCTGGGGCGCAAACGAATTTCTTTAACATCAGTTCTTGAGGCACGATTGGCCTTACTTTTCTGTTCCTCTTGGTAGAGAAATTTTGAGTAATTAATTATTTCGCAAACTGGAGGTTGCGCTGTAGCTGCTATCTCTACTAAGTCTAACCCAGCGTTTTTGGCCAACTCTAAAGCCTCTTTAGTACTCACGATACCGACCTGCTCACCGTCTACTCCAATGAGCCTAACATTACTTACCTTAATACCTTCATTAAACCGATGACTAGCTTTATTTAAAATGACGAGCTCCGAGAAATATTCTGCATAGGATATATTATGTATGGAACGATCAAATAATCACACAGGTTTTACAATATAACCACAAGTCTACTTTAGCCAGCAGTAAGGTGGTTTAGGCAAAGGCTTCAATAGCTTTGAAGTAACAATTACACTTACAGTTTTAGGGGATGAATTGGTAGTTATTGCTTGAGCCATTGGTCTATTTGCTCTCCTAGGGGTGTTACTAAGGAGTAAAGGGCGAAAGTAAAGATTAATGTATTTTAAGTAACTCGCGCCAACAATAATAAAGAAAGGAGAAATTATGAAGCATGAAATCGATTCCAGTAATAGAATAGTGATAGGCGAGTTAGCCTCAAAAAGCTACCTAACCCATGAAATAGCGAGATTGACCGCAACTCATCTTATGGATCAGATAGTTAGAGCAAGCGCCCGTAAAGAGAGAGATGGCTGGATTGCAGTCCTAGAGGACCGAGAAGGTAACATCTTATTTTATAAGTCTGGTTATAAAAACGAAACCGTTGCTAAAGCAAGCGCTCAGGAAGCGCTCCAAGCAAACAAATAACAATATATTAATATATTATTGTAGGAAGACGGGTTACTCAAATGGGTAAACGTCTTCTTTTTTTGTATTCGTCCTAATACATTAATAATATACTTCTAAAAATATTCAGGAGTGCTGTAAAAATGCCTTAACTGTAGAGAACATATAAATATAGGCTTGCCTACTACTAGAAAGTTAAAAATGATATCAAAAAATACAGCAAACAATTTTTTGAGTGTTGCCCAAGGCAATAATATTGATTTCTTCTTTAAGGCGGCCAGTGAAATCCACGGTCAACTAAAGCAACAGCCTACCTCAGAGCAGATCTGGGCTAGATGGAATCAATTTTCTTCAGAAAATCTATTATCGTTGATACCAAATATCTGTGATAGTGACTTACTTGATAAAATACTTATCAAAGAAAAACGCAAAACCGTGTTAAGAACTATAGCTGCTAACAATAATCTATCACTCGTCTCACGGATGTATCTCTACCAACATAGTTTTACCAGCGACGATTATGAACTCCGTAATCTGGTATTACAATTTATGGAAGCAGACTTTTACATTGCGCTAGCCCTTGAGGATAGTTCGCTCTCCAATCATCGTAATACTAACTTAACATTTTCCAAACTAGCCGAGGTTAGTTCTGAAGAATTAGTTAAGCAGTATTTCACTGTGAATGGAACTGAACATCTATCGGTTTTTGCAACCCATAATATGGGATTAGCAAATAAGATTGCGAAAGAACTCGACTACCAAAAGTCTAGCGACGGTAATACCTTACGCTACGGTAGGAAAGGTAATCAAATCAAGGAACCTACAGTAGATGAGTATAGAGAATTTCTTAGTATTTTTTCTTCACCGGATGCAGTCAGCTATGTAGTTAACCGTTGCGATGGTAATCTAAAGTTGCTAGCACATATTGATAGTAATCTACTAAAAGAGTACTTTAAGCAAAAATCAGATTTTACATTGGAAGATGTAGAACTTGCGGAAACATATAATTTGATTCCTGATTTAGCTAAAATAAGCCACTCTACCGATTCAATGGAGGCAGCTGAGCGGTTAATCAATTTAGCCGGTCCGACTAATTGTCGAAAATTGATTCTTAACCATCCGGATCGCAGAAAAGCGATTGAATGGTTTAAGGCTAACTACCAAGAGATGTTAATGCCCTTAGGGCAGAACAGCTACAAGGTAACACAATTTGCGGATGAATTTTGCGAAGAACTAGGTCTAGAATCCTTTTGGGAAATCTATGATAAGTTTAATGAACAAAATCTTTCCGGAGCAACATTGGAACTTTTAAATAAAAATGGTTTCTCTTACCCGATGATCATCAAAGCGATGCCTTTGAGATTTGTGAGCAAGATAAAACATTTTCCTACTTTATTTGATTATAGCGCACTTTATGGTCGCTATAGTGAAATCGAAGAACATCGCAATAAGGTATCTTTCTTGGAGACAATCCTAGAAAATATTGTACCTCGCTACGGTGATGATCCTTACAAGGAAGAAGAGCTAGTACTAAACCTTATTCCTGATCTTTACGAGGTCGGCGCAAAGGATACAATCTTGAACTTACTTTATCGTCGCAACATTAACGACAAAGCTTCGACGTTAATCTATAACATCATCAGAAATGATCCGGAGATGCTGGAAAGTTCTGTGAAGAATTTTAGTTATAGAAGTTCGGAGTCATTAAAGGGAATCATAGATTTAATAGCACCTAAACAAGGTTGGGGCAGTATGCTTAGAAGCCGTGATATCACGGAAACTATTTATGACTACCTTGCCCTACACTTAGGTGATGATCAAAGTAAGTGGGAGACCGCTTTCACAGTCTTTGATGACTGGAAGGGAACCCTTCCAGAGTTAATCCATATGTGCGAACATATTTAATAGGGAGGGGGCAACCCCTCCCTATTTTTATTTTTGTGAAGGAAATTCGTTGCAGTAAAGTAAGTAATTGGCATATTTTATGCTATGAAAGCTATATTTACTTGCCTAACATTTAAAGTAGAAAATTGGGCATGGTACCAACGGGTGCTAGTTACCTCTTTGGCTGGCGTATTTAGCTACGGGATAGCGAGTAGAATTAGCAATGCTGATGCAGTGATCGCAGCTATTATGGCGATAATTTCTTTAAGAGTTTCAATTCAAGCCTCAGTCGCGGAATCCTTTGTGCAACTTTTAGCAACCGCCATGGGGGCAACGCTAGCTTTAGTAGGTTTACAATTCGTCTCTTCCACCCTCACGATCATCGCTATTGTAATTATTTTCAGCTTTACCGCGGCGAGAGTATTTGACTTGGGCGATGACGGCGCCATAAATATAACCATCACCGGATTGATTGTAGCAGTACAAGGTTCTCACACTAGCACAGCCATTGAGAGACTTAATGGTACCTTGATTGGTATCACTACGGCCCTAGTACTCAGTTATTGGGCGCACCCACAGTCTCCGTTAGATAGAACAGTAAAAAGAACTTCCGCACTCGGACTGGAAACAGTTGGACTATTAAGGGAAATCAGCGTAATGATCACAATTAGTAAAGGAAGCAATTTTAGTGGGTTACTAACTCAAGCCCGTAAACTATCGGATAAAACATTAGGTGTTCGAATGGAGAGTGAAGAGGCTCTAAGATATGCTAAATGGTCCCCAACTATCAGAAGACAGGATGCGTTAAGCGCTTACTACAAGTTTATTGCTCTGGAGCATATAATTGTACAAGTAAGGAACTTGAGTCGGGGAATCTATGATCTTAGGGAGAGTAAGATTAAGTTACCCAAGAAAACAGTAGTTAACTTAAAAAATGATATTGAGAGAGTGGCCATATTAATAAGTAAAAAAAGCGAAAAATTACCAAGAAAACTAGATTTTGAGTTTGATCAGAGCCAGCTAGATCAAGCCCAGAGAGAGTTAGAAAAATCAATTGACTTATTTTCAACTGAGAGTGATAAAAAAACATTAATTTTACTAATAGGAATGTATCAAGCATTATTTCGCATGATAGAGTCTCTTAGTAGTGAAAACCCCGCAATATATGCAGTTACTACCCCTAAAATCAGTCGTAATCCTATGAAGAATTTTATATTTTCATATAGGAAGTTTTTACGCAAAAAGTAAGTTACTTTGTTTTTGCAACAACAGTATCATTTATCATAAACTTATCTAAGGAGCCCAAGTGGACCCAATCAAGTACTTAAACGAAATCATCGATGATGTTGAGGTTGCAATCCTTGCCAACAGCAATATGAGTCGCCTTACTCGCTCTGTACTAGGAGCGGTGGAGCGTTGGTTTCAGGATGTAGATATCATAATCCCTATGAGTGTAATGCAGATGGATAGTATCACAAAAACTAGAATGTTAGAAACAGCGCTAGAGGAGATGAAAGATGCATTTACTTTAGAGTTGGAAAGAATTAAAAACGGAGGAGTTAGTAATCCTGAGACACACGAAGCGCTCGCGCAAATCGTAGATCCTCTTTGGAGAGAAATTGCTTCATTACATGCAGATGTCTTTAACATTGAATTTGAGGCTTTACGCCCCAAAGATTTTGAAGAGATTAACGAAAGAATTTCCGTAATGGAAGAAATCACGGGAATGAATCGTAAAGAACTGCAAGAAAGAGCAAGTAAAGATTTGCGAGTAAGGAAAATGCTCGGAGATATGGGTTTACTACCTACCGATCTAAACGATTAAGAAAAGGCCCCCTTTAAGGGGGCCTTTTACTTTACTGGTATTTCTTTTTTAATTTTACGAGATTTTTTAAATAGTTAATTGAGATTGAAATCACTTTTACTTTCGAATCCTTACCCTCAAACCATTCTACCGGGAAAGGTAGCATTTGTAAGCCCTTACGCTCAGAAAGATACATTAATTCGGAATCGAAGAACCAACCATTTTCATTTATTTGAGAAAAGACTGGAGCGACGGTAGATCGACGAAATAATTTTAGACCACAATTGATGTCTTGGATATTAGTATTTAAATAGTTTTGATAAATCTTTGTATAAATTCTACTAGCCATTTTTCTATAAAGACCACGCTCGACAGTAGAAGCGGGTGAGTATCGCGATCCATAAACTATATCCAGCTTTGAAGTAATTAGTTCTTCATACATATCAGCAACTACGTTTATGTCAGCAGCAAGATCTGCATCGGTGAATCCGACTATTTCATTAGAAGATTGAAAAAAACCAGTTCTGACTGCGAGACCTTTACCCTTTTCTGCAAGAGCAATGTAATTAACTCTTGTGTCCGTTTGCATTACATTTTTAGTAAAAATTAAAGTATTGTCGTTAGAACCATTATCGACGACCGTGACACGGAGCATGATGCCGGGGAAACGTATGGATAAAGCATCGAAGAGGTTCAAAATAGATTCCAGTGACTTAATGATAATTTTTTCTTCATTATAGACGGGAACTAGTAGGTCAAAAGTTGGGTAACTCTGCATAGGGGTATCTGTGGGGAAATGGTTGTTAATGTCAACATTCATTGCTAAAACAAGTAATTTAAGAACAATAATAATTGTGAAAAAAATAACTATTTTCTTGACACTCGCTGCAGTACTAATTGGTGGTTCTGGCTATACAATCTACCAAGCAAATCCAACGGTAAAGAAAAAACAGTTCGTAGCTAAATATAATGCTAAAAGTTTGGCTGAAAAATGTCGTGGTGATTTGCTAGACGGAGAGGCTAAGTCTACCGGTGCTCGCGGATGTTACTTAGAATATTTTACTAATGTATTTGACTTAGAGGGACCTAAAATTGCAGTAGATACGTTAATCAAGTATGCAGAAGACTCAAGCGGATTATCCGGTGAGTGTCATAGCGTAGGACACCTCTTAGGTCAGTATGCATTCAAAACCGCTGGAGAAAATGCATATAATGCAGATTTAACTGCTTGCGCCTTTTCATATGGGCATGGGATACTTCAAGCTGCCTCTAAGGTGACTCCCAAGGAAGAGCTGAAGCAGAAATTTTTCGGCTTATGTGAATTTACGATAGATAAATCAGGGTGTCTTCATGGTTTTGGGCATACTTTAAGAGATCTAGATTTTGATGTTAGCGAATCCTTAAGTTATTGCAACCAAGAGGGTAAGCTTGCAGGTACTAACGAATACGACACAATTGAAAATAGAGAACAAACCTGTATGGAGGGGTGGGCTATGGAAGACTTCGCTCTTAGAAACTTATTTTGGATAACTGTAACTCAGCCGAATATTGTAGCAAAGCTTTGTGATGGAATCGAAGGAGCGGGCTGGGTAGGTTGTACCGGTAGCGCCTTTAGAAATTACGTTGTTGCTCCTGATCCAATCCATGATGAAGATTATCTAGCAAAGAGGGATGAAAGATTAGTATGGTTTAAAAATTACTGCATGAAACAAGAGAATGCTAATTTAATTAGGAGATGTATGAATTATGTTGGCTTAACTTTTGCAGAGGTTTATACATTAGAGATGGATAATAAAATTACAGCCCCTAAAGCAGAACAGTTCTGCTCAGGCAGAGATCTCGATATGTGCTTCTCTTCACTGATTAACTCCCGCTGGAATAGAATGGGTAACTCACAAGAAAAAGTATATCCGCTGTGTGACGCGATGATTCTAGAGAAGAACAAAGCTATTTGCCGTGATATTGTATCAAAACAAAAAATTGGTATATAATGAAAAAAATTATAATTTTTTTCTCGTCGGTATCCTTGCTGCTTATAGGTGTTATTTTTACGATCGGTGAGACTTCAGGCAAGGTCTTAAATTCTAAAGTAATAAAAACCGCTACCGACTTAAAGGAAAAGTGTGATAAGGATAGCTCTTGCTACCAAAGTTCATTGATAATATACATGAATGCTAAAGGGGTGCCAGCTACGGTAAAAATGATTTCAGATACTGCTAAAATAACTAATGGCTTGGATAATGATTGCCATAATATTTCGCATAGAATGGGCCAAGAAGCATTTAAATTAATCGGCAAAGAGGCGCTAACTTTACACGAAAACTCTTGTCAGTGGGGCTTTGGTCATGGCGTGTTAATCGCTGCAAGCGATAAACTCGCTGCAGAAGAGTTCGTGGATGCCTTTAAAGATTTCTGTTCTGCGGACCCGGAACCGATTGGTTGCCTGCACGGCATTGGCCATGCGCTAGGTAGTAAAAAAACAGAGCCAAAACTTTCGCAAGATATATGTTACAATATCGCAACGGAAATAGATGCCAGAAAACCAAGAGATATAGCAAGTAAATCTTCCGCTGGAGCTTGCGTTGAAGGGTGGATGATGCAACAATTAGGCTCTCTCCCTTATAATTCCTATTCAAAATTCGCTCAAGTTATAGAACCTTGTGAGTCGATGACAGGGGAGGCCTTAGCGATTTGCAATGGTATGTCAATAAGAAATTATGTAGATATTGCCGTAGATCAGGCGGGTAAGAGTAAAAGGTTAATTGAATTTTACAAATACTGTAATAATATTTCCAATAAAATGGTGGGTTACGAGTGCGGTCGATACTTGGCAGAGGCTGCGGATGATGTTTCGGTTCCTGATAGTAATTTTAACGTAACTGGTGTTGCTAAATCAGTTGACTACTTCTGCGATAACCAGTGGGCTGATGCTTGTACTACCAGTTATACTAACTACCAAATAAACCGTAACGAATCAGACCCTACTAACATGTTGGCTGTCTGTAAAGCAATCAAAAAGAAACTTCAAGATCATTGCTACAATTCTATCAGTAAGAGAACAAATAAACCTGTCGCAGAATTAAAAAGCTAATATTGAATTAATTTACCCATTAAGTAAAATGAGTAGTAATAAATTAAGTGATTATTATAGTTAATAGTAAAATTAATTGTTTACAAGTTAGCAAAAAAAGGAAAAATTTTAAGCAAAGCTTTCATTCATAGCATAATTGCTTTAACATCCAACTAGGGAGCTTTTAATAAAGCTCTTAAGAAAGGTTTAGATACCGCGCTTATTTTCTGAAGTAGTGAGCGTTAAATGAGATTTCACTGTATCGCATATTGCAATAAATAGTTTTGTCTTCCTTAACTTATCACAAACAGCCACTGGCTCTTCTAGATTATTATTTATCGTAATACGATTTAAGATCGCGTTAAAACCACAGACATAGCCAGCGTTAAAGTCTTTAGCTTGAGCACAGATAGCATCCACGTTGGTAAAGGTATCAGTTTCCGCAGTGTAAGCCACTTCTCGACTGATACCAAAGTAGCAAGGGGTAGCATCTACACTAGGATACAAGTTACATAAGTATGCCTCCCGATTATAATCAAGTTCATTATGCCCAAAAGCTCTAGTACCATACTCAAAGCAACCATAACGTAAGGATGGATCAGTTAGCTTATCACAGAGGAGATAGGGATTTTCTAGAATATTAGTAGGTTTACCGGTAGGCATCTTGGCATCTTTATCAATCATAGGTTGCATGGGTTCAAAGAAACGCATAGCATAACCTTCAGCGCATAATTCCCGTTTAGTGTATGATTGGTTAAATTTATCAGTTTCATCTTTAGCATCTGACATTTGTAAGCAAACATCCATTCCATCTTTGAAAACTTTATTTAATTTCTGATAGACCGCATGGCCTATACCATGGTAACAGACCCTGTAGTTTGAGTCCCTAAAATCGTTGTTCGTAATTACTTCGCAAACTTTAGAGACCATAGCGAGCATTTTAGAAGCATCAATATTCTCATCCCTACCAATAGCTTCTTGTACTCCATGTAAAAAACCAGAGGCGCAAACAGGGGTACCAAATTTTAAAATTACATCTAAATCTTTATATTGTTTCCAAGCTAAATCACCAACCGCCAAAGCTTGGTCATGGCAGTATTGTGTGGCCGTTGGTACTGCTGTACGATATAGATAAATTTGGTTAGCCAATTCTTTTGCATTACCTTTATTTAAAGCCACAGTAAAATAATTAGTAAAACATTTTCGTTGATCTCCTTCTGAGACACATTTAGCTAAATCAGAGTTTAAATCTTTTGAAATTGAATCGTTAGCGGAAAATGTTGTTACGGAGGACTTATTAGTGAAGTAGATAGAGCTTAATGTACCTAGAAGCAAAATTGGTATAACGAAGAGCGCGATTTTCTTCATAAATTTACTTTCCCATTTTTACTACTTTAGTCAGATATCTTAGAAAGATATAGTATTGTAAAAGTGGGGTAAATAATCACCTCGTGACAAATTAGTTGGTTTATAGACCGTTAAACAAATGCCTTTCATGCAAAATGCGAAAATAATAACGAAATTTAGCGTAGCAGTATTAGGCTATGGATTTATATATATTAACCTCTTCTTTTTCATGAAAGATAAAGGTGGCTTAGATGCGGGGTACATTCATTTACAGTATCAATCACTAATATTACTAGTACCGTTAATTATCTTTTTAGCTTTTAACGAGAGAACTTTGCAAAATATATTACCAAGTGTTGTGCTATTATTCACACTTGTCTCAACTTACCAACAAAAAATAATGGGAAATTATATTGTTGTGGTCGGAGGAATAGTAATAATGCTGGGAATATACTATGCAACTAGAGCGCTACAACATTCGGGGTACAACAATATAACTCTACATATGGGATCGCTTCTTGCCCTAACCAGCTATTATGGTATAAAAAATTGGCAAGCCGAGTTAGCGGTTGGAGAAGATAGACTCTGGAGGAGTGTACCATGGCATAATCCGAGCGGTAT
>Ga0114968_10003828_pt1 | contig 11267 bp, 12 predicted proteins | sample M_130807_EF_Meta_FD_87020 | JGI IMG/M metagenome (GOLD analysis project Ga0114968, IMG submission 87020) | Freshwater microbial communities from Lake Montjoie, Canada to study carbon cycling - M_130807_EF_MetaG | ecosystem: Environmental > Aquatic > Freshwater > Lake | place: Lake Montjoie... | reverse complement strand
TTGATTGTTTGTATAGTAATAACATTTATATTTCAATGACGGTAATTCTGGTATTTTAAATGCTGAATTGTTGTCGCTTCCATAAAAATATGTATAAAATGATAGGTTATAACAAATCATATTTTATAATATATGAATATAAATAATTATTATTATTTATACTATTATTTATTCAAATAAAAAATATGTTCAACATTATACCCTGTATCAGTATTAAGTGTTATTAATTCATATTTTATATTATACATTTTAAATATATTTATTAATTCATTTTTATCAAAAGATATATCTGGAACATCAACACCGTGTCTTAAATTATGTGCGATTTCTTTTGTTTCATCACTAAATTCCGTAAATAAAACCAAACACATTTTTTGTGTAAACGATTTACAAGCATTTGTTAAAATTAGTTTCCATTGATAATTATGTTCTAAAACGTGTCTCATAAATATACCATCAACATTAGAATTATAAATCGTTAGATCTGTTTTAATGTCAGCAAATGGAGTTGTACTGCCATCTATGCCTATGTATTTATTTAAATTATTATTATTAATAAAAAAAACTTTAAATCCACCAGTTCCACAACCCCAATCTTCAATTTTATCACAAGATTGTAAAAAATTGTATCCTTTCTCATAAGTTTCAGTATTTCCATATCTAAATGTTCCTAAATCATTAGAGGTTAAATCTTTATACCATTCATTCCATTTATCTGCCATTTATAATATATATATATATTATTTTTTACAACCTTTTAACGCAGATTTAGAGCAACGCGTATTTTAAATGCGTAAAAAAAATGAAAGGAAACTTCAAGGTTTGCCTATTTCAAGGCATGTAAATTTTGATTTTGGGAATTCTTCTAAAAACCCTGATGAGTTATTGCTTCTTGATAAATAATTTGGTCTTTCTTTATTAAAATATGTATATGAACACACGAATGATAATAGTATTGATATTGGACTCGTGGAAAAAATGAAGGTTATCAACATTGAATGTAAATATAAGAAATCAAAATATGAAAATCTTAGATTCGAATATGAAATCGATTATTACCCTCTATAGGTATTTATCTGGATGGTAATTATATTCAAAACATCTACGATGGAAATCAATCTGGCCTACATGGTCTGTCTTCACATCACCTTCTTCAACACCCACCATAGGACATATCAAGCCGCGATTTCCATATTTAGTAAATTGCCAATCCGTGCAGAATGGTTGGTCTGGTGTTTGACTAATTGCATATTCCGGTGTATATCTTGCAATGAGTGTTTTCGCATGAGCTTTTGACATGAAATACATGTGTGCGCCCCATAAATCCACTGGATATCCTTGAATTTTAAAATCATCATCTCTGTGCAAAACCGGAAAATATCCGTCTTCTGCAACTTCGCAAGGCCATAAATAGCTCAATAATAAAATATCCAATTGCGTTTTATCATATAGATCTATTATTTTTGGGATTTGGGATTTTAATGTGCGTGAAAGTAAAACATCGTCTTCACATATAATGCAATAATCATATGTTGTATTTTCGGCAAAATGTTTCATGCAATCCACATGTTGGAAAAAAATAGACCAATTACGTTTCTCGAAATCGGATATTGGTTGATCCACTATTCGCGGATCTTGTGTAGATACTGGCTCGACAAAATGTGCATCCATACCAATCGATTTAACACGTTGTGTCATTTTTTCGCGACGAGCATCGTCTTTATAATTTACCACATAAATAGCGCACGACTTTTCCATAGTATTTGTAAAATATAATAATGTTATATGTTTGTCTTTATTATATTTTATTTATAAGTGTTTACTTTATAAAATATTGAATAATTGAACAATATATAATATAAATATAAGAGATGATTCTCATTTTACTATATAATATTATCAAAATAAACAACGCGTAATACTACCATATCCTTCGCATAATTTATGAAACATATCTGGATGGTCTATAAATATATGTGTCAAAATAACCTGATCTGTCCATATATTATTTTTATCGTGTCGTTTGTTATTTGTATGTACAATATTATTAAAATATTCCTTATATAATTCGACAATTTGTGGTAAAATATCCTTATGTAGAAGATAAGTTCCACTGATATGATGATAATGTTTGTGAATAGTGGCTTCTTCCAACTCATATGAAGAAGAATATATAAACTTATTTTTCGGTAAACTTACCAATTTTGTAATATCTGGAAATGGATAATCTGGTGGTTTCTCATCTCTATATGTACATATACCTGCATCAATCCAATGAAACCACTCACTATTGAATGGGTTTATTTTATATGCTTTTTCAACCATAAATATTTTTTCATTCCATATAAGATTTAATTCAACGCTGGGACAATGTATTGGATCAGTATCCATATGATGTTTGTATCCATATGTATAAAACTCCTCTATTGGATATTCAATATAATATGTTGGTAAATCCATTCTATATTTTTTGATCATTTCAATACCTTCTTTATTCGAAAAAAATACATACGGACAATTAATAGATAATGTATTATTGAACCAGTCTTCATATGAATTATTATGCTTATTGTGAACTTTATAAAAACAGGAAACACATGTGAGCATATCGTATTAATGACTCTTGAAGATTTAATATTTAACTTTTTAAGTTGTTTCATATATTGTATGATTTCAAACAACTTGACATACTATTATTTATACATAGTTGTTTACGAATTCCCCATTTTCGGAAAATACCCATATTTCTCTTTTAACTACTATTTTCCTTTTTAGTTCAGCTATCTCTGATCCCATTTTATAATTATATAGTATTATTTTTATATAATTTAACGAATAAATTATATAATTTTATTATGCAGTGAAAAAATATTTATTTTAAATACCGGCTAGTTTGAGACCTCCAGCGAGCCCTGTGCCAATCGCGAAACTTGCGCCTCCTCTCGCACCCGAACCCATAGATGGTATGAAAACATCCAATACGCTAAATGTAGCGGCAGCAGTCAAAGCGATGATAATGACTTCTTCGACGTTGAGAGACTTTTTAGGAATAGCATAAGCAGCTAAAGCTACAATGATACCTTCAACAATATATTTAATAGCTCTTTTAATAAGCTCTGAAAAATCAAATGAACTCATGATTATAATATATTATATGAAAATAAAAAAAATATTAATATGTTTAAATTACTTAAATAACATCTTTCTAAATGTATATATAATGTCTGGATTTGAGAGAAAAATTTTAGAGAATGGTCAAATAAATCCTAAATATATTGATTTGTGCGACGAAGATCCTCCCATTGCTGGTCAAAAATTCGCATGTTTGTCGTTCATTTCACCTGAAAAAATATTGAAGAAACGCGAAACATTTATGTTTGACGAATTCCTAAAACAATGGGATTTCAAGAAATCGATGGATAAATTTTTCGATTTCATTCATTTTATTTCATACAAACATGGTTTAGATGTGGAAACGATCATTGCAGATTATACAGAGTTTATTACAGAAGAAGGTGCTAAATTGAAAGAGCAAGGTGTAGAAGACGATTTCAAGAATTTTTTGGATAAAAACGAAGAGACTCTAACACAGAAATTCCAAAAAGCGAATGAATTCCAAACTTCGGTTCGCGGATTGAAAATCCGAGGTGTTTTTCCAACACAAGAAGAAGCTGAAATGAAATGCAAAAAAATTCGCGAATTAGATCCAAATCATGACATTTTAGTAGGTCCAATTGGCATTTGGCTACCTTGGGATCCTGATGCATACAAAACAGGTCGTGTTGAATTTATGGAAGATGAATTAAATCAACTTCATAATGAAAAGATCAAAAATGAAGCTAAAGCAAAGGAAGAATTCGAACGTAGAGTCAAAGAAACAAAAAGAAAAGCGATTGAAGAAAATATTAAATTGGCTCAAAAGAGCGGAAATAAATTAACACAAACCATAGATGAACAGGGTAATTTGATTGGTGTGAAAGAAACAGTTGATTTCGAAAGCAGAGAAGCTGCAACAGAAGAAGAAACCAAAGCATATAATGAGAAGGTTTTGGAATATAATCAACAAAGGGCATCCATGTCAGGAGAAACTGACGGAATTGTTATTACGGAAGAGTAGATAGTATTTTTTTTATATTTTTTGAGTATATATATTTGATCATTTCAAATATATAGTTTGAGATTTTCATATTTTTATATTTTTATACTTTTCATTTGGTTTATTTTATTATTTTTTTTATTTCATCACTATATAAACTGATAGGTGATTTATGAGTCATTTTTTTAGATGCTACTATATTTTTCTTCTTATTTAACTCGTTCATTAATTTGTTTACATATTCAATATTTTTTACTATTTGTGCTACATTACATTTTTCATCTATCTTTGGAATATTGTCAATATCATATTTTGGATGCTCAGTAATAAATGTAAATAATAAGTCGCTGTATTTCTTTTGTTGAATATTACATGTATCTTCTAATTTCTCTAAAATAGATTTCATTTTTTCTATTTTTGTATTAATGGTTTCCAACGTTTCACCTGCTTTCATTTCATCTATTGCTATGGGTTTTGGTAGATTTATTTCGTTTGATACGCTTACTATTCTGTTCTTCAAAGCATTGAATGTATCTGTTTTAGTTTTTATTACATTTTCTTTTTTTTGCAAATTTGATAAATATAGTTTTATTGTTATTAATGAGTTTTTCAAATTTTCAAACGTAGATGTATTTAAAGTATCCAAATTATAATCAGGTTGTCTTTGTTGTATTTGATCTAAAACTAATTTATATTCATTATTCAATTCATTCATTTTTAATAATTCAATATTAATATTTACATACAATTCATGTAATTCTTTATTTATTTCTTTAAATTTATGAATTTCATTTTCTTTCGGAATTCCAGGTTTTATTTTTTCGTTAAACGTTTTTTCAAAATCGGTTTTATAGAATAGACTTTGTATTAATGTTGTTATTTCTATTATCAATGCTTTACGTTCAGCTGTTAATTCGTCATATGTTTTTTTATCTTCATAAATTGCATGTTTAAGTTCATCTTGCTTTGTTTTTAGCACAAGTAATCCCTTTTCTGAAAAATCTAAAACTATTTTTGGAATTGTTTTTCCGTATTTTTTTGCCTCTGCAGTAAGAACATTTATTGTTTCAATCGCTTCCTTTATTTCTTCAATATCATTTTCTATTTCGTTATATGGATACTTTCCGTTTTTACCATTTATTTTTTTTAATATTAAATGTGTGTTTTTTACTCCAAGTTCTTTTAATTTGATTAATTCGTCCACAATTTCTGCAAGTTTGTTTATATCCAAATTGAGAGTAGCAATTTCTCCTTGAATAGTAATCGTTTTATTAGGTATATTTGTTTTGATATGAATTGCTTCTTCTAATTTTTCATCTATTTTTGTTTGAATATTATCCAATTCCCTTTTTATATCTTGCATATGTAATACCATTTTTCCATCATTTGTTATATCTGTATTATATGTTATATCTAAAATATTATATTCCTTTTTTAATTCATATATGATGTTCATAATTTTATCTACATTGGATTTAATTCTTGAATTACGTTTCATTGTTTTATTTAAAGAAGGAAATATTTTGAACGCATTCAAACGACGTGTTTGGTTAGCAGAAACTGGTGATATTTTTGACAAATTTTTATTTGATTGAAGCATTGGATTTGGAACAATAATACTATACTCTGGGTTATTGCGTATGAAACTTGGTTTTTTGACTGGGGCATTTGCAATTTGCGGTATTTTTGCTATTAACGCATCATGACCAGGACTTACACCAGGGAAACGTCTGAATGCTTTACGTTTTTTAGTGAAAATTTGTGTAAGACCTTTCTGGTTTTTAAAAAAATTTAACCTCTTTTTTGTATTTTGATTCACTGGCGAAGTTTTTTTTTCTCCTTTTTCAGATTTATATTTTAAAGGATTAAATAATTCAATTTTTGGTGAAATGGATTTTGAACTCATAATATATTATATTATCATATATTATTTTGAATAATGAATAAAGATAAAATATATACTAAAACTAAAGTATTACAACATTTTGCCTACCATTTTCCATTCTTTACTGTAATTTGTTGTCCTGTAGTCTTCTTTTTCGATTTACTTGGATCATATAGTTCATCTTTATCATATAAATCTATTCCTATGGATACTTCCCATAACTCTTTTGAACCTAATTTGAAATCAGCACGACTTTCAGATTTATACCAAAGGATTTGACCATTCAATTTATTCGTCTTGCATTGTTATTATTACTAAACATTCGAATTTTCATATTTTTTTGAACTATTATCCAAATACCTATAATATTTGTATATCTGTTTTTCATCAAACTTTTATATACAATGTATACTCTTTATTGAACAATCGACCCATTTTGTCGATTGTTCAAGTAAATAGTTAAATTACCATTTTCCCTTCTTTACTGTAATTTGCTGCCCCGTAGTTTTCTTTTTCGATTTACTTGGATCATATGCTTCATCTTCATCATCTGAACCCATTCCTTTCGATATTTCCCAAAATTCTTTTGAACCTAATTTGAAATCAGGACGACCTTCTGCTTTATACCAAAAGATCTGATCATTCAATTTGTTCGACTTTGCATTGTTATTTATTACCAAACACTCGTAATTTTCGGTTGTTTGATCCATTACTGAATTGAACGATTCTAATGTGGGAAACATAGAAGCATAATTCTCCCATATTCTTTTACGATTTGTCATATAAGGTTCTCGCAATATAAACACATAATCAATATTTGTTCGCAAATTCGGTGGTATACCAAGTGGATACTGCATTGTTATGATCAACATGATCTTCCAATGTCTCCCATTCATAAAAAGAAGTCTCATCAGTTTATCACGCGTCCATGATTGGTCATATAAACAATCATCTAAAATAACAAATGCACGTGGATCGATTGTGGTTCTCTTATATTGTTCCAATTCTTTATTCACTTGTTTGAGAACCACTTTTTGTCGTCGTAATATATTTTCAATTAAAACAGTGTTATATTCCTCATGTATGAATAATTTAGGGACATGTGATGCATAAAACCCATTACCTGCTTCTGTTCCTGAAATAACAGTACCTATAGGAATATCTTGATGGTGAAACAATAAATCTCTTACCAAATATGATTTACCAGTATCACGACGTCCAATCATTACGATGACAGGTCCTTTATTTTCATCTGGTTTGAATGTAATTGTGCGCATATCAAATTTCTTTAATTCTAAAGTCATTTGATTATGATTATATATATTTTGTGTGTATTTTTACAATAAACGGTTCAACGCAAACAATTGTCGTTAAAATAACTTGAATATAATATTCTTTTGAAATATACAATGACTAAATTTGATATTCATTATAGAAAAATTAAAAAGATTGTTCTCGAAGATTTAGAGAAAATGCATAAAGAGTCAGAATCTACGGGATCAAGTATATATCATCCATTTCATATTTCAAAATTACAATGTTATAACCCTATTTATAAGCTATTTTTCGAAATGAATGAATCAAATTATGATACAATTGCATTGAATCATAAATATCATATGTATGATTTGAAACATGTTATCTCTATGGATGAAAAAGACAATGAAAATAATTCACCATCTCAAAAGAAACGCGAAATATTTATAAAATTTTCTCCATTACTGGACCCTATACGATTTTTAATTGGAAAATATAAAGAAAAGAAAGAAGTTCTTACTCTTCTTCCATCTTATAATAATACATGCAATGTAAAACTTGCGAATACAAACAATGCATCTTATATTGATAATTTTTTCTGTTATTTATCAAGTCAATTGTTGAATCATCATGCCTTTCCAAATGCGATTGATTATTATGGTTCATTCTTGGGAATTCAGGAAAAATACAAATTCAATGCTGCAGATGATATTGATTATTTGGTGCAGTCTGAATATTTTACACAAAATAGAGGTAAAATATACGAAATAGAAGAATCAGAAAATCCATTTGCTAATTTTGGTTCTCGAAATAATAAAAATAAATTGCTCATTCACAATGATTCAAATATATCGATCATTTCATTAGAAGAGGTAATTTCATTAGATGTTGATAATGTATTAGAAAATATAAACGATATCACAAATATTACCGATGTTAATGAAGTGAATGAGACAACAATGTGCATTTATGAAAAAATAGATGATCATTCTGATGCATCATCAGTAAATACTTCAAACAATAGTGAATGTAATTATTCAGATGATGAAAAAATAACCCATGATGAAGGTATTCATTCTGAAAATGCTACTGAAGATTCTGCTGACGGTGAAGAAGAAGATTCTGCTGATGGTGAAGAAGATTCTGCTGATGATGAAGAAGAAGATTCTGCTGATGATGAAGAAGATTCTGCTGATGATGAAGAAGAAGATTCTGCTGATGGTGAAGAAGATTCTGCTGATGGTGAAGAAGAACCCAAAATAAATGCATTCATATATGATTTCCCTATGCAAATGATATGCCTCGAAAAATGCACTGGTACATTGGATGATTTATTTGTGCTAAAACAACTCGATTTAGATACAGTCGCAAGCGCTTTATTTCAAATTATAATGACGTTATTACTCTATCAGAAAGCATTTCATTTCACACATAATGATCTACATACAAATAATGTCATGTATATTGAAACAGATCAAGAATTTCTTATATACAAATATGGCGGTGTTTATTATAAGGTTCCTACATATGGAAAAATATTTAAAATTATTGACTATGGAAGAGCCATTTATAAATTTAAAGGAAAAACTTTTTGCAGCGATAGTTTTGCTCCTGGAGGTGATGCACACACCCAGTATAATTTTGAACCATATTTTAATGAGAAAAAGGCACGATTAGATCCAAATTATAGTTTTGATTTGTGCCGTTTGGGTTGTTCTATATATGATTTTATATTAGATATTGAAGATGAACAGCAAAAAGATTTTGAACCAGATGAATTGCAGAGAACAATTATTCGATGGATTAGTGATGATAATGGAAAAAATGTATTATATATGAAAAATGGTGATGAACGATATGAGAATTTCAAATTATATAAAATGATTGCAAGAACTGTTCATGCACATACACCTGAAGCGCAATTATCTGATCCATTTTTTAATCAATTTAAAATTGATGAAAAATTAAGTAATATAACACCAATAGATATTGATGCTATTCCATGTTATTGCTAATTTTTTTCTTTTTTATTTTTTTATTTTTTTATTTTTTTATTTTTTTGAACGGGTTTTTTTAGATCCACCACGTTTTGAACGTGTTTTTGCCTTTGATTCAGAATCTTCGCGACCTTCTAACTTGAATGGTTGTTCTTTCAATGTTTTAGAATGCGATGATTTTCTTGGAACATATTTTTTCATGGATGTGTTTTTGATTTTTCGTTTAACATCACCAGATGGCTTTCCGATGGTCATTCTCGCGAAACTTTTCTCTATATTTGTTATAAATGAGCTTAGCGGCTTGTTTTTGTTTAATTTGAGAGACATTATATATTATATATTATAACTATATAAGAATATATAATATATTATCAAAATCCGGGTGTATCTGTAAATATTTGAGTAGCTTCCATATTTAATGTTTTATTTTCTGTTACAATATTGAAAAAATCACTAAATGATCCTTTCATATAGAAAAATCCATACGCTGCACCTAATGCTGAACCAAATACAATTACTGAATCTCTTACTATATATTTGAGAGGTTTGAATTCTTTTTCTAAATATTTCATTTCCGCTAATTTTATTAAAACATACAAAATAGTTGTAAAAATCGCAAAAAGGAATAAACTTTCCATATAATATTATTCTGGGCATATTTTATTGATAAAACATACGAATGAGTTATCAATAATAAATATTTTTTATCGATGTTGAAAATAGTACAATAGTTCCGATTTTGGAGAACCAACCATTTTTGAAAAATCATCAAAAATGGTTAACCTTTTTTGTTGATTTTTCAAAAATGGTAAGTTGGAAGAAAAAAGAGGCCATTTTAAAAAACCTAAAATATTTTTGAAAATAAAATTTGTATGTTTTTTTTTTCAAAAATTTCAAAGGTTTTTATTTTTAAAGAATATTTTTAGAGAACCAACCATTTTTGAAAAATCAACAAAATTGGTTAACCTTTTTTGTTGATTTTTCAAAAAAGGTAAGTTGGAAGAAAAAAAGAGGCCATTTTAAAAAACCTAAAATATTTTTGAAAATAAATTGTTGTATGTTTTTTTTTCAAAAATTTCAAAGGTTTTTATTTTCAGAGAATTTTTTTACAGAACCAACCATTTTTGAAAAATCAACAAAAAAGGTTAACCTTTTTTGTTGATTTTTCAAAAAAGGTAAGTTGGAAGAAAAAAGAGGCCATTTTACACCTTTTAACATTTCAAACACCAACCTAAATAAACGCAATGGAAGACCCAATGCTAATTAAAAAATGAAAAATGCAATGGTAAACTAAATGCTCATGGGAACACCATTTTTTTTTTGAATTGATATTGCTATAATAAAACATAATTGACGATATGAATAATATCAATAAAAACACGAGTTTTATTTTGTAATGAATCTCTTTTATAAGTAAAATGAAAATAGGAAAAAATATGTATAAAATTTTAGCGAGAATTCCATCATAAAAATGAATTAAAGAATTCTCTTTTGGATTTGACCAAAATAAAAATGATAAAAAAATATTTGTTACTAATAACAATGCTAATATATATTCCCAAATTGTTTTGTTTTTATTGTATAAAAAAATAATGATTGGAAACAATAAAAATAAAGTTGTTATAGATAAATCATTCATGAAATATATATTATTTATATACTTTATATTGAGGTTTTTTACACCTTTGCACCTTTTACACCTTTTTATATTTCAAACGCTGAGTTTTATATAATATCAATTATACAAAACTCACTTATATTTTCTTTATTTTTCTCGTTTTTATTTTTGGAACATATTTATTTTTCTGGTCTGTCATAAGAACCCTTAAATATATTTTCATACTTTTTTTGGTATTTCACTAATAACTTTATGTATATTTTCCTTCAAATTCCCATACTTTACACCTTCAAATTTTTGTAATCTGGATTTTAACATAGTAAAATGATTTTCTATAGAATTTGTGAAATGTTGGTAAGGGCAGCATACAAAATATTATTATATTTAACCATTTTTGTTGATTTTTCAAAAATA
>Ga0114968_10003827_pt1 | contig 11269 bp, 11 predicted proteins | sample M_130807_EF_Meta_FD_87020 | JGI IMG/M metagenome (GOLD analysis project Ga0114968, IMG submission 87020) | Freshwater microbial communities from Lake Montjoie, Canada to study carbon cycling - M_130807_EF_MetaG | ecosystem: Environmental > Aquatic > Freshwater > Lake | place: Lake Montjoie... | reverse complement strand
CGCCGCCGCCAAAGCGCAACGCACCGGCGAAGCCGTTTTGCAGCGCTGTCGCGGCTTGTTGGCGCAAGCCGGTTTTTCTGATTTCACATCCACCCACATCGACTTGTTTGGCGCAGAAACCTTGTACGGCCAACACGCCCGGACTGCCGCTTCGCGCGAGGTGATGGTGCGCATCACCGCCAGCCACAGCAGCCGCCAAGCACTGGACATCTTCGCGCGGGAAATTGCCCCCTCTGGCACCTCGTGGTCACCCGGCACCACGGGCCCGGGAGTGGGGCGGCCCAGCGCGTCGCCGCTCATCAAACCCTTTGCTTTTTTGCTGCCCAAAGCGGCGGTGCAAGTGCGCGTGCATGTGGATGGCCAAGAGCTGGATGGGCAAATAGGCTTGCTCAGCCGTGGGGCTGAAAGTTTGCCTGCGTTGTCGGCAACGCCTGTATGGCCTGTGGCGCGTTTGGCCGAGTCATCGGAGGTGCAATTGCCGGTGTGGGCCGAGCCGGCCGAGCCGCAGCAGCGGGTGCGCCTGATTCAGCTGGCCTGGGCGCGCAGCGGCGACAAGGGCGACATGTCCAACATCGGCGTGGTGGCGCGGCGGCCCGAGTGGCTGCCTCTCCTTTGGGACCGGCTGACGCCCGAGGTGGTGCAGGCTTATTTCCAACACCTGGTGCACGGGCGGGTGGAGCGGTTTCACCTGTCCGGCATTTCGGCCATCAACTACCTGCTGCACCAAGCGCTGGACGGCGGCGGACCCGCCTCCAGCCGCATCGACCCCTTGGGCAAAGGCATGGCGCAAATGCTGTTGGACATCGAACTGTTGGTGCCCGCTTCCGTGGCGGCGAAGCTTGTTTAGCGGCCGGTCCAAACCGGTTTGCGCTTCTCATTGAAAGCGGCCAAGCCTTCTTTGGCGTCTTCGGTTTGCGCCAGCAGCGCAATTTGGCTCTCGGTGTAGGCCAAGGATTGCTCGAACCCCATGTCTTCGATGGCCCGCAGCGCATACTTGCCGCGCCTAATCGCAGTGGGCGACTTATCGGCCAAGCGGCCCACCAGCCAATCGGTTTTGGCGTCCAGCTCGGCGGCGGGCACGACGTGGTTGACCAACCCAGCGGCTTGCGCCTCGTGTGCGCTAAAGGGCTCGCCACTGAGCACCCATTCGCGCACCAAGCGCTTGGGCACTTGACGTTGCAACAAGCTCATCACCTGCATCGGAAACACGCCCACTTTCACCTCGGGCAAACCAAACAACGCGTCATCGGTACTCACCGCCAAGTCGGTCATGCACAGCAAGCCCATGCCACCGGCCATGCACACACCGTTCACCCGCGCAATGCTGGGCAAGGTGGCGCTGTGCGCCTCGCGCAGCATGTCGGCATAGGGAACGTTGGGTTGGGCCAAGTCAAACACAAAGCCTTTGTCGGGCTGCAAATCGCCACCTGCGCAAAAGGCTTTGTCGCCTGCGCCGGTCAAGACGATGACGCGAATAGCCGAATGGGCATGGGCCTGCGCGTAACCCGCGCGGATGCCTTCGATCACCTCGGCGTTCAAAGCATTGCGTTTGTCGGGGCGGTTGATGGTGATCCAAAACGCCGCCCCCTTGGCTTGCAACAGCACCGCGTCGCTCATGTCTGCCTCTCTGAGTTCATTTCGATTTCAGCCACCACCCGGCTGGCCGCGACCTGCTCGCCCACCGCCACGCTCAAGGCTTTGACCACGCCACTGGCCGGTGCCACATGCACATGCTCCATCTTCATGGCCTCCAAGGTGAGCACGGTTTGGCCTTGCACCACCTGGTCGCCCACAGCCACCGCCACCGCCACCACGCGCCCGTTCATGGCGGCACGCAGTTTGCCGTCGCTGGGCCCGCCTTGTTGTTTGGCGGATGCCGCGCGGGTTTGGTCTTGCACTTGCCACGCTTGGCCTTGCCAATGCAGCCAAAGTACCGCACCTTGGCGCACGAAATCAGCATGCTGCATCAGTTGGTTCAGGCTGAAGCGCACTTGGCCTTGTTGTGCATCGGCAGGCAGCGGCGTGTTGACGGGCGCGTGTTGTGCCAATTCATGCACTTGGATGTTGCAGTTCACACCCTCCGCGCCATGAACTTGGTAGTCATGGGACTGGATTTCTAGCAAGGTCATGTCATGCAATTGCTTGTTCAATTCCAAGCGCAGCACGCTGGGCAATCGGTGCAAGACTCGGCGCGAACTGGGCACCGGTGCCGCCCCTGGCGCGGTGACCAACAACAGCGCAGCGGCCAAGGCCAAGGCCTGGGCCTGCAACGCTTCATGGGTGGTCTGCAAGGCATCCAGGTGCTGACCAATGAAACCTGTGGTGGCCTCGCCCGCCATTAACACCGGGTGCGCCAAACACTGCGCCAAAAACGCTTGATTGGTGATGACGCCCAAGGCCACAGCCTCTTGCAAGCCCTGCAAGAGTTGTCGTCTTGCTTCTTCGCGGGTGGGGGCGTGGCTGATGAGTTTGGCGATCATCGAGTCGTAGTAGGGTGGAATGTGCGCGCCACTGTGCAATGCGTGTTCGACGCGCAGGCTGGCGGGCATGGCCCAACGCCGCATCTGCCCGCTTTGCGGCATGAAGCCTTGTGGTGCGTCTTCGGCGCACAAACGCACTTCGATGGCATGGCCGTTGAACTGCACATCACTTTGCGTCAAACCCAGCGATTCGCCAGCCGCAATGCGCAGTTGCAGGGCCACCAAATCCAAGCCGGTGATGGCCTCCGTTACCGGATGTTCCACTTGCAAGCGGGTGTTCATTTCCATGAAGAAATGCTGGCCTTGGGCATCCAGCAAAAACTCCAGGGTGCCGGCTCCTTCATAGCCAATGGCCCGGGCCGCCGCCACAGCGGTGGCCCCCATGCGTTCACGCAACTCGGCACTCACGGCAGGAGACGGTGCTTCTTCAATCAACTTTTGATGCCTGCGTTGCACCGAGCAATCGCGCTCACCCAGATGCACCATATGGCCATGGCGATCCGCCATGATTTGAATCTCGATGTGGCGCGGTTGCAGCACGGCTTTTTCAAGAATCACCGTGGCATTGCCAAACGCATTCAGCGCCTCCGACTGCGCGCTTTGCAACAGGGCTGCAAATTCTGCTTCGTGCTGCACCAATCGCATGCCACGCCCGCCGCCCCCAGCAGTGGCTTTGATCATCACGGGGTAGCCGATGGCTTGGGCTTCTTGGGCCAAGCGCGCAGGGCTTTGGTCCTCGCCTTGGTAACCGGGGATGCAAGGCACACCGGCGGCTTGCATCAAGGTCTTGGCACCGGCCTTGTCGCCCATGCTGCGAATTGCAGCGGCAGAGGGGCCAATGAACACCAAACCAGCATCGGCACAGGCTTGCGCGAAGTCGGCGTTCTCGGCCAAAAAACCATAGCCCGGATGCACAGCATCCGCGCCACTCGATTTGGCAGCGTCAATCACTGCAGCGAGGCTTAAGTAAGACTGCGCGGGTAAGGCCTCGCCAATGCACACCGCTTCATCGGCCTGGGCGACATGCTGCGCATCCGCATCGGCCGATGAATACACCGCGACGGTTTGGTAACCCAAGCCTTTGGCAGAGCGCATCACACGCAGCGCGATTTCGCCACGGTTGGCCACCAGCACTTTGGTGAAAGGCGTGGGCTTCATCGCGGCAAGATCCCCATGCTTTTGCACAAAATTTGCAACATCACTTCATCGGCGCCACCGCCAATGGAGGTGAGTCGGCCATCGCGGTAGATGCGCGAGATGGGGCTTTCATCGACATAGCCCATGCCACCCCAGTACTGCAAGCACCCATCGGCAATCGTGCGCATGAGACGACCCGCTTTGAGTTTGGCGACGGTCGCCAAGTACGTGGCGTCACCCCCATCCACGATGTGTTCCACCGCTTGCCAACACACCGCACGCAAGCATTCCAACTCGGCTTGGTATTCGGCCAATTTGAAATGCACACTCTGGTTGTCGAGTACCGCACGGCCAAACACCTGGCGCTCTCGCGTATAGGCGATGGTGGTGTCAATGGCACGCTGCGCCATGCCCACGTTGTTCATCGCGCCCCACAGGCGTTCGATTTGAAACTGCTCCATTTGGTAGATGAAGCCCATGCCTTCTTCGCCAATCAAATACCGGCGTGGCACGCGCACATGGTCGAAATACAGTTGCGCCGTGTCGGAGGAATGCATGCCCATTTTTTTCAAAGGCTTGGATGCGCTGACACCGGGTGTGTTCATCGGCACGATGATGAGCGATTTGTTGCGGTGCGGCGCACCCTCGGAGGTATTGGCCAGCAAGCAGCAAAAGTCGGCTTGCGTGCCATTGGTGGTCCACATCTTGCCGCCGTTGATCACGTAGTCGTCGCCGTCTTTGTGTGCCGTGGTTTTGATGGAAGCCACGTCCGATCCACCGCCCACCTCCGACACACCCAAACACGCCACCAACTCGCCTCGAATGGCGGGGGTTAAAAACTCAGCACGCAGTTCGGCGCTGCCATGCGCGGCCAGTGCCGGTGTGGCCATGTCGGTTTGCACGCCAATGGCCATGGGCACGCCCCCGCAATGCATGTGGCCCAAAGCCTCGGCCAACACCGCGCCATAGGAATAGTCCAAGCCCAAGCCACCGTTGTCGATGGGCTTGCACAAACCCAGCCAACCCATGTCGCCCATTTGCTTGAAGACTTGGTGCGCCGGGAAAACACCAGCCGCTTCCCACGCGTCCACATGCGGGTTGATTTGTTCATCGATCCAGCGCTTCACCGAGCGCTGCAGTTCATGGTGTTCGTGGCTGAGTTTCATGGGCGGGCAACAGAGAATGGCATGGTTTGAGGTTGACGAACATCGGCTTGGCGGCACACCGACAGCACCTCGGCCAACACGCTGCGCGTGTCGCGCGGATCGATCACACCGTCATCCAGCACATGGGCGCTGGTGACGAAGACACTCATTTGGCTGTCAAAGCGTTCGATGATGCGCTGCTGCAAATCGTCGAGTGCGGCATGGTCCACCTCGCCTTTGCGTTTCATCGCGGCCTCGGTGACGATGGCCATGGTTTTGGCGGCTTGCTCGCCGCCCATGACCGCTGTTTTCGCGTTCGGCCAAGAGAAACAAAAGCGTGGATGGAAGCCGCGTCCACACATGCCGTAGTTGCCCGCGCCAAACGAAGCGCCGCAATAGATGGTGATTTGCGGCACGGTGGCGTTGGTGACGGCTTGGATCATTTTCGAGCCGTGTTTGATGATGCCGGCTTCTTCGAAGGCCTTGCCCACCATGAAGCCGGTGGTGTTGTTCAAATACAAAATAGGCGTGCGGCTTTGGCAGCAGGCTTGGATGAAATGTGTGGCCTTGTTGGCCCCGGCCACATCGATCGGGCCGTTGTTGGTGACGATGCCCAATGGCCAGCCTTCCAACAGGATGTGACCACACACCGTGGCACTGCCGTAATTGGCACCGAACTCGAGGAAGTCCGAGTCATCGGCAATCCGCGCAATCACTTCTTTCATGTCCACGGGTCGCTTGTGGTCCATTGGCATCACGCCCAGCAATTCTTCGGCGTCGTAGCGCGGTGGCTTGAAGCTGCGCGGTGTGTCTTGCGTGATGCGGTCCCAATCGATGTGCGCCATGACCTCTCGCGCCAATCGAATCGCATCGCGGTCATCCTCGGCCAGGTAGTCGCCCAAACCCGAGATGCTGGTGTGCATCCAAGCGCCGCCCAATTCTTCTTCGGTGGCCACTTCACCTGTGGCCGCCAGCAACAAAGGCGGCCCTGCCAGAAATGCACGCGAGCGGTCCCGCACCATGATGATGTAGTCGGACAAACCCGTTTGATACGCACCGCCCGCCGTGGACGAGCCGTGCGTGACCGTGACCACCGGCAAACCAGCTGCTGACAAACGCGCGATGTTGCGAAACAAACTGCCACCGCGCACAAAGTCTTCCACGCGGTAGGTCATCAGGTTGGCCCCTGCACTCTCCACCAGTTGAATGAAGGGCAGTTTGTTTTCCAAGGCCAGTTCTTGCACCCGCAGTTGCTTGTCCAAGCCCATGGGTTGCAAAGCGCCCGCGTCAATGCCGGAGTCCGACACATTCACCATGCAACGCACGCCACTGACCACACCAATACCCGCGATGACACCACCACCGGGGACGCTCTTGGCTAGGTCTTTGTGGTCCAAACCCAAGCCCGCCAAAGTGGACAACTCTAAAAACGGTGTGCCCGGATCGAGCAACAGCGACAAGCGTTCGCGTGGCAAGAGTTGTTGGCGTTTGTCAAAGCGGGGCTTGGAAGCCGCCGACTTTTGCACGGTGCGCTCTTCAAAGGCGCGCACTTGTGCCAGCAAGTCGAGCATGCCTTGGCGGTTGGCTTGAAAGCTGTCGCTGCTGGTGGAGTGGTTGGATTCGATCTGAGCCATGGTTTACGGTCGGTTGAAAAAGCCAGCCTAGGTTGAAGCGGGCAGACTGTGGTGTGCCAACTGGCTGAGCCGAACCCGGTACTTGGGCAACAACAAGTCGGGTTGGTAGGACAACTTGGTTTGCCGCAAATTCGGCAGTCCCAAGTCTTGCTCGAAATTCAGCCATTGCAACGCTGGCGTTGCTTGGCAAACATATTGAAACATGAATTGGTAGATGCCTTTCAAATGGTCCATGCCTTTGGCAAAGCGCATCACCCACACGCTAGGCGCCAAGGTTTCGGCCAACACGAACCCAGCAGGCGCTTGCTTGACATGGAACATGAAGCCGTGCAGCCCCAATCTGTCTGCATGTTGCAAAGCTTCCAAGCATGGTTGCTCGTCTGCATCGCCTGCTTGCTTGCCTTTGGCATGCATCCAATCGGCCAACACCATTTGCGCATCTTTGGCCATGTCGGTGGCGTAGGCTGTGGCCGTCACTTCAACACTGTCCAGCAACTGCCGCACCAAGTTGCGTTTTTTGTGCAACAGGCTGCCCGCGTAATGCCGGAAGTGATCGGCGGGGTAGACATAGTCGGCGTCATCGCGTGAAGCTTGCCATTCAAAGTGCTGTGAAGACAAGTCCGACAACTGACTTTCTGCCACAGGAAAAAACACCGCATCCGACTGTGCTTGCAAATTTTTCAGCACATGCAGCGGTGCTAGGGCGATATCAAACAAAGGCAGCACATACGCTTGTCCGTCATAGGCCACGCCTTGCAAGCAAGGCCAATCGCCTGGACAGAATTGGTATTGATGCGCATGACGAAACAAATAAAAGTTCGCAAAGCTGTAGTCCGACAAACAGTGTGCGCCCTCGCCGCGTGTGAAGCTGCCCAAGGCCTGGTTGATGGCGGCTTGGTGCTGCAAGGACAAGGGCTCGCGCATGGCTAAACCCGCACACCCGCCATCGGCCCGTCTGCGGGCGGCCCTGCAAAGCATTGGGCCATCAGCAACCATCGGTGCACGTCTTCGCCCACGTAGTGCAAAGCGGTGTCGTTCAAGTGTCGGCGTTGCGTCACCAGCAAACAAAAATCTTCGGCACTGCCGTGCACACTGTGGCTGTCTGAGGCGTCGTTCCATGTCCAAGTGTCGCCATCGGGCGCGGACAACACCACATGCGGCAACACATCAGGCACGGGCATTTGGCGGTTCACAAAAGTCCACTTGAAAGTGGTCACGCCCAAGTGCGCAATGTGCTTCAAACGGGCTGTGGCAGGGCGTTTGCGCTGGACCCCATCCCAAATGTCTTGGCCATGCGCCCAGGTTTCCATCAAGCGTGCCGAGGCAAACGAACGCGCACTCATGGGCGGGCCATACCAAGGCAATCGGTCTTTCGCATCCAAGGTGGACAAGGCCTGCACCAAGGCCGTGTGCAAGCCGCGCCAATGCGCCAACAGCGCGGGACCATCGAGGTGCGCATAACGTTCACGCGCAATCGCACTGATTGGCTCACCCGCATACAAACGCTTGGCCAAGGGCAAAGCGGCTTGGTTGAAGCCCTCTGCATCGGTGGCCGACTGCAATCCAGTTTCATCGAAGTAGCACAGGTGCGCGATTTCATCCCAGGCGCTCCAACCGTAAAAAGCCGTGGGCTGCTGCCACTCATTGGGCGTGAGCGTGTCACACAAGGCAGCGAGTGCTTGGTATTCATCCAGCAGGTCTTGGCCAATGCTTTGCATGTCTGTCCTCAAATACCGAGCTGCCGTGCAGCCAAGTCTTTCATGATTTCTTCCGAGCCCCCGCCAATCATCATCACCTTGACCTCGCGGTATATCCGCTCACTGCGGGTGCCGCGCATATAGCCCATGCCGCCCAAAATTTGCAACGCTTGATCGGCGCAAAACTGCATGGCTTGCGTGGCCAAGACCTTGGCCATGGCAATGCGGGCCACCAACTGCGCCGGGTCACCCAACTGGTGCTCAATGCGGTAGGCCAACTCGTGCACCGTGCTGCGCGCTGTGTCGATGCGCATCTGCATGTCCATCAGTTTGTGCCGCACCACTTGGCGCTCGGAGAGCGCTTGGCCAAAGGTGTGGCGTTGCCGTGCCCAGTCCAGTGCTTCTTCCAAACACACTTGGGCGAAGCCATAGGCTTGCGCGGCCATGAACAAACGTTCGTTGTTGAAGTTGGCCATGATGAGTTTGAAACCATGGTGCTCTTCACCCACCAAATGCGACACCGGCACACGGCAGTTTTCAAAGCGCAGGTGCGCGGTGTCCGAGCACCACCAGCCCATTTTTTTCAAAGGGCTGCGCGTCAAGCCTGGCATATTGCCTTCAAGCACCAACAAAGAAATGCCGTTTGCGCCTTGGCTATGGGGGTCGGTGCGCACGGCCGTGGTGATGAAATCGGCGCGCATGCCGCTGGTGATGAAGGTTTTCTCGCCCTTGACGATGTAATGGTCGCCATCGCGCACCGCTGTGGTTTGGAGTGCGGCCACATCTGAACCACCACTGGGCTCGGTGATGGCCAGCGCTGCCACTTTGTCACCACGCAACACACTGGGCAGCACTTTTTGTTGAAGCGTGTGTGAGCCAGCTTCTGCAATCGGCGGCAGGCCTATCGTGTGCGAATTCAAAGAGGCCTGCACACCCCCACTGCCACAGCGCGCATATTCCTCGGCCAAGATGATTTTGTAAAACACATCAGCGGGCGTGCCGCCAAATTCTTCAGGAAAACCCAAGCCAGTGATGCCCAATTCAGCGGCTTTTTTGTACAGCGATAGCGGAAAAGTTTCGGCTTCGTCCCACTCATTCACAAAGGGCGTGATTTCACGCGCCACGAAGTTTCGCAGGGAAGCGCGAAAGGCTTCGTGCTCGGGCGAGAAGTAATGCGACAGGGGTGGGAGTTCGGAGATGGCCATCAAGACTTGCAAAAACAAGTCTCTAGACTAACCAATTCAAGGGCGTTTTTCTTGCGAAAACTCGCTGTTTAGGCGTCAGCACAGAGGGGTTTTCCCTGAGCCGAGGTCTGAGAGAGGCCTTGATTTTATTTCACGGAGTCTAGGCAGGCTTTTTGGGATTCAGTGGAATAAATTTTGAAGCAAGGTGCTTTTTGGTTTTTCACCTGCGCCAAACACAAATGCTTGAAATCATTTTCACCAATCAAATAGCAAAAGAATTTCTCTTTGTTTTCTGTGGCGTAGCAAAAATTCTTTTTGTCTTTGTCTTGTATGGGCTTGCATTGGTCTTCATTGGCATGAACCAATGAGGTGAATAACACCATCAAAATGACACAAAATTTCATCTCTTGTCCTCTCGCGCGGAAATCCAAGTCGTCAATACAAGAAATGAAAGCATTCTAATGAAGTCATTCTTGCACCTTCATTGTTGGGTCATTTCCAGTTTGCTGAGGTCCAAGCCTTGCGCTTTCAAACGCTTGATCAAGGCGTCCCAAGCCTTGGCGTCCACTTGGGGCGTGCGAGACAACACCCACAGGTATTCGCGCTTGGGCTCGCTCACAGCGACCAGTTGGTAGTCGGCATCCAAGTCGATCACCCAGTAGTCGCCCCAAACCAACGGCACAAAGGACAACCAAGACGGCGCAAACCGCACTTGCAATTTGGGCGAGGCGGCATCCCCGATTTGTTTGGCCACACCCAATGCAGATTCTTCTTTGCCATCAGCCAAGCGACAACGGTTGAGCACCTGCAACTGCCCATCAGTTTTCAAACTGTACTCGGCCACGGTGTGGCTCACGCATTTCTTTTGGAACCAGTTCGGGTACTTGGCAATCTCATACCACTTGCCCAAGTAACGTGGCACTTCCAACGAAGCAATGGTTTTCAGCGGCGGTGTGTCATTGGCCGCAAACAGTTGTGGGGCACAAAGGATGAACAGGCACGCAAGCAGGTGTTGTGCCGTATTTCTATTTAATTTCATATACATGCTGCAATATTTATTTTTCACTGGCTATAGTTACGCAAGGGTGTCTTCTTACGGTCAATTACTTGAGGTCGAACTGGATGCTTTTGGGACATACCATGATGCTGTAAGGTAATCATTTTCTGGATATGCCGGATTTCTTTAGACTTGCGATTGATCCCACCGCCGCCTTTACAACCACCCCTCATGCCTTCGAATGTAGGCAATCTCCACATCCCAATCCGCTACACCATGTCTATTCATCGCCGCCGATCAGCAGGTTTTGAATATCTCTGGCGTGATTCAAGACTCTCAAGACATGAACACCATCGTCAAAGGGCTCATAAAAAAGAAGGTCCGTCTTGGCAGAGTCGGCAAATAGGAGGCGAGGCATTATTTGGCCGCTTGTTTAAGCCTTTTGCGGCCCTCTTGTTTCAAAGCCTGAACATCGAGGGTACTGACTCGGTTTGACCGGACATCTGCCAATCCTTGATGAATATCCGACTGCAGGGCTTGCAAATGACTGGCCTGTGTCGCTTGATAGGCCTCAAACAATCGCAATGCTTCGCGTATCACCTCACTGGCAGAGCCATACAAGCCGCTGGCCACATGCTCGCGTACACGGTTTTCAAGTTCGACAGGCAGAGAAACATTGAGTGACACCATGGACTCCTTGGATGGCAATTTCTGCCATTTTATGCCACGACGGTTACTCCACCGTCACACTCTTGGCCAAATTCCTCGGCTTGTCCACATCCGTGCCCCGCGCACAAGCGGTGTGATACGCCAACAACTGCAAAGGCACGACGTGCAAGAGGGGCGACAAAGCGCCATAGTGTTCGGGCATGCGGATCACGTGCAAGCCCTCGCCCGACTCGATGCGGGTGTCGGCATCGGCCAGCACATACAGCACGCCGCCGCGGGCGCGCACTTCTTGCAAATTGCTTTTGAGTTTTTCCAGCAGCGCGTCG
>Ga0114968_10003823_pt1 | contig 11271 bp, 10 predicted proteins | sample M_130807_EF_Meta_FD_87020 | JGI IMG/M metagenome (GOLD analysis project Ga0114968, IMG submission 87020) | Freshwater microbial communities from Lake Montjoie, Canada to study carbon cycling - M_130807_EF_MetaG | ecosystem: Environmental > Aquatic > Freshwater > Lake | place: Lake Montjoie... | reverse complement strand
TTTACTTGGAGATGAACGCTTTACTTCGGCGATAACCGCCATCTCTTGGGCGCGCATGATTGGTAAACAATCAATTACCGGAGCTGCCCCAAATGCCGCAGCTTCAATTTCACTTCGTGGAATTTTGCGTTCAGCTAAATCTTCCTTAACGCCGGCAATAATTTCAGCTAGAACACTCATCGGTCAGACTCATTATCTAAAGTTGGGTCGATTCCCTGATCTTGTGCACTCCAGTCAGAAAGTTGATGAGGCTTACGTTCGTATCGTGAAGATAACTTGAGCGAGCGACTTAACGTCAATGTAAGCGCAACCACGATAACCGCTGAGATAGTTATTTCGAGGGCACGATTCATTTGCTTACCAAATCATTAGCAGAGCTAATTGCCCCTAAAACGGCGGCGGCTTTGTTATGACACTCTTGATTTTCAGATTCAGCATCTGAATCAGCAACAACACCGGCACCTGCTTGCACATAAGCTTTGCCATCTTTGATCAACGCAGTACGAATTGCGATGCAGGTATCGATATTTCCAGTGAAATCTAAATATCCAATTGCCCCACCATAAAGACCGCGTCTAGTTGGTTCTAACTCTTCGATGATTTCCATGGCCCGGGGCTTAGGAGCGCCAGATAAGGTGCCGGCTGGAAAAGTTGCAAAGAGAGCATCAACTGGCAGAGCATCACTGGCTAGTTTTCCAGTTACGGTAGAGACAATATGCATTACGTGTGAATAGCGTTCAATATGCATGAAATCTACGACTTCAACGCTGCCCGCTGCACAGATTCGACCTAAGTCATTGCGTCCTAGATCAACCAACATCAAATGTTCAGCTCGCTCTTTCGGATCTGCTAATAATTCATTCGCTAAGCGAGCATCTTCTTCGGGAGAATCAGAGCGTTTACGAGTGCCTGCAATTGGATGCACCATTACTTCGCCATCGGTAACTTTGACTAGAGCTTCAGGGCTAGAACCAACCACCGAAATACCATCGGCAAAATGGAACAAATACATATACGGACTTGGGTTATGTAAGCGCAGCATGCGGTAGACATCAATTGGTTCTGCATTACACTCAATCTCAAAACGCTGTGAGAGAACAACTTGGAATGCTTCACCCGCCAAAATCTCTTCTTTGATCGCAGCTACTTTAGCTAGAAACTCTGGGCTTGAAATATTAGAAGCGATCACACCAGTTGTCGGCCTGCTTAACTCTGAGAGATATCCGGGAAGTGGCGATGCTAAGTCTTTTGCCATTTGATCTAAACGTGCCACAGCTGCGTGATAAGCCTCATCAATGCGTTCATCACTGCCATCCCAATTGATCGCATTTGCAATTAAGGTAACCGTGCCATCGCTGTGGTCAAGGACGGCAAGATCGGTCGTTAACATAAAAGCTAATTCTGGGATTTGTAAATCATCGATCGCCAAATTTGGCAATCTTTCTAATCTGCGCGCGCAGTCATAGCCAAGGTAGCCAACTAGTCCACCAGTTAGTGGAGGCAGCCCGGCAATTTTTGGTGATTTCAAGTGATTAGCACTAAGTCGAAGTGCTACCAATGGATCGATACCAGATGGTGCACCTGCGGGTGGTTTACCTAACCAAGTTGCTAAACCATTTTCGGCCGTCAAAGTTGCTTCGCAATTTACCCCGATAAATGAATAACGTGACCATGCGCCACCATGTTCAGCGGACTCCAAAAGAAAAGTCGCTGGCCGATTAGCGCCAAGTTTGCGATAGACCGCTAGCGGAGTTTCGCCATCGGCTAGCAATTTGCGAGACACCGGAACTACATTGAAGTTGCGGGCATACTCGCGGAACTCAGTTAGTTGCATTTAATTACTCGTCGATCAATTCATTGTGAAAACAAGTGCGATCGCCGGTATGGCAGGCTGCGCCAGTTTGTTCTACTTTGATCAAAATGGCGTCGCTATCGCAATCAAGCGAAACCGAAACCACTTTTTGCGTGTGACCTGAAGTCGCACCTTTCACCCAGAGCTCATTGCGTGAACGAGACCAGTAAGTTGCTGCTTTAGTTGTTAACGTTTGGGTCAGCGCTTCATGATTCATGTAAGCCAACATCAATACTTCACCAGTTAGAGAATCTTGAGCAATCGCAGGAATCAAGGCGCTCGGATCACTAAACCGAGCCATTAACTCAGCTGGAAACTCGATTGCGCTCATTGGACAATTCTGCCCTACGTCAGTGCGCTGGTGCGAACCGAATAGCCTTGCTGACTCAAATAGCGCTTAACATCACCAATACGATGAATGCCGAAGTGAAAAACACTGGCTGCCAACAATGCATCGGCGCCAGCATCGAGGGCTGCTGCGAAATCAGATAACGCTCCTGCCCCACCGCTTGCAATCAAGGGCACATTTGCGACTTGGCGAACAGCTTTAATCATGCCAATGTCATAGCCGGCCCGAGTGCCATCGGCATCCATTGAGTTAAGTAAAATTTCACCTACGCCAAGTGCGCAAGCTTTTTCAACCCAAGCCAATGCATCAAGGCCCGCGCTTACGCGACCACCATGTGTTGTAACTTCAAAACCAGAAACGGTATTTGCGCGGCGAGCATCAACAGATAAAACCAAGACCTGTGAACCAAATCGATCAACAATTTCAGAGATTAATTCAGGACGGGCAATCGCTGCAGTATTGATTGAGATTTTATCAGCACCTGCGCGTAGCAAATTATTTACATCAGCCACACTTCGAATTCCACCACCCACAGTTAGTGGAATAAAGACTTGTTCGGCAGTGCGTGCCACAACATCAAGAGTTGTCGCGCGATTCAGGTTGCTAGCTGAAATATCTAAGAAAGTTAGCTCGTCAACACCTTCTAAGTTATAAACTTTCGCCATCTCAACCGGATCGCCGGCATCTACTAAATCTGTGAAGTTAACGCCCTTTACAACTCGACCTTCGGTTACATCAAGGCAAGCAATAACTCGACTAGCAAGTGTCATTTAATTCAACCCGCTATTTGCAACGGCTAAAGCTTCGGGCAGAGTGAAAGCACCTGCGTAAAGCGCCTTACCGACTATTGCACCTTCGACACCAAGTTCAACAAGTTTTGCAATTGCCGCAATATCGGCCAAAGATGAAACGCCACCGCTTGCCACGACTGGCGCTTTGGTTGCAGCACAAACTGATTTCAATAACTCCAGATTCGGCCCAGTTAACGTGCCATCTTTTGCCACATCGGTAACGATGTAGCGAGAGCAACCATCACGCTCAAGTCGTTCAATAGTTTCAAAAAGTTCGCCGCCCTCTTTAGTCCAGCCACGAGCTGCCAGAGTTGTGCCGCGCACATCAAGACCAACTGCAATGCGATCTCCAAATTGTTTAATAACCCTTGCTGTCCACTCTGGGTCTTCAAGAGCGGCAGTTCCTAAATTTACTCGAGTGCAGCCAGTTGCTAACGCCTGTTTTAGCGATTGATCATCACGAATGCCGCCCGAAAGTTCGACTTTTATATCCAGTGCTGCAACTACTTCGGCCAATAGCGTGGCATTACTACCTCGACCAAAGGCTGCATCAAGATCAACTAAGTGCAGCCATTCGGCGCCGGCTGCCTGAAATTCCAGTGCAACTTCAAGTGGGGTGCCATAAATACTTTCTTGATCTAGTGCGCCTTGAACTAAGCGAACTGCGCGGCCATCTTTAACATCGACGGCAGGTAGAAGTTCTAGTTTTTTCATAGGCTATTACTCCAGTTTGAAATCAATTTAAGTCCGGCGGCACCCGATTTTTCCGGATGAAACTGGGTAGCCGTTAGTGTGCCATCTTCTACTGCCGCTAAAAATGGTTCGCCGTACTCAGACCAAGCTTGATATTGCCCGACTGGCGCTGTTGCTGCATATGAATGGACGAAATAAAAACTTTCATTTTCGACACCGGAAAAAATCGTTGATCCGGGAGTAGTAGAAACAGTATTCCAGCACATGTGCGGCAAGATCGGAGCGCTTAGTTTTTTAACCATACCTGGCCAAATGCCGACACCTTGGTGAGCACCATTTTCAGCGTGCTCTAACCCGCTCTCAAAAAGAATTTGCATTCCGATGCAGATTCCAAGTGTTGGCCGACCGAGTGCAACACGTTCCCGTGCAATCTCATCACCGCTGACACTTTTTAACCCATTCATGCAGGCAGCAAATGCACCAACACCCGGGATAACCAAACCAGTTGCTTCGAGGGCAACTTTACGATCAGCAGTTACAACTACTTCGTGACCGGAGGTCGCAAATGCACGTTCTGCTGAACGTAGATTTCCGGAGCCGTAATCAAGAATTGCAATCAATGATGACCTACAACGAACCCTTAGTTGATGGAATTCCAGAGACGCGACCATCTAGAGAAACTGCATCACGCAAGGCACGCGCTACAGCCTTAAATTGCGCTTCGAAAACGTGGTGTGCATTGCGTCCTTCGAGGACTCGGATGTGAAGCGCGATGTGCGCTTCTGCCACGATTGACTCCCAGATATGTTTTCCAAGAGTTGTATCGAAAGTACCGATTAACTCTACGATCTCGGGTTGACGGTGTACTAAATATGGTCGTCCAGATAGATCAACAGCTGCTTGAACTAATACTTCATCAAGCGGAACCATCGCATCACCGAAGCGACGAATGCCAGCTTTATCGCCGAGCGCCTCGCGAAGTGCTTGGCCAAATGCGAGTGAAGTATCTTCAACTGTGTGGTGTGAATCAACTTCAACATCGCCGGTGGTCTTTACCGTCAAATTAAAGCCTGAATGCTTACCTAGTTGCGAGAGCATGTGATCGAAAAATGGCACACCGGTGTCAACATTGATTGAGCCAACGCCATCTAAATTTAATTCGACGAGGACATGAGATTCCTTAGTCTTTCGTTCGACGCGGGCAGTTCTCATTCACTTATCTCCTTCTACTAGAACTTCGGTTAGAGCCGATAGGAATGCTTGATTCTCGGCAGCAGTGCCGATGGTTACGCGCAGTTGACCTAATAATCCCACATCTCGAATCAAGATGCCGCGATCTAGTAATTTCTGCCAGAGCTGATCTGCTGGTTGGTTAAAGCCACCAAAGAGCAAAAAGTTAGCCGCACTCGGCGTGATAGTTAAACCTAACTTGCTTAACCCAGCCTGCACGATCTCGCGCTGGGCAATTAATGTATCAACACCCGCTAAGAGCTCATCAGAAAAAGAAAGTGCTACTTCAGCCACTGCTTGGGTAATTGCACTTAAGTGATACGGCAAGCGGACCAGTTGTAGCGCATCGATCACAGCAGGATCTGCAATTAAATAACCAAGTCGAGCACCAGCAAAAGCGAATGCTTTACTCATGGTACGAATAACAATCACATTGGGATATTGCGCAATCAACGTAACTGCCGATATTTCTCTTGAAAATTCGGCGTAAGCCTCATCTACTACCAGCAAGCCACCAACCGAAGCAGTAGCTTTTGCCAGTTCGACAATCTCTGAAATTTTAACTATTGAACCAGTGGGATTATTTGGCGTAGTAATAAAGGTCAGGGTTGGCTTTGTAGTTAGAACTTGCTGGGCAGCAACGGCAACATCAAGGGAATGATCATCGCGGCGTTTTCCATCTAACCATTTAACTGAAGTTACTTTTGCGATAAGTGGATGCATTGAATAAGAAGGCGTGAAACCAAGAGCGCTCTCGCGCCCAAATGCCAGGAAGATAGATTGGATTATTTCGTTGCTGCCATTAGCGGCCCAAAGATTAGTGACGTCTAAAGAAACACCACTTTGAGCTGTTATGTATTTAGCCAGCCCAGCGCGTAACGCGATCGCATCACGATCCGGGTATCGATTCAGCGTTGCGCTAACTTCAGCTACTCGTTTAGCAATTGCGGCAACTAATTCAGTTGATGGCGCAAAGGGATTCTCATTGGTATTTAGTTGAGCACTTGCCGGAACTTGCGGCGCCCCATATGGCGACATTGGCTTGAGCGGTTCACGAAGCGGGAGCCAATCTGGCCAAGTATTTGAACTACTCATAATTGTGCCAAGCGCGCAGTCATTGCTTCACCGTGCGCAGGTAAATCTTCAGAATTAGCTAAAGTCACAACAGTTGGAACTAAATCAAGAAAGGCGGCTTGGTTGTAAGAGACAAAGTGCAAGCCACGTAAAAACGTTTGCACTGATAAGCCACTTGAGTGACAAGCGCAACCGCCAGTTGGTAGCACGTGGTTCGAGCCCGCTGCATAGTCGCCTAATGAGACTGGCGTAAATCGGCCGATAAATACTGCACCAGCATTTCGAATTTGTTCGGCATCGCTGGCTGCATTCTTAGTTTGAATTTCTAAGTGTTCGGCCGCATAGGCATTAACTACATCTAGGCCTTGTGAAATCGAATCAACTAGGACAATTGCGGACTGAATGCCAGCTAGAGCCGTGGTAATTCGCTCGCTATGTTTTGTGGCTGCAACGCGAGCCTTTAATTCGCTTTGGACAAAATTTGCTAGCTCAATCGAAGTTGTTACCAATACTGCCGCCGCAATTGGATCGTGTTCGGCCTGGCTAATTAAATCTGCAGCGACATCACTGGCTAACGCGGTCTCGTCAGCCAAAATTGCAATTTCGGTTGGTCCAGCTTCGGAGTCAATACCTATAACGCCACGGAGTGCTCGCTTGGCTGCTGCCACATAAATATTTCCTGGACCAGTTACTAAGTCACACTTTTCGCAGAAACCTTCGATTCCATATGCAAATAGTGCAATCGCTTGCGCTCCCCCAACTGCATAAACTTCAGTGATGCCAAGCAGTGCACAAGTTGCCAAAATGGTTGGGTGCGGCAGCCCACCGAACTCTTTTTGCGGTGGCGATGCGACAGCAATGCTAGACACTTTAGCAATTTGAGCAGGGACAACATTCATCATGACGCTACTTGGATATACCGCTCGTCCACCCGGAACGTATAACCCAACTCGGTCAACTGGAACCCATTTCTCAGAAACGGTTCCACCGTCAATTACTTGGACTGTTTTGACGCTGCGTACTTGATCTTCATGAACTTTTCGAACTCGCAAGATGGAAAGTTCTAAAGCTGCACGAATTGCGGGATCTAGTTCACTGAGCGCTTGATCTAGAGCAGCTTGTGGCACCCGAATATTGGCAGGTTTTACGCCGTCAAATTCTTGAGCTAATTCGCGTAAAGTTTCTTCAGAGCCATTTTTAACTCGCTCGAGAATTGGCGCAATAGCGACCATGGCAGTCTCGACATCTAATCGAGCACGCGGAATCTCGCGGTTAATCTCCGCTTTACTTAACTTGCGACCACGCAGATCGAGGGTTCGAATCACCCCCTTATTCTACTTCTAAGAGCTATACGTTCTGCAGACAATTAACGCCAAGGATCGCTTTGAGATCGGCGCTCAAACTTGGTGATGATGTGACCTTAAATTCCAGCTTCATAACTGTGTTACCAGAGGGTTCTTCTAACTGCAGATGAACTTCACGCTTTCCTGGATGCGTGCGCAAGATCTCTTTCAATCGATCAACGATAGGCGGTGTGCATTGAGCCACGGGCATCGTGATTACTAGTGGACCAACTGGACCTTGTGAGATATCGGGGAAAGTAACTTCTAAAGCAGTAAAACGAAGTTGGTCTTCGCGGCGATCAACCCGACCACGAATTAGTGCAACACGATCTGTGGTCAGAGTCAGCGCATATTGATTGTAAGTATTTGAGAAAAATAAGACTTCGAGAGCGCCCTCGAGATCCTCGATATTTACTACCGCCCAATTCGAGCCAGTCTTAGTTATCTTGCGCGTGATCCCAGTTATTAAACCGCCGATGGTCACAATCTGCTCGTGATCGCCACCTTCATCAATTAACTCAGAGATTGATTTCGAAACGCTAGCGCGCAGAATATGTTCAACCCCAAGAAGCGGATGATCAGAAACGTATAGACCTAACATTTCACGTTCATAGCTCAATAACAACGCTTTATCCCACTCGCCGGTTGGCACTTCTACTTCCATGGTTGCAACTGATGTGATGCTATCGCCGCCGAATAAATCGAATTGGCCAATCGCTTCGGCACGCTTGCTTTCGATTACCGAATCAATTGCTTCTAGATGAATGCTCATTAGACCTTTACGAGACTCTCCTAGCGAGTCAAAAGCTCCAGCTTTAATTAACGATTCAATGGTTTTCTTATTGCAAACTTGAGCATCGACTTTGGCTAAGAAATCACCGAAAGAAGTGAAGCGGCCTTTAGTTTCGCGCGCAGCCTTAATTGATGCGACCACGCCCTCGCCTACATTTCGAATTGCAGCTAAACCAAATCGGATATCGGTTCCGCGTGGGGTGTACTCGGCATTTGATTCATTGACATCAGGTGGCAGAACCTTGCTACCCATTCGGCGACATTCCGATAAATAGAGCGCTGATTTATCTTTATCATCGCGAACGCTTGTAAGAAGTGCTGCCATGTATTCAGCTGGGTAATTAGCCTTTAGATAACCTGTCCAATATGAAACCATGCCGTAGCCAGCGCTATGTGCGCGGTTGAATGCGTAATCTGAGAACGGAATCAGAACGTCCCAAAGACGCTTGATTGCGGCGGGTGAAAAACCGTTCTCGCGCATGCCACTTTCGAAATGAACATACTCTTTATCTAGAACATCACGATTTTTCTTACCCATCGCTTTACGCAATAGATCCGCGCGGCCCAGTGAGAACCCCGCAACTTTTTGGGCGATAGCCATAACTTGTTCTTGATAAACAATTAGCCCGTAAGTGTCACCCAGAATTTCTTCGAGAGGCTTTTCCAGTTCAGCATGAATTGGTTCAACCGGTTTACGCTTATTCTTGCGATCGGCGTAGTTATTGTGTGCATTCTCGCCCATTGGGCCCGGACGATAAAGAGCAATCACCGCTGAGATGTCAGCAAATGAATCTGGCGCCAAACTCTTAAGTAGTGCGCGCATTGGCCCACCATCGAGCTGAAACACACCTAAGGTATCGCCACGCGCAAGTAATTCATAAGTTTTCTTATCATCGAGCTTTAGGGTTTCTAGTACAACGTCTTCGCCGCGATTGGCTTTGATATTAAGTAAGCAATCATCGAGAACTGAAAGGTTTCGTAGTCCTAAGAAGTCCATCTTTAAAAGACCAGTGGCTTCGCAAGCACCCATATCAAATTGCGTAATGATTGCGCCGTCAGCTTCGCGTCGGTGAATTGGAATTACATCAAGCAAAGGTTGCGCCGACAGAATAACTCCAGCTGCGTGAACTCCCCACTGTCGCTTTAACCCTTCCAGGCCGCGAGCAGTGTCAACTACAACTTTGCTATCAGGGTCAGTTTCATAGAGTTGGCGAAATTCATTGGCTTCGCCATAGCGATCATCTTGAGGATTAAACACCCCACCTAACGAAATATCTTTACCCATCACAGCTGGCGGCAGAGCTTTAGTTAACCGTTCACCAATTGCATATGGATAACCGAGCACGCGCGTTGAATCTTTAATTGCTTGCTTCGACTTGATGGTGCCGTAAGTGATGATTTGGGCAACGCGATCTTCACCGTATTTTGTGGTGGCGTAACGAATCATCTCGCTGCGACGACGTTCATCGAAGTCCAGATCGATATCAGGCATTGAGATACGTTCTGGATTTAGGAATCGCTCAAACAAAAGCCCATGTTCGATTGGATCCAGCCCAGTGATACCCAATGCGTAAGCAACTAACGAACCAGCTGCAGAGCCGCGACCGGGGCCAACTCGAATCCCTTGGCTTTGCGCGTGTGAAACTAAGTCCGCAACCACTAAGAAGTAGCCTGGAAAACCCATCTTGTTCATAACTTCTAGTTCATAATCTAAACGTTCGGAGTATGCCGCAGGGACTTCACCGTTCAAGCGACGTGACAAACCAGCTTGGGATTCCTTAATCAGCCAAGTTACTTCAGTTTCTCCAACCGGAACCGGGAACACTGGCATCAAATTTTCGTTTTCGCGTAACTTAACTTCACAGCGTGAGGCGATCAGCAATGTGTTATCACACGCTTCAGGCAACTCTTTAAAGAGTTCGCGCATCTCAGCTGGTGTTTTTAAATAAAATTCATCATTATCAAATTTAAAGCGTTTTGGATCAGCCAGAGTTGAACCGGATTGAACGCAAAGCAAAGCTTCATGAGATTTGGCATCAGCTTTAGCGGTGTAGTGCAGATCATTAGTTGCTAGTAGTGGCAACTTAAGTTCCTTTGCTAATTTCAATAAATCTGCTTTAACCCGAGTTTCGATTTGAATTCCATGATCCATTAATTCCAAATAGAAATTATTAGCCCCGAAAATATCGCGATAATCACTTGCTGCACGTAGCGCCTCTTTGTAAGCACCCATCCGTAAACGAGTTTGAATTTCACCGCCAGGGCAGCCAGTGGTTGCAATGATTCCTTCGGCATACTTAGAAAGTAGCTCGCGATCCATTCGTGGTTTGTAATAGAAACCTTCAAGTGATGCCAACGAAGATAATCGGAAAAGGTTTGCCAGCCCTACATTGTTTTCGGCCAACATCGTCATGTGGGTATATGAGCCACCGCCCGAAACATCATCTTCGCCGCCATCTGCCCACTTAACTCGACTCTTATTGAATCGAGATTCGGGAGCAACGTAGGCTTCGATGCCGATGATTGGCTTAATGCCAGCTTTAGTGGCCTGCTTATAAAAATCAAAGGCACCAAAAACATTTCCATGATCGGTCATTGCAATAGCGGGCATGCCTTGTCGAACAACTTCTGCCATTAAGTCACCAACGCGCGCAGCTCCATCGAGCATCGAGTACTCGGTATGTACGTGAAGGTGGACGAAGTTATCGGATGACATAGTTGATATAAGGCTATTGCTTACGGTAGGACGGCATCAGATAGCAACGCCAATGAGGCTGTGAGATCGGCTGGATAAGGTGCACTGAAGTTAAGGGCTACTCCAGTAATAGGGTGGTTAAATCGCAGCTCTTTAGCGTGCAGCCATGGCCGCGACATCTCAAGGCTCTTTGCTAGAACTGGATCTGCGCCATATGTCATGTCCCCCACTAATGGATGGTTTAGGGCTGAAAAATGCACTCGAATCTGGTGGGTGCGACCAGTCTCTAGCTCGACTTTTACTAGAGATACTGCGCGATAAAACTCGATGACCTCATAATGAGTAATGGACTCCTTGCCAGTTCCTACAACTGCAAAGCGGTGATCCTCCTTTGGATGGCGATCGATGGGTGCATCAATTGTGCCGGTCGTTGGATCCATATGTCCTTGGAT
>Ga0114968_10003820_pt1 | contig 11277 bp, 9 predicted proteins | sample M_130807_EF_Meta_FD_87020 | JGI IMG/M metagenome (GOLD analysis project Ga0114968, IMG submission 87020) | Freshwater microbial communities from Lake Montjoie, Canada to study carbon cycling - M_130807_EF_MetaG | ecosystem: Environmental > Aquatic > Freshwater > Lake | place: Lake Montjoie... | reverse complement strand
CCATATCTTTGAGAACACGGATACCTCCCTTAATTTTCGATACACCTTTTTTGATTTTATAAGTATATTCAAAAGTACCATCTTTCGATACATTGACTTCCATTTTATAATTCTGTACTTGTTTCGATTTCTTGAATTTATTACAAATAGCAAAGTAATGTGTAGTCAAAATATAATTAACATTAGAGAACCCGTTCAAATATTTCAAGAAAGCATGTCCGGCTTTCGACGCCTCTTCCGGATTGGTTCCAGAATATAATTCATCGAAAATACAGAAATGACGCGATTTCGAACCCGAATTCAATTTAATATTATCAATAATCTCTTTACACCGTCTAGATTCAGCTTGGAATAAACTATCTCTACCAGAAGTATCAGGAATATTCAAATAAGAATGAATATGACTATAAGGAGTAAGTTTCGCTGATTTATAAAATCCACAACCGAATTGTTGAGTAAAAATAATATTGATAGTAGTCGTTTTCAATATCGTGGTTTTACCGGATTTATTAGGAGACGAAATAATCATATTTTTATCGAATTTACACGAATTTTTGACAGGCAATTGATCCATAAGCGGAGGATAATATTGGTCTTTAAAATCAGTTACAGCATCTTCTTCGAAGTCAGCATAGGATATGAAACCCTCTTTTATGTTACTATGTAGTCCTAACAGATTATTCACATAGCCTTCAAAACCAAAAGAAAATTGTAGAGCATTTTCATATGTTTTATTAGAATAAAATTCATAATATGATTTTAACATATAACCAATACTAGAAAATTTACTAACAGAAAACCGGAAAGGAGTAATCGAGTTCAATTGTTTATTGAATAGTTGTAAATAATGACAGTTTAATTTTAGGTCTTGATAAAAAGGTGAATAAGTATCATAGTCCTTTATGATATTCGCAAAAGATTCCATACTATCAATAGAATATTTAGTATAATCACGTAATTCATACAAATAATCATTCATTTTCTGGATATTATTATAAAAACGATAACACGAGATAACATTTTGATAAATTTGTAGAACATATAATGAAAATGTAATCAAAATATAAATAATTTTATCCCAACTCAACGACTGAATATTCATGAGTGTTTTGCCGATAAAATGGTTTTTGGCAATACTTTTGAGAACATCTAAATAAACACTGAACGTAATAGGAATTCTTTGTAATTTCAATAACAAGAATGGGAAAATCAAAAAAATGATAGGTATAATAAGGCTTATCAATGGAGATAAAATATTAATAACAGAAAAACATTGTAAGAATGATTCTGAATAATTCAAATGTTTCAATATATTCCATTCAATGAAATTATATTTTTCAATAAAAGATTCGTCTTGTTTAACATCTTTCCATATTTTGATAAGTTTATCACAATTAACAGAATGTTTGATATTCATCATTTCAGTTTTATAGTTATGAATCGATTTCAAAACATTCTGTGTATCATTCAAAAAAGCAGTATTTGTGGTATATTTTGAGTTCCATTTAGAAATCATTTTTTTAGAAAAAACATGGTTAGGTCTGAAGGCATAGTCATACATGGTATTATTGGAACCCTCTTGGTTATTGGATAATTCTAAATCATTCGAAACCACATTGGATAATGAATGTATTTCATCTGGTTCTAAATATTCAATTGGTAATTTGAAATTATTTATTTCAAAGTTATCACGAGAACCGGTGTTATCATCAGTTTCTTCTTGTTCTTTAGTTTGAGAACAATCATCTAAATTATCATTCAACTCTTTATTTATATTCGAATCTAACGATTTACTATTTGATGTAAATTTTCCAGATAATATAGATAAAAAACTTAACATTATAATAAAAATGTTTGTGATATTATATTAACTATACAAACGCGACGAATAAAATAAATAATTCGTATAAATTATATAAATACATATAAGTAAATATTATAGATAGTTATTAAGCCAATATAAAGATGGTTTATTATAGTTTAGAAGATTATAATAATATTATATCCAATGGTTATGATTATGTTTTACCAGAGAATGTTATTACTATAATAAATAATTTAACAGCAGAATTGGGTATTATAGAGACAACCAATACTCAAGTTGAAAAAAAGAAGACATATGAGAACGATAGAAATACTCGTGATTATAAACACAGAGATTCGAATCATTTTAATCCAAAACGAAATAAAAATACTTTTGAACAAACCTGGGAAAAATTACCAACCCATAGACCTACAAAAATAGAGAAAAAAGAAGGAATAGAAAAAACAATAAATGACATACGTACAAGTTTAAATAAAATTTCGAATAAGAATTTTGATACGCATCGTGATACTATATTGAATTCTATAATAGAATTAGATAATGCGGTAAAGGCAATCACAGTAGATGATGAAGAGCAACCCGATATAAAAACACAGGAAGAAAATAATGAATTAATAAAGGTTGCGAATGCTATATTTGATATAGCAAGTAATAATAAATTCTATTCTGAGATATATGCTAATCTATATAAAGAACTAATAGATAGATTTGAAATATTTAATAAAATAATATCAAAATATTTAGACCAATATCTAGATAGTATTAAACAAATCAAATATGTAGATTCGAATGAAGATTACAACAAGTACTGTGAAAATAATAAACTAAATGACAAACGCAAAGCAATGAGTGCTTTTATAATAAATTTAATGAAAAAACAAATAATAGAAAAAGAAAAAGTTCTCGATATTATTTTATTATTACAAAATCTAGTTTTTGAATATATTGATTTGGACAACAAGACGAATGAAGTGGATGAGATTACAGAAAATATTTTTATTTTTTCAACAATGTCGGCTACTGAGTTTATCAATATACCAGAATGGGATAATATAAAATCAAATATTGTTAAATGTTCTCAATACAAGGCAAAAGAACATAAAAGTATTTCAAGTCGAGCAATATTTAAATATATGGATATTTTGGATTTTTTCAAAAAAACAATATAGAATAAAATTGACTTTTGATAATATTAGTATTGTTATTATCAAAATATATGTCATTTGATTACCCAGTAGGATATATTTTTAGAACAATCAACGGATTTTATTATACGTATTTGGGGCATGATATAACAGTGTATAATCCGTATCGTTTCATAGTAACACATCCTAGTAAAGGAAAAATAGTTATATCTTATATAAATGAACATAGTAGAGAATGGACCGAATCTGCTATACAAAAAAATATACTTATACCAATTATGATAATGCCAAATCTATTATTATTCGATATTCAAACTTGTATAACTAACGTAACGAAATTACATGAAATTGCGGAATCAAATAATTTGTCAGAAGAAATAGAAAAATATATAAAAACGTTTATGGGGTATTCACATCGATTAGATGTTACTAATTAGACCAAACCGAAGAAAAAATATGAAATCATCAAAATCGCCAAAAGTAAAAAATTGAAGTAAAAATGATAGACATAATTATGTTCATTAAAATTTTACAAGAAATGGATAATTTAGTTAAAGGAAGAAGATATTTTGTAACAGAATTAGATAGAATATGGTTAAAAGAATTTCATAAACATTATCGTGCGAAATTTGGAGGCATTCAACAAGGCATTAACAAATTTGTATTATTATCTGAACATATTTATAACAATGATAATAGAATGCGAACGTATCTTAGTGTAGTGCCTATACATAATATAATAAAAATAGAAACATTGAAAGATATAGTAAATGAATTGTTACCAAATGAAATATTGACACATATAGAAAATTATTTATAATCTTAAAAATGGAAATAAAAATAAATAAAATATGTATAATATAAAAATGATAAGGTCAATGTTAAAAAAAGACGTTTTATATATGAATAATAATAATATGGATAGTGAAGACGAAGACTATTCATCATCACTATATGAATATTCGTTATATAACATACCAATTATAATCGCTTTAGGTAAACCAAAATATGATAAATCAGAAAAATATAATATTATATATTTTTTCATTTACTTAATAATCAATAATGAAACTGTAGCAAAAATAGGTATTTTCGAAATAGAAAAAGAAATTATGATTAATTCCATGGATGACGATGATGATGGAGATATTGATTTATCCAAAGGAAAAATAATTATTACTATTACCGAAAATCATTTACAAAAAATAATGGAGAAATATAAAAACGAAAACAAACAAATCGACGACGATTCATTGGAAAAAATAGAAAAAAAACAAATAGATAATAGTTTTGAGCCCGATGAATCGCCAGTGGAATCCCCAGATGAAAACGATATATTTAGTTTGAATATTCCAAAACAAAGGATATCAGAAATAATAGAAAAAACAGATGAAAAATTAAAAGAAGGTATATTTACAGTGGATACAACAAATAAAATGCCAGATAAAATAATAGAAAGAAATCAGTGGATTGAGAAATTCATGAACGATAAAGAATATGGCTTAATAGATAATGGAGGAAATGGAGATTGTTTTTTTTTAGCATTAATAGATGCTTTTAATCAAATAGGTAAATATACAACAGTAGATAAATTAAGGGCATTATTATCGAAATATGCTACAGAAACAATGTATAATCAATATAGAATTTTGTATATGAATTTTTATAGTGAATATCAATCAAAAGAATCCGAAATTAAATTAATAAAAAAACAAATATCGCAATTAAAAACACGTATCAAAAATACATTGAATAAAAGTGAAGATAATTCAATATTAGAAGAAGCGAATTTATTGGCAGAAAAATATAAAAAACTGAATATAGAAAAAAAGGAAACAATGGAATTATTAAAAGAATTCGATTTTATGGAAAATATCGATAATTTCGAAAAATTCCGTGAATTCATTTTGACTCGTGATTTTTGGGCAGATACATGGGCAGTTTCTACATTAGAGAATCATTTAAACATAAAAGTAATTATTTTATCAGAAGAATCCTATGAAAATGGCGATTTAGATTCGGTAATGAATTGTGGTCAATTAAATGATAGTGATTTGGAAAAACAAGGACAATATATACCAGATTATTATATTATCGTTTCATATACAGGAAATCATTATAAATTGATAACTTATAAAGAAAAGAGAATATTCAAATTTAATGAAATACCACATTCTATAAAAGCACTTATCATCAAAAAATGTATGGAGAAAAATGCTGGTCCATATTATTTAATACAAGATTTTCGTAATATGAAAACATCTCTAGGATTAGACGCAAATGAGGGAGAACCTATTGAAAATGAAGACGAATATTTAAACGCAGAATTATATGATAAAGAAATAGTATTTATGTTTCATTCAAATTCAAATCATACTCCATTACCAGGAAAAGGTTCTGGTGAAAAAATTCCAGATGAAAGGATATCCGAATTTATACGTTTGAATAAAATAAGCGATTGGCGTAGAAAAATAGACGATTCATGGGAAGCACCATTTACACTCGATGGACATCGATGGCAAACAGTAGAACATTATTATTTAGGTTCTCAATTCAAGAAGGGTTTCCCAGATTTTTATTTGAAATTTGCGTTAGATAATCCAAATCGTGATAAAGATATCAATAGTGATATAGCTACGGATATAACTATTGCTCGTATAGCTGGAGGCAAAACGGGTAAGACAAAAGATAGAATATTACGCGATAAGAGTATTCGTATAGATAATGATTTTTTTGAAATAGGAGTAAATACACGTAGTGAAGAAGAACGAAAAATGGCTATAACTGCTAAATTCAATCAAAATTTGGATTTAAAAAATATGTTATTAGAAACGAAAAATGCCAAATTAGTTCATTTTGTAAGAGGTCGAGAACCCGAAACGGATAATTTACTAATGAATTTGAGAAAAGAATTGAGAACCGGATAATTATATAATTTCATGAATTGACATACGTAATGTTTTCAATTCAAACTTATCGGTATTTCTTAGTGATTTAGAAAGTTTTTTTTGTGTTTTATGAAACCACGATAACATACGATTTACAGCATTGATAAATTCCGGATTTTTGTAATGTTCTCGAATAAATAAAAAATATTCATACATATTATTTTCAACAAGATGATGTTGCTTATTGAAATTAATAACACCAGAATTGTTATGATTGGCACACCACTCAATAAATTCATTTATATGGAACATATAGATACATTTCAAAATATAATATGATAATACATGTGTGCCCTCTTTATAATTAGAGTCACGTTTATATTTACAATGTAATTCATATAAATCAGTATATTCTAAATCGAAGAATTTGAGAACCTTGGCACATTGAAATACAGAAAACGTTTGTTCAATCATAAGTAATTTTTCACAGTGTTTAATCATTTTATTTGTATGTTCAATCGTAATGTTCTCAATATCATCATAATTTTTATAGGAAACAAAAGAAATAATTAAGGTATTTATAATTTCTGCCCACATTTCGCAATAAGTTTCGAATAACCGAACATCTGAATTTACAGGGAAAATAGATAATACATGTTTATCAATTTTGGTTTGGTCAAATTCAGAAAAATCTAGACCCATACAATGAAAAGTTTCATGAATGAGAACTTTGAACCATTCTTCTTGTCGAAATATATTAATTTCAGTAATAGTTTTACAAGAAGTAGTGAAAGCAGTATTCGCATGATTTTCGTCAATATAATATCCAGATGTAGGTAAGTATTTTTTTAGAGGTGTCAAATATAAATAAATATTAATTTTATGAGAACATTTATTAGGAGCAAACTTACATGCTAAATATAACCAAATATATACTAATGTAATGGATTTATTTAAATAGTTCTCGATATTGGGTAAATTATTAGGGGCAATAAATGATACCTGAAATTCTCTATCTTTAATTTTAATGGTATAGATACAACAAATTTTGTTCATATTCTCAATTTCACGTTTAATATTATCTTTACAATAGTTATAATTATAACCTCTGGGGAAAACATCATCGTTACCAATGGGTATCCACTGCGATTTAATACTTGTTTTTTTATATTCAATACTACCGAAAGCAATTGTTTTCAATAATTGTTCTAATAAAGTTTTTGATTTGTTTGAGAACCTGAGTACAGGTACATTATTAGTGAATTTTTTATTAACAAATTTATTCAAATGAGTAGAGTCATTTGTTGTATAAAAAGACATGACTATCTCTTGATTTATATATAATTAGATTTTTCTATATAGTATAATTTTGATTTATCTACAAATTATTTATACCAGTGAAGATTTGAAAGCGCACCTAAAAGGGTGCTAATGGTTCAACCTGTAACTGGTAACTTACTTGAAATTTCAAGGGTGTAAAAATAGTTGAATATAATTTAATGACATCAACACTCAATCGCTGCGATTGTAACTGTTTATTATAAACAAAATAATATATACATTAAACAATATAAATAAGTTTTTTTATTAAAATAATATGAACAAAAATTTAATAGAAAAACATATACAAAATATATTTGGGTGTTCTAGCGCTAATTTTGATAAATATCCAGAATTATGGATGCAGAATATAGAATTATATATACCTCAAGTTTTTAATTTTATAGAGTTGACTAGTAATTATAAATCAAATATAATTCAGATGGATGATATTATTTATAGCGATTCAACTTTAAAGAGTCTATTTAAATCGTATGGTTCAGATAAAGATAATTTTTATTATCCATTATACACAAATATTTTAGATAAACGTAGAAAAATAGAAAATTTAAGATTATTAGAAATAGGTTTGGGAACAAATGATCCAACGATAATATCGACGATGGGCAATAGTGGAATACATAATTGTGGAGGTTCATTAAGATCTTTTCGTGATTATTTACCTAATGCTAAGATATTCGGTGGTGATGTAGATAAAAAATGTCTTTTTAAAGAAGACAATATTGATACTTTTTTTGTAGATCAATTAGAATTAGAAACGTTTGATAATTTGTATAAAAATTGTGGAAATTTAAATTTTGATATAATAATAGATGATGGATTACATAGTATAGGAGCAAATTTAAATACATTGATTTTTGCGTTGAAAAGTATTAATTCTAATGGAATTATAATTATAGAAGATATACCAACTACAAAAATAAAAGCATATCAGATAGTAGATTATATATTAACAAATTCTAATAAGTATAAAACAAGTTTTATAACATACAATAATAATAATGGATTTATTTATTTAATAGAGACTTTGTAATTGTATTGTAAGAAAAAATGTGTAAAAAATTGACAAACTATAATCCAAATGTACAATATTGTAAATATAAATTTAATTACCAAAACATTAATATTATAAAAATGGGAATTCGTTATTTAAATCGATTTTTATTAGATGAATGTACTCGTAAGTCAATCCATAAAATACATTTACGATTTTTGGAAAATAAAACAATAGTCATAGATACTAGTATTTATTTATATAAATTTGTCAATGAAAATGCGTTGTTAGAGAACATGTATTTATTTATATCAATATTGAAAAAATACAAAATAAAACCAATATTTATATTTGATGGAAAACCGCCAATAGAAAAAAAGGAATTATTGATAAAACGATGTATAGAAAAGAAAAATGCGGAAGAAAAATATATGAATTTAAAATCAATTATATCAGATATGTCAATTAATAATATGACAGAAGAAGAAAAAAAAGAACTTATGATAGAATTGGAAAATTTAAAAAGACAATTTGCTAGAATTACAGATAATGATATTAATCAAGTCAAACAATTGATGGATGCTTATGGAGTAGTATATTATGATGCCCCATCAGAGGCAGACCAACTATGTGCTTATTTAGTAAATAAAGAAAAGGCATGGGGGTGTGTTAGTGATGACATGGATATGTTCTTATATGGTTGTTCTTATGTAATAAGAAACATAAGTTTGACAAATCATACAGCAATGTTATATAATACAGAATCGATATTTGAAGAATTAGAAATGTCAAAGAAAAATTTCATAGAAATAATGGTTTTATCGGGAACCGATTATAATATAAAAACGAATACATCGCTATTACAGACGATTAAGTTATACCATGAATATAATAGATATGTGGATGTTTGTACAAAAAGTGAATTGAAACCGTTAGAATTTTATGTTTGGTTAGTAAAAAATACAAGTTATATAGAAAATTTTAAAAAATTATTACATACATATCAAATGTTCCAAATAAATTATGAAATTGATTTGGAAAAATGGAGTAATATTGAAATCCAGGAAAAACCTGTCAATATGGATGCGATAAAAAACATCATGGGGAACGAGGGATTTGTTTTCTTGAATCCGCATGCCTACAAATTATAAAAGTATTGTATCAATGCTGTATAATTTTTCATATCTATTTCCCGATGATTATAAATCCATTCGGTTTTATTACGAATATGAAAAATTTTTTCATCGATAGTATTCACATCAATCAAACTTTCACAATCATATCTATCTAATGTATCAAAATAATTAGTATGAAATCGTTTAATAATATTAGTAATCGCTACATCATCCGGTTGTAGTCGAATTTCTTCAGTTATACAGTTTTCATCAATAACATGTTTAAGTATATTTTTTGTGATATCTTTGGATATAATAAATCCGGCACCAGAAATAAACCCGATACCTTCTCTAAATATATTTTGTTTAGCGGCGACATACTCGGTAATCGGTTGATTTTCTAAGAATACCAATAATCTAGGTATGTGAATGAAAGATGATAGATTTGTTCTCAATAAATAGGAATAATCGAAATTTTTATCACAGATATTCATGCCAGCAATCGTTTTATATAAAATACCTGGTTCATACCATTCTTCATATTTATATGTAATGGAATCATTATCAACAATAATATCATAATTGATGGTAGGGTCAGAATATAGAAAAAAAGAGCGAACATCGGGGAAAATATTCATATATTTTTGCCAACAATCCCTGAAGTGGTCATAATAGCAATTGCGAGAAGCGATAATTAATATAATTAATTTATACTCATGACGATTTTCAATCGAGTCAATAAATTTTTTAGTATATTCAATCGATTCCATTGGAATAACTGACGACATATTGTTTTATTTTGATATAATAAAATATTTTTATATCAAATTACTATCAACTATATAAGTGATGCTAAATAACAACCTTTATAGTCTTCAATGCCAGTATGAGTAAGATTGATTGAAACATCGATAAAAATTTCTCCACCCATTTTACTCCACCTATGACAAAATAACCAATCTTCTGAAAAATAATGACCTTCTTCAACACCACAATCAAATAGAGCATAAGCATATTCATTTTCTTCTTTAGTTAGAAATCCGACATCATCGACATATTTAGTAGATGGAAATGCCATTGACATTTTTTCGATTAGTGGACGTTTAATCATCATGAATCCAGTAGCAATATGTTTTACTTTTGCTAAGTTCTGGTCAATACTTAATGTACTATTCAGATAATTAATATTATATTTTAATAAACGATATTGTAGCATACTTTCATCGTCAATCATATCTTTGAATTGAGACTGGTTTTTCTTTTGTAACCATGATTGAATTACATTCGAATTATAAGGATTAGCAGAATCTTTTAATAAATCGGCCCAATTATAATTTTTCAATGGATAAATACCACCTACCAATGGTTTGTCGGCAATTAATAATTTTATAATATCAATAGGATTCCAAGCGAGGTCATTATCAATAAACATAATATGTGTCATCTCTTTGTCAGCCATAGCGCGAGCAACGAGGTTATTTCTAGCTCTAGATACCAAACTATCATTTTTACAAAATTCAACCCTTAGTTTTATTCCGTATTTTCTAAAAAGTTCAATTGTGCTCATTAGTGAATGAACGTAATTAACATAGCATAAACTAGCGAAACAAGGTGTTAATAAATACACACAAGGTTTCTTGGTAGATAAATATTCTTTTACTCTTTCGTCAAATGGAGAACTTTTATCAACGTCCGCGTTTTTTAATCCATTATTACCAAGTGATGTTTGATTATTATTAGAAAATAATTCTTTATCATCATCGATAATATTAAAATCAATGTTATCTAGACCAGACATGTATATAAATAATAATTATTTATTATTTATATAGTTTTCGTGTGAAAATATGTAGTAAATAAATGTTTTTGATTTTGTTTTGTTGATATTTTTTTTATATTTTTATGTTTTGTTTGATTTTGTTTTGTTTGATTTTGTTTTGTTTGATTTTGTTTTGTTTGATTTTGTTTT
>Ga0114968_10003818_pt1 | contig 11279 bp, 7 predicted proteins | sample M_130807_EF_Meta_FD_87020 | JGI IMG/M metagenome (GOLD analysis project Ga0114968, IMG submission 87020) | Freshwater microbial communities from Lake Montjoie, Canada to study carbon cycling - M_130807_EF_MetaG | ecosystem: Environmental > Aquatic > Freshwater > Lake | place: Lake Montjoie... | reverse complement strand
GAAGTAGCCATTGTGGGTGCGGGTGACACTGCTTGTGAGGAAGCCTCATACCTAGCTAATATTTGTTCTAAAGTCTACATGATCATTCGCCGTGATGAAATGAGGGCTTCTCAAATCATGCAGAACCGAGTAAAAAATAATCCAAAGATTGAAATCCTTTGGAATACTGAAACTCAGGAGATTCTGGGGGAGGATGAGGTAAAAGGAATGCGAATTTTGAATACAAAAACAGAAAAAATTTCTGAAATTTCAATTTCTGGCTTCTTTGTTGCTATAGGTCATCAACCAAACACAGAAATTTTCAAAGATTTGATTACGATGGATTCCGCTGGATATATTAAAACTATTCCTGGCACTACGAAAACAAATGTGGAAGGTGTTTTTGCCTGTGGAGATGCACAGGATAATGTTTACCGGCAGGCTGTAACTGCTGCAGGAACGGGATGTATGGCTGCTTTAGACGCAGAGCGTTTCCTAGCAGCACTTGAGAGCCATTAAATGCAATTGATGAGGGGTTTAGCTTGGATACTTTTTTTTGGAATAGCTTTTGGCTTAGGGCTGATGCAGGCGCATGCGCAGGTAGTACCTAAGACTTCCAATGAGAAGAAAAACTTTGATTTAAAGGAACTTACACAAGGTTTTCCCAAAATCATCAAGAAAAATCCTTCTGGTGAAAACTCAAGTTCAAAACGATTAAATATCGAGTTGCGCCAATTTGATGAAGTAGGTTATTTGCAAACCTTATCCAACAAAACAGATTCCCTACTTTTTCAAAACACGGTCGATTTAGAACGAATTCGTTCGATTATCAGCGAGGATCCTTTTTCCATGGACTGGGCTCCATCCAATGAAGTAATTGCGACTGCTCAACAGGTTCTTGTAGATAGTGTGTGGATTACGGCGTTCGAATATTTTTCGAATTGGGATACCCAAAAAGTAGATATCTACAACTTTGACATCAGAGAGTTTAAGGACAGTGTAGTTTTGAAACTATACGATGAAAAAATCGGGGAATCATGGAAAATGCCTTTGCCAGATCTTTTAGTCAATTCTCGTTTTGGTCCTCGATGGGGAAGGATGCATGGAGGGGTAGATTTGGATTTGAATACTGGAGATGCTGTATATTCTACGTTTGATGGAATTATTCGAGTAAAAGGATACGATCGCTATGGCTACGGATATTATTACGTAGTACGGCATAAAAATGGGTTAGAAACGCTTTATGGACACTTTTCCAAGCATGTCATGGACGTAGGCGATGAGGTACTGGCAGGTGATTTATTGGGTAAGGGTGGTTCAACCGGCAGAAGTACAGGTCCGCACTTGCATTATGAACTGCGCTATAGAGGTTTAGTATTTGATCCTGAAATCGTCTATGATTTTGAAAATAATCAAATCCTTAAACGAGAATTATTGGTTGACAAGAAATTGTTTGGTCATATAGCAAAAGCCAGAGCGGCTGCTTACCACCGCGTGAAACGAGGGGAAAACTTGGGTACCATTTCCAGAAGATATGGAGTAAGTATCTCTCAGATCACAAGACTCAATGGAATATCTACTCGTTCGATCCTTCGAATAGGACAGAGCTTACGCGTCAAATAACTTCCTGCATATGCTAAAATTAGACATCCTTGTACTTGCTGCGCATCCAGACGATGCAGAGTTAGGTTGCTCAGGAACGATTGCTTCCCAAGTAGCCAAAGGCAACAAAGTAGGGATAGTGGATTTGACGCATGGTGAGATGGGAACTCGTGGAACTCCAGAACTCAGACTTCAAGAAGCGGCACATGCTGCGGAAATACTTGGTCTTGCTGTCCGAGAGAATATGGGCTTTCAAGATGTATTTTTTAAGGACGATGCCGAGCACCAACTGAAATTGATTCAAGTGATTCGTAAGTATCAGCCCGACATTGTACTTGCAAATGCTATTTCCGATCGCCATCCAGATCATGGAAAGGGTTCTTCGCTAGCTACGAATGCTTGTTTTATGAGTGGACTAACTAAAATTGAAACTTGGAATGAAGGAGTGAAGCAAGCACCTTGGCGTCCTAAGTTTGTGTACCATTACATTCAGAACAACTACATCACACCTGACTTTATTGTAGACATCTCCGCGTATTGGGACAAGAAAGTAGCAAGTATTGCAGCTTTTGGATCTCAGTTTTACAATCCGGAAAGTCAGGAACCTGCAAGCTTTATCTCTTCGCCTGAGTTTTTACCTTTCATTGAATCTAGAGCACGTGAGTTGGGCCATCGGATTCAGGTGAAGTATGGCGAAGGATTTACTGTAGAACGTTTTATAGGTGTTTCTGATCTTTTTGATCTGAAGTAATTAAGGAGCCAACCTTACTTTTTTCCAACTCGTGCCCCCATCCAATTCGTAGCTAATTCGGTCATGCAAGCGACTAGGTCGACCTTGCCAAAATTCGATTCGATGTGGGATCAGTCGGTATCCACCCCAATGTGCGGGTCTTTGAATTGGATTCAATTTATACTCTTCTTCCAATCTCTTCTGAGAATCCTCAATGACTGTTCGATCCGGAATTTCTTGGCTTTGTGGGGATGCCCAGGCACCAATCTGTGAACTGATCGGCCTTGAAAAAAAGTAGGTGTCCGATTCCTTCTCAGTGATTTTACCAATGGTACCCACCACACGAACTTGTCGTTCAATTTCTGGCCAGAAAAAGGTCAGCGAAGCTTTTGGGGTTGCTGCCAATTCCTTTCCTTTTGAACTCTCATAGTTTGTAAAAAACACAAATCCCTGGTCCAATTCCTTCAAAAGTACAATTCGTGAGTTGGGAAAACCATCTTTCGAGATGGTGGAGAGGCACATCGCGTTCACCTCAAGTGCTTCCGCTTGAATGGCTTCTTCCATCCAACGTCGAAATTGTTGGAGTGGATCATTGGCTACATCTTGAATTTCCAGTGATTTGAGAGAATAATCCTTTCTTATATCGGCTAGAATCATGGGTAATTTTGGTCAGCTGTAAAATATTGATGTGCTAGAATTTGGCATTCAGCAATCAAAAATTAAATTTAACGAATCTTAAACTACTTTTCTGCATGATGCAGCATAGGAACCAAACTCCTCAAGCCGGAGAACTGTTACTTTCAGAACCATTTTTGCAAGATGAAAATTTTAGCAGAGCGGTGATTTTGGTTTGTGAACACGAAGACAAAATTGGAAGTGTTGGTTTTGTGATGAATAAACCATCGATTTTGAATTTGGGAGACTTGGTGGCGGAGTTAGATTTTTTGAAAGCTGAAGTTTTTGTAGGTGGTCCTGTGGAACAAAATACCCTTCATTTTATTTATTTCGGTGTTCAACTGATGGAGGAAAGCAAACCTTTGGGGAATGATGTTTGGTGGGGTGGGGATTTTTCTGATTTAATTCAACACATCAATTCAGGAGAGTTAGACTTAAAGCATGTTCGCTTTTTTATGGGATATAGCGGTTGGAGTTCTGGGCAACTTGCTGCGGAGCTATCGGCACAATCCTGGATTGTATATTCAGACCCATGGTCTCAAGAACTTTTTGATAATTCTCCAGATCAGCTCTGGAGATCTCTGATGAAAAGTAAGGGGGGTGACTTTGAAATTCAATCAAATTATCCAATTGACCCACGATTAAATTAGGCAAAATGCCTACCTTTGGCGTTATTGCTAAGTATACGTATTGTTTTTTATGGCTAAGAAAAGTAAAGAACTGTCTGAAGAAGACAAGGTGACCGAGACCCCAAAGAAAGGGACGAAAGGTAAAAAGATTGTTGCGGAACAAACTCCAGCTACTGAGTCTTTGGATCAGGATGCACCTGAGCCAGTGTTGGAAACTCCAGAAGAACCTTTGGTTCAAGTAGTTGAAGAAGTAGCGAAGGAAGAAGTGGAGCAGGCTGATTCGAGTTCAATTCTTTTGGAAGTTAGTCCAGAGATTGAAGAATCAACCGCAGAAGAAGAACTGGTACCAATCGATTTATCGGGTTTATCTAAAGTTGAGCTACTTGAATTGCTTAAGGAGAAATTGAGTCTTGGAATTTCTACCAAACTAGATAAGGTTGTCAATGAACTCAAAGCTGCATTTGAGGAGTTGTTTATAAAGGAGCGTGAAGAAGCTTTGCAGCAATTTTTAGGAGAAGGTGGTTCTGCAGATGATTTTTCCTTCAGAGGTTCCGAGGTGGATAAGGCATTTAATTCGCTCTTCAATGATTTCCGCCAGCAGTTAAGTTCAATACGGAAAGAAGCAGAAAGACAAAAAGAGAAAAATTTACAAACCAAAACCGAGTTACTCAATAAGTTGAGGGATCTGGTAGATGGGGAGGAAACTACCTTGAGCATGGCTGCTGTAAAAGCTATCCAGGAAACTTGGAAGACCATTGGTCCTGTTCCTTTGGCGCAGAGCAAAAACCTTTGGTCTAGCTTTAATGCATTAATGGATCGTTTCTATGACAATAGAAGCATCTATTTCGAGTTGAAGGAGTTAGATCGAAAGAAAAATTTAGAAAGTAAGTTAGAACTTTGTGAGAAGGCAGAGGGGTTAAAAGAGGTTGAAGATCTGAAGGAGGCAATTCGGGTACTCAATGAGCTTCATGAGGAATTTAAACACCTAGGTCCAGTTCCTCGTGAGGAGCAAGAGCAGGTTTGGGTTCGTTTTAAAGCTGCCTCTGACGTAATTTATGACCGTAGAAAGGAATTTTTTGAAGGCCAGAAAGAGGTAATTAAACAAAATCTTACCGAGAAAGAAGCTTTAATTGCTAGTTTAACTCCATTTGGTGAATACAAGGCAGATCGAATCAAGGACTGGAATACGAAAACCAAAGAAATCCTAGAAATTCAAAAAGCTTGGGAGAAAATTGGTGCCATTCCAAAGGAATCTGGTAAAGAAATAAACAAAGCGTTTTGGTCTTTATTTAAGCAATTCTTCCACAATAAGAATTTGTTTTTCAAGGAGCTAGACGAGGTAAGAGCAGCCAACCAAAAGAAAGCTGAAGAATTAATTGCACAAGCACAGGAACTCCAGGAAAATACGAATTGGCAAGCGACTGCCAATCAATTGGTGAAACTGCAGCAGGAATGGAAAATGTTGGGACCAACTCCTGAAAAAAACAGGGATTCCTTGTACAAGAGATTTAAGGAAGCCTGCGATACTTTTTTTGAGAATAGACGTACCTCAACCAAGGATGCTAATACTGAGTTTGATGGCAACTTGACGAAAAAGCAAGAAATCATTGCTCAAATAATTGAATTAACGAAGAAGGGTGAAGGTTTGGAGGAATCTAAATTAAGCAGTCTGGTGGCTGAATTTAATGCCATTGGTTTTGTGCCACGCAAAAACATCAAAGAGATCCAAGCTAAGTTTAAAGATGCTGTAGATGCCTATTTAGAGAAGCTAGGTGGAAAGGGTGGCGATAAAGATGATTTCTTATTCAGACTCAACCTCAACCGATTGCAGGCCGATCCAAATTCGGTGAAGACGCTAAACAAGAAGGAGCACGGGATCAGAAAGCAAATTACCGACCTTGAGAATAGCATCACCTTGTGGAGAAACAACCTTGACTTCTTTGCTGCTTCTAAGACAGCAGACAAGTTAAGAGAGCAGTTTGATGTTAAAATTCAGAAAGCGGAAGAGGAGATTGATAAACTGAAGAAAAAGCTTACTATTCTGAAGGAATTTTAATTTTTAGGTCCTCACTATCTGAAAGATAGCTGGAATCTTAAAAAATAGTGGAAGTGCTTTTGGACGAATAAGCCATTCCTTCTATATTTGCACCACCATAAAGGTAGGCCTCTTTAGCTCAGCTGGTAGAGCAACTGACTTGTAATCAGTAGGTCGCTGGTTCGATCCCGGCAAGGGGCTCTTGGTTATCAAGCACTTACGAGATAAAACTTGTAGGTGCTTTTTTCATTTGCACACGATTTGCACAAAAATCACCCCTTAGCACAATCCATTGGCATTAGAAAGGCCCCTTTCTAGATTAATTTTTTGGGGATTAAGAGGCATATCTCCTGCTAAATTAACCAACACTTGGGCGCCTATCAGAAGGGATACCTAGCAAAAGTAGAATTATGTTATTTTTTTTTCCTTCCAGCATTTGTCACCTCGATGTAGGTACATCAAAATAAAAATTGCAAGATCAGCAAATGTTTCAAATCCATTGGTCCAAAATATTCTAAGATCAATTTATTTCATACTTAAAAAAGTCAGGACCCTAAAGGATATTTAATAAACTTTGGTAAACTAGATTAATTAGAGTATAATAGTTGGTGTTTTGATGGTCAGGTTTTAACAATGGCAGATTAGATTGTTTCCAAATAAAAAAAAGATACTATGAACATCTTGAAAATAATTTGTGTACTTGCTTTTCTCTCATTTTTCTGTAGTCAAAAAAAGGACCCCCCAACTTATGATGTGGTTGTTTATGGGGCCAATTCTGCTGGAGTGATAGCGGCCTACACGGCCAAAACTATGGGCAAATCGGTGTTGCTAATCGAACCCACCAACCATATGGGTGGCTTGACTACCGGTGGGCTGGGATATACTGATATTGGGAATAAATTTGCCGTTACGGGTTTGTCCCGTGATTTTTACCGGAGATTGGGTGATCACTACGGGAAATTTGAACAGTGGATTTTTGAGCCCAGTGTGGCAAAGAAAACCTTTCAGGAATACTTGGACAAAGCAGGTATAGAAGTTCAATACGGATTGAGAATTATCGGAGTAAAAAAATCGGATGAAAGGATCCAAAGCATTGAACTTGAAAACACATTTAGTCCCTCCTCAAGAACAAATCAACAGGTACGAGGTAAGGTATTTATAGACGCCACCTATGAAGGCGATTTGATGGCTAAAGCCGGAGTCTCCTACGCAATTGGCAGGGAGTCCAATTCCCAATACGGAGAAACCTACAACGGTGTACAGCTTATGACGGGTCATCAGTTTCCGGATGGAATTGATCCCTATGTGGTTCCCGGTGATCCTTCCAGCGGCCTTCTTTGGGGCATCAGTGACGGAGAATTGGAGCCAGATGGCACCGGAGACGATAAAATCCAGGCGTATAATTACCGGATTTGCCTGACAAATGATCCGGCTAACCGTGTGGAGATTACAGAGCCAGAAGGCTATGATCCTTCCATGTTCGACCTGTTGGTACGTTTGTTTGAAGCCCAGCCGGACAGAACGAATTTGGAAAACTATTTTATCTGGAGCCGCATGCCAAACAACAAGACCGACATCAACAACCGGGGGGGATTTTCTACCGACATGATAGGTATGAATTTCAATTATCCGGAAGGCAGCTATGCTGAGCGGAAGAAAATTATAGATGCCCATACCCACTACACCAAATCTCTGCTCTACTTTTACAAAACAGACACCCGGGTTCCTCAGGAACTTCAATCTGCTATCCAGGAATGGGGATTTCCGAAAGATGAGTATACCGACACCGACAATTGGTCGCCTCAGCTGTATGTGCGTGAGGTTCGCCGGATGGTGGGTGAATACGTGATGACTCAAGCAAACTGTGTGGGTGAAGAAGTAGTGGAAGATGGAGTTGGCATGGCAGCTTATACAATGGACTCACACAACATACAGCGTGTAGTTACTCAAAAGGATGGGAAGAAAATGGTAAAAAATGAAGGCAATGTAGAAATTGGCGGGTTTGGGCCTTACCCGATTTCCTACCGATCCATTATCCCCAAAAAGGCTGAAGTCCAAAACTTGTTTGTACCCGCAGCGCTTTCCGCGACCCATATCGCCTACGGTTCTATCCGTATGGAACCTGTCTTTATGGTATTGGGTCAGTCAGCTGCTGTTGCGGCAAGTATGGCAATTGATAACGACCAAGCGGTGCAGGATATTGATGTAGCAGCCCTACAGCAGGAGTTGAGGGAAAATCCGCTTGCAGACGGAAGTACTGCGGAAATATTGGTAGACAATGACGATGCCGGTGTTGAGATTCAGGGAAACTGGGAACGCGTAACCCATGGAGGATATGGGCCAAGTTCACTTCATGATCTTTCCAAAGGTCAACAGTCAGCCACTGTTCGGTATGTCCCCTTCGTAAAGGACGCCGGCGAGTACGAAATATTGGTCTATTTCTCACGCACAGCTGATGCCACGCAACAGACTCAAGTGTTGGTGTCGGATGGAAAAATGGAAAGTACCCTTACCATCAACGAATCTGATTTCCGGGTAGAAGGTCAAACCTCCGGAGAATGGGTATCCCTAGGAATATTTAGCTTAAGTCCGGGTACTGAATCTCACGTCAAAATCACCAATCAGGGTGCTGACGGGGTAGTGGTAGCGGATGCTGTGCTATGGGTGCCCATGCAATAAGAGATCAGGACTCGAATTCTCCTTTTCCGAAAGAAGTTTTCTCATTTTGGAAAAGGAGAATTTTCCCCTTATATCCTGATATTCCTCGATTAGAACAATAAAAGTAATTATACCAAAAATTACTTGGATTCATTTGACCAAGAACAGATTCATGAAATCAATCAAGTACTACCATAAATAAGACCCGAAAGGGTCTTATTTTTTAGGTTATAGAGGAATTTTTTCTCGCACAAAAACTGCAAAAAGAACTAGAAAAATGGGGTAAAAACTAGCAAATTAAAAACCTATACAATCTTTTAACCTATTGAAAAACAACACTATATGACATTAGAAAATTATTGAAAAATGATTAATCTCGTCTTGTAATCAGTAGGTCGCTGGTTCGATAGGCAGGCCTGTCCCGTAGAATTGCGGGAGGGCTCATAGTGAATAAAGGAGTTACAGAAATGTAGCTCCTTTTTTTGTGGAAAATTCTCTAGCATAAGCTGGTCGAGTCCATGCCTATCCGCCGCGGCGGATAAAGACTGGACCACAATTCCTTTGTGTCTCTGCGTCTTTGCGAGAATAAAAAAAATAGCGCGCAAAGCCGCAAAGCCGCAAAGAGTCCGCCGCGGCGGAAGGTAGACCTTTTCTACTTTTTAAGTTTACTCCTCTAAATTTTTGAGGGGAGGACTAGGGTCAATTCCCCCTTATAAGGGGGTATGCCTGTCCCGTAGAATTGCGGGAGGGATTCTTTTTTTAATGGACCACAATTTCTTTGCGCCCACCGCGGCGGGCAGATCTCTGCGCCTTTGAGAGAGTAAATAAAAAGTATTTCGCGCGCAAAGCCGCAAAGTCCGCCGCGGCGGACGGCAGACAGGCTGGTATCCTTGGAATTAAGAGAGTTACAGCTTTGTTACTTCTTTAATTATTGGGTATACTCGCGCTTTCAGAACAAATACCGATCAAATTTACCATGTCTACCAAATTAACCGAAACGCTTCAACTCCCTTGTGGGGCTATATTAAAAAACCGATTAGGTAAATCTGCCATGAGTGAAAACATGGGCTCCCGTGGCTATACCTCCAATGAGAAGTTTAATCGGTTGTATTCCCGATGGGCAGAAGGGGGAGTAGGACTCTTGATCACGGGAAATGTGATGGTGGATCGATTTGCCTTGGGAGAGGCACACAATGTGGTCATTGAGCAGGGAATTCAAGATCCGAATCTGCCGCTTTGGGCCGATGCAGGAAAAAAGAATGGAACACATATCTGGGTACAGCTCAACCACCCCGGGAAACAATCACCCAAGTTTCTAAGTAAAGAACCCGTAGCACCCTCAGCAATACCGCTAAAAAAGCCTTTGGATCGCTTGTTCAATACGCCACGAGCGCTTTCTGAAGAGGAGATTCTTGACCTCATCGCACGCTTTGTCTATGCCGCAAAAGTTTGCAAGGAAAGCGGCTTTACCGGAGTACAGATCCATGGTGCGCATGGCTATTTAGTCAGCCAATTTTTATCTCCTACCCACAACCAACGTAATGACCAATGGGGAGGAAGCTTGGAAAACCGCATGCGCTTTGTGAAGGAAGTGTATTTGGCAATTCGCCAGGCCGTTGGAAATGAGTTTCCTGTAGGGATTAAACTGAATTCTGCTGACTTTCAAAAAGGAGGATTTACCCAAGAGGATTCCATGGAAGTGGTCAAGCAATTGAGTGAGCTGGGAATGGATTTGATCGAGATTTCTGGAGGAACCTACGAAGCCCCAGCCATGATGGGTGCTGCGCAAAAAGAATCTACCAAAATGAGGGAGGCCTATTTTTTAACCTCTTGTGAAGAAGTCCGAAAGCGAGTAAGCTGCCCCCTGATGCTTACCGGTGGGTTCCGATCAGCAGAGGGGATGAATGCTGCCTTGGCTTCGGGTGCATGTGATGTCATCGGAGTGGCACGTTCACTGGCCATTCAACCGGATTTCCCCAATGATCTACTTGCAGGTAAACCTGTCACCAGCCAAGTAAAACCCTTAACTACAGGTTGGAAATTTTTAGATAAAACCTTCCCATTAGAAATCATCTGGTACACGGATCAGCTCCACTTGATGGGAGAAGGAAAGGAGCCAAATTTGAATAAATCTGCCCTGAGTTCGGTCTGGAGTATGGTCTACAAACTAGGTAAAAATAGCCTGAAAAAAGTACGGTAATTGACACTTCCTACCTGCCTAGGAGCATAGTTCGTGTGATCTGCTGGTTGTTACTTTGCAAGCGTGCATAATAAATTCCAGGTGTATATCCCTCATTTTCAAAGGTGATCTTATGATTGCCAGGCGTTACTTCTTTATCAAGCAACGTTTTAATTAGCTTTCCTTCTGTTGAAAAAATCTGAATCAGGGCATACCCACCTTCAGTTTGGTAGGAGAGGGTAGTGGATTGCTGGAATGGATTTGGGTAATTGGTCAAGGCAAGCGTTGTTTCGATGGCTGGGATAATATCAGGATTGCTTGACATACAAGGTGCTGAACTTTTGATGACTTGAAGGTTTTGAAAATTTTTCAACATCACGTTCTCCAAGGTGATATCCGGAACACAAAACCACTGCTTGAGTATGGATGCATAAACCGACCTAAAATCGAATTGCATCGGCACATTGGCCGAGGCGGAAGTGACCAAAGGAATCTCTGGGCTTGTTCCCAACACATCATTTTGCGCATAGTTACCAAAAACAAACAGCGGCGCTGCAGCACCGTGATCGGTACCGCCACTACTATTGGACTTTATTCTTCGTCCAAATTCTGAGAATGTCATCCCTATGACGCGCTTTTGTGCATTCAGGAATGTAAGATCATCCATGAAGGCTTTAATTCCCTCAGAAACCCTTTTCAGAAGCAAGGCATGCGCACCCGTATCGGTGGCTGAAGCAATCACTTGTTGGGCATGGGTATCAAATCCTCCCAAACTGACCATGTAAATTCGTG
>Ga0114968_10003817_pt1 | contig 11282 bp, 7 predicted proteins | sample M_130807_EF_Meta_FD_87020 | JGI IMG/M metagenome (GOLD analysis project Ga0114968, IMG submission 87020) | Freshwater microbial communities from Lake Montjoie, Canada to study carbon cycling - M_130807_EF_MetaG | ecosystem: Environmental > Aquatic > Freshwater > Lake | place: Lake Montjoie... | reverse complement strand
CCGGCATTGCCAAAGGAGCAGCCGTCCCGTTGCGCGGAGTTGCGCTCAATGACGGTGACTTGCATCCCGCGCCGGGCGCAGTAGAGCGCCGTGCTCAGGCCGATGACGCCAGCTCCGAGGATGGTGACCTGGCTGCTCATGGTTTTAAATGCTTCACCAGAAACTCCATTCGCAGCCGTGAGCCATAAGGCGTCTCAGCAGCACCGTGGCCGGTGCCGATGATGGGCATGAAGTCGAAGGTTTTGCTGGCTCTTTGCAGGGCACCGACGACCTGGGTGGTGGTGGCGGGATCGACGTTGGTGTCGAGTTCGCCGACGATGAGGAGGAGGTGGCCTTGGAGCTTGTGGGCGTCGTCTTTGTTGGAACTGCGGGCGTAGCATTCGTCCACGGGCCAGCCCATCCACTGCTCATTCCACCAGATTTTGTCCATGCGGTTGTCATGGCAGCCGCAGTCGGCGACGGCGACGTGGTAGAAGTCGTGGTGATCAAGCAGCGCACGCATGGCGTTCTGGCCGCCGGCGCTGCCGCCGTAGATGCCGATGCGGGTCAGGTCCATCCAAGGGCGTGTTTTTGCGGCGGCTTTGATCCAGAGTTTGCGGTCGGGGAATCCGGCGTCTTTGATGTTTTTCCAGCACACATCGTGGAACGCTTTGCCGCGATGGTTGGTGCCCATGCCGTCGAGTTTGACGATGATGAAGCCGAGTTCGGCGATGATGTGATGCGTGAGCAGCCGCCCGAAGTCTTTGGGTGCGAATGCGGAATGGGGGCCTGCGTAGATGTCTTCGATGACTGGGTATTTCTTTGCGGGGTCGAAGTGCGAGGGCTTGATGAGGATGCCGTGGATGTCAGTCTGGCCATCGCGGCCTTTGGCGACGAAGCGCTCGGGCATGGTCCAGCCTGCGGCGAGGAGTTGGGAGGCGTCTGCTGTTTCCAATTTGCAGACGAGGCTGCCGTCGTGGCTGCGGCGCAGTTCGTTCAAGGGGGGCAGATCGGCGCGGGAATAGGAGTCGGTGAAGAAGTCGCGATTGGGAGAGAACTCGATGTGGTGATTGCCATCTCCCTGAGTGAGCTGCTGGAGGCCGCTGCCGTCGAAGTTGATGCGGCAGAGGTGGAGGTGGTAGGGGTCTTCTTTCGACTGCAAACCGCTGGCGAGGAACCAGATCTCGCGCTTAGCGTCATCGACGTGCAGGATTTCGCGTACGGGCCATGCGCCTTGGGTGATCTGGTTTTTTACTTTGCTGGTTTTGGTGTCGTAAAGGTAGAGGTGGCACCAGCCGTCGCGCTCGCTCATCCAGAGGAGTTCGCCGGTTGCGTGCAGCCAGTGCCGCCAGGTTTTGTGCGTGTAGTCGATGAAGGTTTTTGAGGCTTCTTCGACCACCACACGCACCGCGCCGGTCTTCGCGTCTGCGGCCAGGATGCGGTAGAGATAATGACCGCGTTGATTGTAATCAAAGTAGAACTCGCGGCTGTCCGGAGACCAAGTGACATTGAGCTTGCCGGATTCGGTGAAAGGGTTCGGATAGAGTTCGGTGGGAACACGAATCTTCTGACCCTCTTTGTGACTGATGATTATCTGGGGCTTGGGCAAGGGATCGCCGGGCTTGATGTAGTCGATGACTTTGATTGTGGGTTGAACGCCTTCTTTGGGCGAGGAATCCACGATGGTGATCTGGCGGCGTGTGACGGGTGAGGCCTCGCTCGTGACGAGGATTTCTCCGTCGGGTGACCTGAAGCCGAGCTCACGGGGCTTCTTTGCTTCCTCTTTGGCTTTGGAGATGCCCTTGCCATCAATGATGAGTGTCTGCACTTGAGGGCCAGCCTCGATGATGGCGAGATGTTCGCCGGTGCGGCTGGTGATGAGCCAGACGTGCCCCTCGAAGGTGGGCTGCTCGCGTTCGGCTCCTGCACGGATGCCGCCATAGCGGATGTGTTCGCCTTGCTCATTGATCCAGAAGAGATCGACGTCGGCATCGAGTTGATTGATGAACTTGAAGCCGGACTCTTCGCCGGTGCGGGAGGTGCGGCGGAGTTCGATCTTGGTGGTGGAGGATTTGAGGGCTTCCTGTTCAGGAAGGCCGAGTTCTTTGAGGGATTGCGCGGTTTTGCGTTCGCCGGTGGCGGCTTGGATGAGGACGAATTCCTGGGTTTTTGGTCCGGTTTGGACGCGGTACCAGAAGGATTTGCCGTCTGGCAGCCAGTTGGCTTTGAGGCGGTCGCGGAAGACGAGGTTTTCGGTGCGCTTGGGAAGAGCGAGGGCTTTCTCGAAGCGGTCTTGAGCGGGGGCCAAGCATGCAAAGAGAACCAGAATAACAAGGAGGAAAAATGGTTTCATGAAGTTGGGGTATTTTCCGATCTCGGCGGACGTGCGGGGCGGAGCTGATTGCAGACGCTGCTGGTAGGCGTCGGATTTTGCGGAGCGGTGGGTTTGCTTCCTGGCTTCGATGGCAGAAACCCAGGGTGGCCTCGCCAAGGCTCGGCGACCCTGGGCTATATTCCGCAGCCCCGTTGGGGCTGGAGGAGGAGAGCGGCGTTGAAGAGGAGGCTGCATCAGTCATCAGACCTCCGTGGTGCTGCCAATGCCGAATTGGAAAGGGTCAGATGGATTGAGGAAGAGAGTGGATTCCGCAGTGATGAAGGCGGTGCCGGTGATGGTGGGAATGATGCCGTTTTCGGCGGGTGTGTAGCTGCCTTCGAAGACGCTGCCAATGATGCTTTCCTGCCGCCAGATTTCATTGGGGGCGAGTTTTCCATCTGCGGCGAGGCAGGCGAGCTTGGCGCTGGTGCCGGTGCCGCAGGGGGAGCGGTCATATTCGCCGCCGGGGCAGAGGACGAAGTTTCGGCTGTGGTTGGCGGGATCGTGCGGCGGTGCGAAGAGTTCGACGTGATCGACCTCGGGGAATCCTGCGGCATGAATGGCATCACGCATGGCGAGGCTGGCGTGGGTGAGCCGGGGGATGTTTTCGCGCGTGAGAGCGAGGCTATGATCGGATACCAGGAAGAACCAGTTTCCGCCATAGGCGACATCTCCAGTGACGCCGCCTGCCTGGATGGCTTTGGCTTTGCGGTAAGAGGGCACGTTGCGGATGCTGACACGGCCATCTTCATGCAGGGTGGCTGTGACGTTGCCGACGGGGGTTTCGATGCGGTGTTCGCCGGGTGTGATGCGGCCCAGGTGGCGGAGGGTGATGATGAGGCCGATCATGCCATGGCCGCACATGCCGAGGCAGCCGACGTTGTTGAAGAAGATGACTCCGGCGGCACAGGAGGTGTCTGTGGGCTCCACGAGCAGTGCGCCGACGATGACTTCGTGGCCGCGTGGTTCGCAGAGGATGGCGCGGCGGTAGGTTTCGAGGTTTTCGGCGGTGACGCCGCCGAGCACGACGCGGGTGGGTTCGCCGCCGGTGTGGGAGTCAATGATGGGGAAGCGGAGCACGGGGGAGGTTACAAGTTTAAAGTTTGAAGTTTAAAGTTGGAGAGGAGTTGCGGAGTGGTGGGTGATGGCGGAGCGCCGCACAGGGGACTGTGCGGACCACTATGCTGACGTGATGGCGGAGCGGTGGGGAATTGAGGAGGCGGAGTGCGGGCAGGAGGGCCCGCATCACTTGGGTAGCGTTTATGCAGGGCGCTTGGCGAGGGAGTCGCGGATGATCTTGAGGACTTGATCGCGTTCGGTTCCTGCGAGGGGCAGGCGTGGCTCGCGGCACCACTCTTTGCCGAGGCCGGTTTCCTGGCAGAGGAGTTTGATGTACTGCACGAAATGAATGTGGGTATCCAGCTTCATGAGGGGCTGCATCCAGCGGTAGAGGGTGCGGGCTTCGTCCCAGCGTCCGGCGCGGGTGAGTTCCCAGAGTTTTTGATTTTCCTGAGGGAAGGCGATGCCGCTGCCGGCGACCCAGCCGTCGATGCCGAGGATGGAGCATTCGAGGATGAGGTCGTCCACGCCGGTGAAGAGTTGGTAGCGGTCGCCCACGAGATTGCGCAGTTCGGTGATGCGGCGGGGGTTGGCGCTGCTTTCCTTGATGGAGATGAGGTTTTCGATGTCGGCGAGCTGGGCAAACATCTCGGGCGTGACGTCGGTGTGATAGCCGACGGGATTGTTGTAGAGCATCCAGGGCAGGGGCGTGGCTTTGGCGAGGGTGCGGAACCAGTGCTCGGTCTCGCGGGGATCGCTCTTGTAAACCATGGGGGGCATGACCATGAAGCCTGCGGCGCCGAGTTGCTCGCCATCCTGCATGTATTGGATGGCGGCGCGGGTGCTCATTTCTGCTACGCCGCTGACAACGGGGATGCGACCCTTGGCGGTTTCGATGGCGCACTTGAGAACGGCGCGTTTTTCATCGGGCTGCAGGCATTGGTTTTCGCCGAGGGAGCCGCAGACGATGAGGCCGGAGATGCCGGAGTTGATGAGGGCTTCGAAGTGGCGTGCTGAGGCGGGGAGATCGAGGGATTGATCTTCGTGGAGCTGAGTGACGACGGCGGGGAAGACGCCGGACCAGCGGGTGAGAGATTCGGAGGGATGGGCCATGGGGAGACTAAAGAGGGCGAAGGTGGTGTTGCTGGGCGGTCGGGACTGCAAACTGAGAACTGAAAACTTGGAATTGAAAATTGGAGTGGGCGCGGAGGTTGGGGCGAGGTGGAGGGATAGGGTTTGAGAATGCGTCGTGAGGAAAGAGTGGAGGGGAGGATCAGGAGGGTCTTGATTGCTTTTTGGCTGGGCGACTGCCAATTCAGTCAAAATCATGGAACCCACCGGCCCTTTCTCTGAGCATGCGACCACGGAGGCGCTGTTTGATGCGCTGCCGGATGTGGTGTTTTTCATCAAGGATGCTGCGGGGCGGTATGTGCGGGTGAATCAGACTTTGGCGGATCGGTGTGCGGGTGGGGACAAGACGAAGCTCATTGGAAAACAACCTGAGGAGGTGTTTCCGGCGGCGCTGGCGGCGAGCTATGCGCGGCAGGATGAGACGGTGCTGAAAACGGGGAAGCCGGTGGAGCATCAGCTGGAGCTGCACATCTATCCTGGCCATAAGGCGGGCTGGTGCCTGACGACGAAGCATGCGCTGCGCGCTGCGAATGGGAGGATCATCGGCGTGACGGGCATCTCACGGGATCTGAATGCGCCGAGTGACAAGGCGGGTGGTTTTGCGGAATTGGCGAAGGCGCTGAAGCACATGCAGCAGCACTTTGCCGAGAGCCTGCGCATCGAGGACATCGCGAAGAAGGCGGGGCTGAGCGTGTATCAGTTTGAGCAACGGGTGCAGCGGCTGTTTCAAATGAGCCCGCTGCAACTGCTGCACAAGCTGCGGCTTGATGAGGCGACGAGGCTGCTGAGAGAGACGGATCGTTCGCTGGCGGATATTGCGATTGAGACGGGGTGGTGTGATCAGAGCGCGTTTACGCGGCACTTCAGCCGGTATGCGGGGATGGCACCGGGGAAGTACAGGGGATTGAACAAGATCTGAGTGGGGCTGGCCCTGGCAGCAGCTCAAGGTTAGAAAAAGCTTCTGATCGGAAATGTTGTGAGGCATTCTGGTGCGGGAAGATAATCAGCCCGAAATTCAATGCGACCCTCACATGCCATGCGTTTGCTAAGTTTGCTTCTGGGTGTTTTTGTGGGATCAACCTTGCAGAGTTTTGGCTTTGTTTCGCACAGTCCTGAAGGAACAACGGCAAGCATGATTGCCAGCTGCATTGAGAAATACGGAAAAGAGCATGAGGGGGAGCTGCCTCATGCATGGGGTGATTTTGGAAAGCCTCTCAAGGATCAAATCGAAGAGGGAATGCGGTTCTCGGCTCCGACCAAACGCTACGCATTTATATCCCCTCCCTTCAGCCTTACCGCACCGCACGAAGGTGAACTGGTGGCGATGAACCGAAGCCCCATTGAGGACACCACGCTTTCCTTTTCAATTTTTGATCTGTTTTCTCACGGACTGCGTGGCCCGGGACGTTACCTCATCTGCTGCTATCCAGATGGCAGATGCTCTTATCCATGGGCGACGGAGGACTATGTGCAGAAAGCCTTTGCCACCGCCGCTGCTCGCCTGCCGGAGCCTGACAATGAACCCGAGCGGAAGTGGGTGATCGAAGCCAGAAGAAGCACCTACCTCTGGAGGGGGATCTGTGCGGGTGCCGCAATTCTATTGGTACTATGGTGGAGGCATGCACGCAGAACCGCATCAATGGCTGAGCATGCATGGTGCATCGCTCACCGGATTATCGAGCGTTTTTTGAGTGCGGCTACGATTGGTTGCCGCTTTTGAGCGTCTCCTGGTGTGAGTGAGCTGGCTGGGCTACGGTAAGCCTTCCGATGCCGCATGCGGATTTTTTATGGCATTAGTGAACTGCACGGCACGTCGAAAGCGGTAGCTGCGCTCGTGCCTCGCTTCGCAACCGCAATCCAAAGATGGGCCTGGCGTCCACTTTCTTTTGGGGGATGATCAATGCAAAATTATGGTATTCTATACCATTGTTATGCCATCAGCGCCTTCACCGGCTTCGCGGGATTGACGCCGATGAGCTTGGCGTCAAGGCCCTGAAACTTGAAGCTGAAGCGGTCGGCGTGGAAGCCGAGGAGCTGGAGTACGGTGGCGTGGAAGTCGCTGATGTGGAGCGGGTCTTTGACGATGTTGTAGCTGAAGTCGTCGGTTTCGCCGTAGATGGCGCCGCCTTTGGAGCCGCCGCCGGCCATCCACATGGTGAAGCAGCGGGGGTGGTGGTCGCGGCCGTAGTTTTCTTTGGTGAGGCCGCCCTGGCTGTAGATGGTGCGGCCGAATTCGCCGCCCCAGATGATGAGGGTGTCGTCAAACATGCCGCGCTGCTTGAGGTCTTCAATGAGGGCGTGGCAGGGCTGGTCAACGTCCTTGCACTGGCTGGGCATGCGGCCGCCGACGTTGCTGTGGTGGTCCCAGTTGTTGAGGTAGATCTGTGTGAAGCGCACGCCGCGCTCGGCGAGGCGGCGGGCCATGAGGACACTGTTGGCAAAGGTGCCGGGCTTCCTGGCTTCTTCGCCGTAGAGCTTGAAGATGTGATCGGGTTCGCTGTTGATGTCGGTGAGTTCGGGCACGCTGGCCTGCATGCGGAAGGCCATTTCGTACTGCTGGATGCGCGTGTGCGTTTCGGGATCGCCGACCTGCTTGTAGTTGATCTCGTTGAGGGCGTTGAGGCCTTCGATGGTGCGTTTGCGCACGCTGTCGGGCACGCCGGGAGGGTTGTTGATGAAGAGGATGGGGTCGCCTTTGCTGCGGAATGAAACGCCCGCGTGCTCGCCGGGCAGGTAGCCATTGGACCACAGGCGCGAAGATATGGCCTGCTCCTGCTCGCGGTTCGTTGGTGTGGCAATGAGGACGACGAAGGTGGGCAGGTTCTCATTCATCGAGCCGAGGCCATAGGAAGCCCAGGAGCCGAGGCAGGGACGGCCGGTGATCTGATTGCCGGTCTGCATGGCGCAGATGGCGGGCTCGTGATTGATGGCCTCGGTGTGCAGTGAGCGCATCCAGCAGATGTCGTCGGCGTTTTTTGCCAGGAAGGGCAGGAGATCGGAGTTCATCCACATGCCGCACTGGCCGCGCTGGGCGAAGTTGAACTTCGATGGCGCGATCGGGAAGCGCGCCTGGCCGCTGGTCATGGTGGTGAGGCGCTGGCCATTGCGAATGCTGGGTGGAAGGTCTTTGTCGTAGTAGTCCTTCATGCCGGGCTTGTAATCGAACAAGTCCATCTGCGCCGGGCCGCCGACCATGTGCAGGTAGATCACGCGCTTTGCTTTTGGCGCGAACTGCGGTCCCATGGCAGCGTCGTTTGAGGCGTTGGCATACCGCTCACCGAGAAGCGAAGCGAGTGCGGCGCCACCGAGCACGTTTTTGCCGCGCGCGAACATTTGGCGGCGCGTCTGATAGGTGTTCCATTCTTCGAGGAGGTTCATAGGAAGGAGTTTAAAGTTTAAGGTTTCAAGTTTCAAGTTCGGCCGCCTGCGTTGGTGATTTGGAATTTGCGGCCTTTGATCTCGGTTTGTCGGAGGTACTTGGCGAAGCCGTCGAGGAGAGGGCTGACCTCGAGGCAGCGGTTGTGGAGTTCCTGCCATTCGGTTTGAGTTACGTAGCTTTCATCGAGGGCGATGTAGAGTTGGGAGCGGACTTCGCCGCATGAGCTTTTGGCGTGGCCGAGGAATTGCACGAACTCCTTGGTGCCGCCGCGCTCGAAGCCTTCGGCAATGTTTGAGGTTATCGAGATGACTGCCCGACGGATTTGGTCACGCAAAGCGAAGTCTTTGGCGAACTCGCTCTTCCGCGAAGCTCGATAAAAAAGCTGAGTCAATTCCCGCGCCTTTCGCCAGGCGAGAATGTCTTCGAACTCTTCGATTTTAGCCATGTTGTGTTCGCGTCGGACAACTTGAAACTTGAAACCTTAAACTTGTAACCCGGCTACTTATTGAGGACTTCGTCCAGATTCATGAGCTCGTTGCAAAGCATCGTCCAGGCGGCGAGTTCGGGCTTGGGGAGGGTGGTGTCGGTTTTGGATTCGCCGACTTTGAGGAGAGCTTCGGCGTCGGCCTCGTTGCTGCTGTAGAATTGGCGTAGATCGGCGAGGCTGGCGGTGAGGATGGGGGTTTCCTGGGCTTTGAGAGGACGGCAGAGCACGTGTTCGGCGATGGCGGTGAACTTGGCGGCGTCGTCGCCTTTCACGTTTTCGAGGGTGTGCTGGGCGAGGTTGCGGGCGGCTTCGATGAACTGGGGATCGTTCATGGTGACGAGGGCCTGCAGCGGCGTGTTGGTGCGGTCACGGCGGACGCAGCTCACTTCGCGGGTGGGGGCGTTGAAGACCTCCATGTTGGGGGAGGGGGCGGTGCGCTTCCAGAAGTTGTAGAGGGTGCGGCGGTAGAGGTTTTCGCCGTTGTCCTGCTTGTACCTCTCGGTGCCCATGCCGACGACTTCCCAGACGTTTTCCGGCTGGTAGGGCATGGTGCCGGGGCCGCCCATCTTGGGCGAGAGCGAGCCGCTGACGGCGAGGGCGTAGTCGCGGATCATCTCGGCGTCCATGCGGAAGCGCGGGCCGCGTGAGAGCAGGGCGTTGTCTCGGTCTTTTTCGATCTTCTCCGGAGTGAGGATGGCGGCCTGGCGATAAGCAGCGGAGGTAACGAAGAGCTTGAAGAGGCGCTTCACGTCCCAGCCGCTTTCGCGGAATTCCACGGCGAGCCAGTCGAGAAGTTCGGGATGTGTGGGCGCGTTGCCCATGATGCCGAAGTCTTCGGTGGTCTTCACGAGACCGGTGCCGAAGAGTTCCTGCCAGAAGCGATTCACCGTCACACGTGCGGTGAGGGAGTTCTCCGGACTGACGAGCCATTTGGCGAGACCGAGGCGGTTCTTCGGCGCGTCGGCAGAAAGTTTGCCGAGGGCTACCGGGACGGCGGCATCGACGGCTTCGCCGACTTTGTCATACTGGCCGCGCATGAGGATATTGGCCATGGGCTTGGCATCCATGCGCTCTTCCTGAATGTGGGTGAGGGGGCTGCGGGCTTTGATGGCTTCCTGCTCGGCGGTGAGCTTGGTGCTGCTGGCGAGGGCTGTCTGATATGCGGCGTCACGAGTGACGAGGAAATGCTCGAAGAGCGCCTCCTGCTGTTTGGGGCCGCGCTTCTTGGCGGCGAGCATGGTGCGCAGCGGGCCGACTTTGGAAAGGGTCTGCACTTCAGTGGCGGAGAGCTGGCGGTCATAGATGCGCACGTCCTGGACGCCGCCGTCGCTGAAGTAGGCACCGTTGCTGCGCTGGCCGATACGGGTGGGCGTGGAGGTCTTGATGCTGCCTTTGAGGGCGTTGGTGTCGGGTTTGATGGGAGCTTCTACGCCATCGACATAGATGCGCACGCTGCCAGCTTTGCCTTTGCCATCGTAAGTGACGAACACATGCTGCCAGACGCCGGGGCGTAGGGCGGGTTTGGCGGTGGTGACTTTAACCGCGTCATCCGGCCACTTGCTGACGATGTGCACGGCGAGCTTGTTGTCGCTCTGGAAGAGATCCCAGCCGCGATAGCCGTTTTTTTCATCCATACGGGCGAGGATGCTGCCGGAGACACCGGCGCGATCTGCGCGGACCCAAGCGCCGTAGCTGAAGGCATGATCTTTTTCGAAGTCGCCGACGTCGCCGATTTCGAAGGTGCCGTTGGGTTTCATCACGGGGGCGGGGCCGAGTTTACCATCGGGCTTCCAGGTGACTTCACCCACGGCCTTGAAGGTCTTGGCGGTGCCGCAGGTGCCGGTGACTTCGCTGCCGGTGCCTTCATTGAGAGGGACATGAGCGGTCATGCCCTTGGTGGGGACATCTTTGTCGAGGTCTTCGGGCTTGGCGCTGGTGAGCCAGAGATCAAAGAGAGGCTTGGCGGCTTTGCGGGAATCGTTCTGCTTCGTTTTCGCTGCGGCTATTTCAGCAGGCAGAGCGTTCCAGCGTGGGCGGTCTTTGTCGTTGGGCAGCACCAAAATGGGGCCGAGGCCGTCTTTCACGTTGCCGTCCTTGGGCTTCTGCGTGGTGTTGCGGAAGAAGGCGGCCAGGGAGTAGTAGTCCTTCTGCGTGATGGGATCGAACTTGTGATCGTGGCACTGGGCGCAGTTGGTGGTGAGGCCCATGTAAACCCAGCCGAGGGTCTGCACGCGGTCGCTGGCGTAGATGGCTAGGTTTTCCTCATCGATGGTGCCGCCTTCATTGGTGGTGATGTTGCAGCGTTGGAAGCCGGTGGCGATGAGCTGGTCGTTGGTGGGCTTGGGCAGGAGGTCGCCGGCGATCTGTTCGATGGTGAACTGATCGAAGGGCTCGTTGCGATTGAAGGCTTTGACGACCCAGTCGCGGTAAGGCCAGATCTCGCGTTCTTTGTCAAAGTGAAGGCCATGCGTATCGGCATAGCGTGCCGCATCCAGCCAGTAGCGGGCGCGATGCTCGCCATAGGCGGGGGATTTGAGGAGTTCATCGACGAGGGCCGAATAAGGGGCGTCTGCGATGGGCGAGCCATCCTTCGGCGCATAGCGGGCGACAAGTTCCGGAGCGGGTGGCAGGCCGGTGAGGTCGAGGGCGACTCGGCGGATGAGTGCATGCGCATCGGCCTGAGCATTGGGTTTGAGACCGGCAGCCTCGAGTTTGGCGAGGATGAAGCGATCCACAGGAGTTTTCACCCAGGCGGAGTCTTTGACCTGCGGCTGTGTCGAACGCTGCGGCTGGATGAGGGACCAATGCGGCTGCCATGGCGCGCCTTGGGCGATCCATTCTTTCACCAGCGCGATCTGTGCCGGCTTGAGTGT
>Ga0114968_10003815_pt1 | contig 11284 bp, 18 predicted proteins | sample M_130807_EF_Meta_FD_87020 | JGI IMG/M metagenome (GOLD analysis project Ga0114968, IMG submission 87020) | Freshwater microbial communities from Lake Montjoie, Canada to study carbon cycling - M_130807_EF_MetaG | ecosystem: Environmental > Aquatic > Freshwater > Lake | place: Lake Montjoie... | reverse complement strand
TGACCAATAATCTAGATAAAGATTTCATTGAAAAATATGAAATAACTTGGAGTGAATATGAAAATAAGGAAAGAAATGACCCCTTTGGTCCACCTGAGATTGAGGAAGTAAAGGTTGGTAAGACAGATAGAATGATTTATATTTTCAGTATGAAGGAAGGTCCTATGAGAAAAGATGAGGATATTAGATCCAATGTAGGGGCATTTAACTTATTTACAGATGATTATCATGATTATTTGATAGATTTCATACAAGAGTATTGGAGAAATATTGAGAGTGGGATTGATGAATCTAATTCTGTTAAAAAATTTAAGGACTTCATTTGAAGTCCTTAATCGTTATGCCTCTTCTTCCTTTTCCTTTTTGGATTTTCTTCCAAAATCACGAACATTAGTTTTCCATTCGCTCTTTGGACAGAAAGCCCATCCATATTTAACCTTTTCATCCGCTTCCGTATCACTTACTCGGACATAATTACCATCCTTTTTTAGAGTTTTCATATTTTTTTATATTTAAGTTACAATTAAAGTTTATTCTAATCTAGTATTTTTTTCAATTTTTCTTCTCTTTCTCCTTTTACTATAAACTGTCTTATATCTTCTTGTGAATTTGTTGTAAGTGTTTCTTCTTCAAGAAGATTTTTAACAATAAAGGTATGTTTTTTTGGAGAAATTGTAGTTGTTAGTACAAAATGTGGTATATTAGAAAAGTTTATCTCCTTATATTTGAACCATATGTTTTCACAGTAAAGTACAAATCCTAAATCTTCTATCAATCCATTAGATTATGTTTTTTATTATAAAAAATAATGATAAATAGTTGATTTTTTGGTTAAATATATACTTTAAAAATGGCAGCAAAATCAAGTTCAACTACAATTCTTTTTAAGAAAAAAGGTCCTAAAAAATTAGGTAGAAACGCAAAAAGTAAAACCTATAATAAGGGTTCTAAGAACTATACGAAAAAATACAAGGGCCAAGGTAAAAGAAGATAAACTTTTTTCGGGTCAGAAAAGAGTGCAAAGGTCCACCGATATTTGGTGGATTTTTCTTTTTATATAAAAAGTAATGTTAAAAGCATAACCCCACCACCGATTAGTAATGACCATTGACCAAGAATATTTAATTTATATAACATATTTGATTGGTCAATAAGATAGTTATAACTAATTCCATTGAGTTGTGCATAAACCCAAGTTGCTGGTACTATAATCATACTCAGAAAAGCCAAAACAAAAAATAGTTGAAAAAAAACAACACATAATACAATCAGTAAAAGTGTTAGTAGGTTAATAAGTCCTCTCATAATACTACAAAGTTAAACTAAACTTTTGTAAAAACAAAAATATTATATTAATATATATTATGAACTACGAAACAATAGTTGCCATAGAAAACTTCATAGAGAATTTGGATAATCCAAGAAAGCAAATCATCACAAGAGATTTAGTACTAAATCCTGATTATGAAATCATGGAAATAGAATATTTTCAACAAAGAGATTTATTTGTAAGAGAGAAAAAAAGTAATAATCATTATAAGTTATCACTTTTTGTAAACTCTAAGTGCAATTGTTAATACAAGACTTTAATATTTAATGAATAACAGAAAATTTCAAAAGGAAAGAAAACACAAAATCAATGGTGAAGTTAGATTCCCACAAGTAAGACTTGTAGGAGATGGAGAACCAATACTAATAAGTTCATTTGATGCTTATAAGATAGCTCAAACTGAAGGAAAAGATTTGATTTTGATTAATGAAAACCAAACACCTCCTATTGTTAGGATTGAAGATTATAATAAGTTCATTTATGATCAAGAAAAAGCTTCAAAACTGAAACAAAAGAACACTCAAAAAGTTGAGTTAAAGGAAATTCAGTTGAGTTGTGATATTGCAATCAATGATCTTCAAACAAAAGCTAGAAAGGCAAAGGAATTTATAGAAGATGGTGATAAGGTAAGATGTGTTGTTAGGTTAAAGGGTAGGCAAAAAAGTATGCCAGAAAGGGGTAAGAATGTTATGGAGAAATTCTATGAAATACTTATGGATGTATCTCAACATGAAGAGGTTTTGAAATATGATGGTGATAAATGGACAATGACTTTAAGGCAGAAAAAGGTTAAATAAACTTTTTCTAAACAACGTCTATAATAATATAAAAAAAATAATAAAATTTTGATGAAAATTATAATCTTTCCTGAAGATATCGTAAAGCGTTGCCTTTGGGATAGCTATACATATTACATTGTTGGGTCCGAAAAAGAAGCTGAGCGAATTTTAAAAGAAAATGTAGAGTTAGAACTTTCTGAAAGAGACGCTATTGTTATTGGACTACTCAAAGTAATGGAAACAGACAATCTGATTCACAGATTCAATGATTATCTAACACACTTTCTCTCAGTAAGATCCATTAAAGACAAAGAAAACTTTCTAATAAAGAAAAAATCAATAGAAACTACTATTGATAAGTTTTTAGACAAGTTTCCAGATTATTGGACACCACCTATAAACTACTCAAATGCTCTTAAAGATTTAGTTGAGTATATAGATGACTTGAAGGAAAAGATTGAAAAGTTAGAAATCCTAAGATTAACAGTTCAGAATGTTAGTTATGAATTTTATAGCACAAACAATGTGAAAAAACTTTTAAATTTTAACAATTATTAAGATATGGAAAATAATAAACAAGAAGAAGTAGTAAAAGAGTATGTTGAGAAAACTGAATATACTCAAGAAGAGGTAGATCAAATCAAAAGTGAAATGAATGATAAATACCTTCGTTTGTTTGCAGACTTTGAAAACTATAAGAGAAGAGTTGTAAAAGAAAAAGATGATTTAAGAATCAATACAAAAACTATGATGCTTAATGCTATTTTAGACTTAGATTCTGATCTATCCATTGCGGTAAAATCAAGTAAAGATCAAGATGGTTTAAAATTGATTATGTCAAAGTTAGAAAAGTTCTTAAATAACCAAGGTGTTGAAAGTATTCAAACCGAAACTTATGATTCTGACCTTCATGAAGTTATTTCTGTTCTAGAAATAGGAGAAGAAAAAATAATTGATGTTGTGACAAAGGGTTATAAAATAAACGATAAACCTTTTAGATTTCCTAAAATCATTCTTGGAAAGTAAAACAAAAAACCTCTCATTTGAGAGGTTTTTTTTTATTTAACCATTAGGATTTCTGTTGCTTTCTTAGCTTCGAAAGTCCCATCTTCCTTGTTCTTTCGTCTGCCAGCAGTATATGTGATTGGGAACTTATGGATTGCAAAGTTACCTTTTCTAGTCTCAAAGAAATCAGAACCATCATCCCTATTACAAAGAAAAACAAGACCATTAATATTCTGAGCAGTTTTAACTAAATCATCACATTCTTTATCTCCCCATCCAGTACCATAAGTAGTGAATGAATCTCTATAAGGTGGGTCAAAAAAAGTAAAATCACCAGTCGGACAATTTTTCCAATCTCCACAAATGATTTCGGTGTTTTGTAGCAATTCATTCCATTTTTTAATATTATCGAAGTCAAAACAAGAATCTTTTTGAGTAAGTAATCCACAGGGAGTTCCAAACCTATTATTTGTATTATGGTTTATTTGCCAGATTCCATTGAATCCAGTTTTCATAAGAAAATAAAGGGTAGCACTTTCTCTAATTTTGGACCAACTCATATAATCATATGCGTGTCTTTTTCTAACCTCGTAGTAAAACTCTTTCCTTTGTTTTTTATCCATTGGAATATACTTTTGGTCGAACTTTTTAAGAATATCAATAAACTCTTCAAGATTATTTTTGATAGATTTATAGATTTCTATAATACCTTCATTGGTATCATTGATATAAGCTTTTTCTGGTTTATATCTTTCTTGTACATACAGATACATAGCACCACCACCAAAGAAAGGTTCGCTATAAACTGTAACTTTTTCGGGCAAAAGTGGTAAATAATTCTTAATCATTTTGTTTTTACCACCAGCCCACATAAATAAAGGTTTACTCATAGATATTATATTCGAATTATGATTCTTAGTTTCAATTACAAATATAGTGATTTTTCTAAACTTTTTGGAATTTTTTTATAAATCTTTTATATGAAAGGAAAAGTAGATGTACTCCTTGGAGCTAATTTTGGTGACGAGGGGAAGGGTAAAGTAGTTGATTACTTAACACCCAAATATGATATTGTATGTAGATTCCAAGGTGGTTCAAATGCTGGTCACACAATTAAATTTGGCGATCAAACTCATGTACTCCACCTAATACCATCAGGTATTTTTAATGAAAATTGTATAAATATCATTGGTAATGGTGTAGTTATTGACCCAATTGAACTACTAAAAGAAGTTAAAATGTTAGAAAATCAAGGTATTGATGTTAAATCAAGACTTTATATTTCTAAAAAAGCTCATTTGATTATACCATCACACAAGTTATTAGATAAAGCAAGTGAAGAATCAAAGGGAGAATCTAAAATTGGTTCTACTTTAAAGGGAATCGGTCCTGCTTATACTGACAAAGTGTCAAGGAATGGCATTAGGGTTGGTGATATTTTTAGTGATATAAGTGATAAGGTACTTAATCTGACTTCTTTACACTGGTCTAAAATGACTACTGGATTTTTAACATCAACTCCGTCATCAGAACTAGACCATCAAAAGGAGAATAAACTATTTTTAGATGCTTGTGATGAGTTAAAACAATATAATATCATTGATTCTGAGTATTATATAAATCAAGCTTTATCAGAAGGTAAATCTGTATTAGCTGAAGGAGCTCAAGGTGCCTTATTAGATGTTGACTTTGGTACTTATCCATTTGTAACATCTTCTAATACAACAGTAGGTGGTGTTATAACTGGTCTTGGGGTTCCAACTACTAAAATCAATAAAGTTATTGGTATTTTCAAAGCTTATACTACAAGAGTTGGTTCTGGACCTTTCCCAACGGAGTTGGGTGGTGGTACTGGTGATAAGATGAGGAATCTTGGTAGTGAATATGGTGCCACAACTGGTAGACCAAGAAGATGTGGTTGGTTAGATTTACCATTACTCAAATATTCTTGTATGATTAATGGTATTACAGAACTTCATATGATGAAGTTAGATGTTCTTGATACATTTAATGATATTAAGGTTTGTACTGGATACATTATTAATGGTGGGGATACGAGTCAAGTTCCATATAACTATGATGAAATTGTTACTCCAATCTATGAAGATTTTGATGGGTGGCATACTCAAGTTTGTAATATGAAAAGTTATTCAGATTTACCAAAGAATTGTAAGAAATATATTGAATATGTAGAAAAATATGTGGGCGTTCCAATAAAGTTGGTATCTGTCGGACCTGATAGAGAATCTACCATAGAGAAAAACCCTCAATAAGAGGGTTTTTTTTATATATTGACCTTGGTAATGGCAATTTTTCTGAAATTGGTATTATCTTTTTTGAGTCTATTTAATAAACTCTCCCAAGATTTTTCCACGATTGTATCAATATTAGCATTATTACCAACAATCCACATATTCATATCTTTATGGTCGGGTTCATCTTTTAACTTTTCATAATCGAGAAGTAGAACTTTACCACTAGATTTTTCTTGTCTAAATTCCAAAAACTCATGTAAGTGTTTAGTTTCGATTCCCAATCTATGACCTTGGTAAATAACTTTTCCATCGATTTTTTCTTGATCTAAATAGATTCTCCACTCATTTCTTGAAGTTTGTTTAGTTATGGTATAATTCATTTGAACAAATGATGATTTTTTTTATATATTTAAAAAAGTAAGATTCTGATTATGTCCAATTATTATGATATACTAGGTGTAGATAAAAATGCTTCCCAAGATGATATCAAAAAAGCTTATAGAAAAAAAGCTTTAGAATACCACCCTGATAGAGGTGGTGATGAAGTCAAGTTTAAAGAAGCTGCCGAAGCCTATGAAACCCTTTCTGATGACCAAAAAAAGAGTGAATACGATATGTATGGTAAAACAGGTCGTGGTGGTCAATCACAAGGTTTCAATATGAATGATATCTTCTCTCAATTTGGAGATATATTTGGTGGTAACCCTTTCGGTGGAGCTTTTACTAACCAAAGACAACGAAGAGGTAATGATTTAAGAGTTCAAATGTCTGTAACTCTTGAAGAGGTTTTACATGGAACTACCAAGAAAGTAAGATATAAAAGACAGCATACTTGTAGTCCTTGTAATGGAAAAGGTGGTACGGATTTGAGAGCTTGTACAACTTGTGGTGGTGCTGGTGTTAGGACTGTAACCCAAAACACTCCATTTGGTAGTATTTCCCAAACAATGCCATGTAACATATGTGGTGGTCAAGGTAGAACTATCGCTAATAGGTGTAATAGTTGTGGTGGTAGTGGAACTTTATCTAAGGATGAAACAGTTGATATTGCTATTCCAAAAGGAGTTGCTAGTGGTATGAGTTTAAATATGAGTGGATATGGTAACTATGTAAAAGATGGACAACCAGGTGATTTGCATGTTCTAATAGATGAAATACCACACTCTAGATATAAGAGAGAGGGTAATACTTTGGTTTGTGAAGAATGGATTTCTATTTCTGATGCTGTTCTTGGGACAAACTTAAAAGTTCAAACTTTACATGGTGAATCAACAGTGCAAATATTTGGTGGTTGTGAAAGTGGTAAAACATTCACAATACCTGCTAAGGGTATTCCATTTATAACAAGGAGTGGTTATACTGAAGGTGCTGGTAGTTTGATTGTAAAGGTAAATATTTCAATACCAAAGAACTTGAATCAAAGACAGATAGAATTGTTTACTGAATTAAAAGGTGTTTAATAAACTTTTTAGTTCTTAACGATATCATGAAAGGTAAAATTATGTACAACTTTTAAAAACAAAAGAATGAAATACGAACTAAAAATAGAGTTCAAAGAAAAAGACCAATTAGAATCCATTATACAGAAATCATATTTTGAGGATGGTACAATGGGTAAATTGGTAGGTAAAAAAGCTCACCTCACGATTCAAAAAGAAGATCCACTTTTTATTGTATTTAAAGGTTTAAATAATATAACAGCCAAACTTACAAATGATGACCTAATAGATGGGTCTATGAGGTGTGTGGTTGATGAGGGTGAGGATTTAATCAGTCTTTATCCTGTAAACAACTATTGTGTAGTTGAACAAGAAAAATATTCCTTTTATTAATATGCGATTTGATTTTGATGATATAAATCTTATCCCTAAAAAGTGCATTGTCAGTTCTAGGAGTGAATGTGATACTTCCTTAAAGTTTGGAAATCACACATTCAAACTTCCAATAGTTCCTGCTAATATGGAATGTGTCCTTAATATGGATTTATCTAGAAAGTTAGCAGAAAATGGGTATTTCTATATACTACACAGGTTCTTTACAGACCAAATGATCTTAGCATTCATAAATAATATGAATAAGGATAATTTAGTCACATCAATTTCACTTGGAGTCAATCAAGATTCATATGATCTTATTGGGAAAATAGTAGAATATGGTTTAAAAGTAGATTTCATAACAATTGATATTGCACACGGTCATTCAATTAAAATGGAAAAAATGATTAAGTTCCTAAAAGAGAATATGCCAAATACATTTATCATTGCTGGTAATGTTTCAACTGTTGATGCTGTATTTGAACTTGAGAACTGGGGTGTGGATGCTATTAAGGTAGGAATTGGCCCAGGCAGCGCATGTACAACATACCCATCAACTGGATTTGGTTCAAGAAATTGTCAAGCATCAACTATTTATCATTGCGCAACTGTAGCTAATGTTCCAATTATAGCTGATGGTGGTATTAAAAACCCAGGTGACATTGCTAAATCACTAGCACTTGGTGCAACTATGATTATGACCGGTGGTTTAATGTCTGGTTATAATGATTCACCAGGACACGTTGTAGAGGTTAATGGTAAGAAATTCAAAGAGTTTTGGGGTAGTGCTTCAAGTTACCAATCTGGAAAGTCAAATAGGATTGAGGGTAAAAAAACTTTAGTTGAATATAAGGAAGAATCCATTTTAGATGGGATGAAACATGTAGAAGAATGTCTACAAAGTTCTATCTCTTATGGTGGTGGGAAAGATTTAGATGCTTTTGTTACAGTTCAGTGGATTTAGATTTGAATATTTCCTCAGACCGTTTATCAGTATGTGAGATTTGGAAAGACCAAGTTCTTGTACCATGAAATTCAGAATTCCAAACAAATTCTTGAATTTCATATCCAAATCTTTTTATTTTATTGATAAGATTTCTTAAATCTGTTTCAAATGATTCACCATTCTCATTCCAATCAAATCTTTGATATAGTTGTATAGAGAACTGAATATGAAACCTATCAAACATTTGTAGATTTAAAAAACCATCACAAGGTTCTGAACCACTATATACAGGTCCATTAATCTCAGTCTTTAAATCCCAGTCATCAGTTAGACTAACACATAAGTCATCAATTAATTCCATATCATCCTTTGTTAGTGTTCCATAACCTTCGTTGAACTGTTGGAATGTTGATATATGTGTAAAAGACTCTTTCAAGTCAACCCACTCAGGTTTCCAAATCCACTTCCATTTTTTGGGAGTGGATTTTTTCTTTCCATATTCACGCCTTTTGGCCCAAATAAATCTTCTTTGTTTTTCCGAACTCGATGGCATGATTTATATATTATGTTTAAATTTCCAAATAAATCCACCTGCTGATTTGACTTTTAATTTACAACATTTAGTAATATTGCTTCTGTGTATACCTGTTTTTCTTTCAGCATCTCTAACTGATGGGAATTCATTAAGTAAATTCAGATTCTTATCAAATTGACAAACACCTTTACAATCTTGTTTAAGGATATCTTCAAGTTTTTGTTTTTCAGTTTTAGAATCTTCATATTTTTTATTTGAAATCCTCAATCTTTCTTTTTCTGTTGGATCCTCAAATCTTTTTTTCGCTCCTTCTGAAATTTTTTGTCTTGTTTGTTCTGTTATTTCTACTTTGTTTTCTGATAACCATTTTTTTCTTGAAATACTCATTTTTATTCTGACTTCTGTGTTCATTTTTTTATTTTTATTACCACCTGTGTTTGCATTGGTAAGTGAATGTCCATCTTCAAAATGTTTGCTTATCCAAAATATTTCCCTTTCACAAGCTAATTCATAACTAGCTATACCTGATTCCACTTCTTCAATTATTGGTCTTAGGTTTTTATTTTGTAAACTTTTGATCCAACTTATTTTGTGTGATCTTCCCCTTTCACTACAATGTGATTGTAATCTATGTTTCAATGAATTAAATGTTAGTCCGATATATCTTATCATAGAAGATTCTGGATCTAAAAGTTTGTATATTTTATAGTTTATATTTTCCATAAACTATATATAAAAAAACTTACTCCCCCTAGTAGTCAATGAATAAAAAAATGTCCGCTACCTCTTAATAATATAAAAAAATGAACTGTTACTCATTGCTTTAATTTCTTCCTCAACTTCTTTCATTTCTTCTTTACCACCACTAACCATATCAGCTGAATTATACTTCACACCACCTGGCAAACTCCAATCAAACGTCCCTAATAATCTACCTTGTTGCATTTTAGCCCAACCAGTAACATATTTAGTAAAATATGAATCTGAGAAAATATTTTCTGGTGGGATATTCACATAAGCTTCTAAAATCAAGTGATAATTAACGTGTGTTAAGATATTCAATCTATGAGTTAATTGATTAAAGTGGAATTTAGTAGTATATAAATTCATTTGGTTCAACATATCAGACATTGTATCAATGATTGTTTTATAAACACCAAGTTCACCAATAGTAGTAACATAAGAACTCAAATATGGTTGGTTTGTAACACCCAAGTTAACTGATAAGTTTGGTACATTTAAACCAAGTTGTAATAATTGTGCATTTTGTATTTGATAAATCCAACTAACAGATTGAATTTCACAAGGAAGTTCAACATATTTATAAGCGGTATATTGTTCTGTTGAAAAGAGATCTTTATTTACAAAGTAATACATCTTAGAGACAGCATATTGATAATTCTGATAGAACCAAGGTAGGGCTCTAGTTTCAATGAATTGTCTTATTGCGTGGTCTGGTAGATTTTTTGGTAAAGCTCCACCAATTGTTACATCTGTTTGTATGAAATCAATGAACTCTTCAATAGAATAAGCACTCATAGGAATAGAATTTCTTTTATATATTAAAATCCTTTGAGCATAAAAAAACCTCCCATTATTGAGAGGTTTGTGATATTAGAAATCTATATCTCCATCATCAAAGTTGATTGTTCGATCTGATACCTTCTGATACTCTCCGACTCTTTTTTCAAAGAAATTACTTTTTCCTTGAATAGAAATCATATCCATAAAGTCAAATGGGTTTTGAGAACCATATACTTTAGAACACCTAAGTTCCATCAACCAGAAGTCAGCAACAAACTCGATATATTGTTTCATAAGTTCTTTATTCATGCCAATAAGAGATACTGGTAGTGATTCAGTGATAAATACTTTTTCAATATCTACTGCTGAACAAATGATTTCCTTGATTCTATCTTCGGATAGTTTATCCTTGATATAGTTATTATAGATAAGAGTAGCAAACTTACAATGAAGTCCTTCATCTCTTGAGATTAACTCATTAGAGAAAGCTAATCCTGGCATCAAACCTCTTTTCTTAAGCCAATAGATTGAACAGAAAGAACCTGAGAAGAAGATACCTTCAACTGCCGCAAAAGCAACTAGTCTTTCAGCAAAGGATTCCGAAGAAATCCATTTAAGAGCCCAATCAGCTTTTTCTTTAATAGAAGGATAGTTATCAATAGCGTGGAACAACATATCTTTTTCCTTTTCATCTTTGATATAAGTATCAATAAGGAGAGAATATGTTTCTGAGTGTACATTTTCCATAGCGATTTGAAATCCATAGAAGGATTTTGCTTCAGGATATTGTACTTCTTTCAAGAAGTTTTCAGCTAGATTTTCATTCACAATACCATCAGAGGCAGCGAAGAAAGCTAAAACCATTTTAATGAAGTGTTTTTCATCATTATTAAGTTTTTCATTCCAATCTACTAGATCGGATGCTAGGTCAATTTCTTCTGCAGTCCAAAAGGAATGTTCAGCGGTTTTGTACATTTCCCAAAATATCGTGATATTTAAGGGGAAACATAACGAATCTATCTTTATTTTCTTGTAAAATGTGTTCCATATATTTGTGTATTGTTTTATATAAAAATATCTAATTAAGTTTTATCAT
>Ga0114968_10003809_pt1 | contig 11290 bp, 12 predicted proteins | sample M_130807_EF_Meta_FD_87020 | JGI IMG/M metagenome (GOLD analysis project Ga0114968, IMG submission 87020) | Freshwater microbial communities from Lake Montjoie, Canada to study carbon cycling - M_130807_EF_MetaG | ecosystem: Environmental > Aquatic > Freshwater > Lake | place: Lake Montjoie... | reverse complement strand
AGGTAGTTCTTGTGCGAGTTACAGAGTTCGAGGTAGTTCTTGTGCGAGTTACAGAGTTCGAGGTAGTTCTTGTGCGAGTTACAGAGTTCGAGGTAGTTCTTGTGCGAGTTACAGATTTGGAAGCGGTAGCAGACGATGTAGCAGATGGTGTTCTAGACTTGGAAGCTGTTCTTGTGGGACTTAAAGAGTTAGAAGCGGTAGCAGAAGATGTCGCAGAAAATGTTCTAGAGTTTGATGTGGTTCTTGTCACAGTTACAGAGTTGGAAGGTGTTCGTGTGGATGTCTTTGTTACAGAACTCGTCACAGATGATGTTTTTGTTTTAGAAGAAGACACCGTATTTGATGTTGTTCTTGTGGGACTCCTAGATGATGTCATTGTCATTGAACCACTTCTAGATCTTGTTTGGCTGCGTGTTGGTGTATTTGAAGGACTCATTGTTCGAGAAGGTGTAACAGACGCTGTTCTGCTGCGTGTTGGTGTGTTTGAAGGACTCATTGTTCGAGAAGGTGTAACAGAGGCGGTTCTGGTGCGTGTTCTAGAAGTTGTCCCTGTGATTGTTCGTGAAGGTGTAACAGAGGCGGTTCTCGAACGGGTTATAGAATTTGTGGGAGTTACTGACTTTGTTGCACTTCTTGAAGGAGTAATTGTTCGAGAAGAAGTCACAGAGGCTGTTCTCGAACGGGTCAGAGAATTCGTAGGAGTTACTGACTTTGTTGCACTTCTTGAAGGAGTCATTGTTCGAGAAGAAGTCACAGATGCTGTTCTCGAACGGGTTATAGAATTCGTGGGAGTTACTGACTTTGTTGCACTCTTTGAAGGAGTCATTGTTCGAGAAGAAGTCACAGAGGCTGTTCTGGTGCGGGTTGCTGAACTAGTTCCTGACATTGTTCGTGAAGAAGTTACAGAGGCTGTTCTGCTGCGTGTTAGAGAATTCGTTGCAGTTCCCGTCTTTGACGCTGTAACAGATTGTGTTTGAGAGCCTGTTAGTGTACGACTTCTAGAACTCGTTGCAGTTCCTGTTACAGAGGTTGTGCGGGTCCCTGACAACGTCTGGGTGGCAGAGCTGGTCCCTGACAACGTCTGGGTGGCAGAGCTGGTCCCTGACAACGTCGGTGATGGTGTTTGTGTTACAGAACTAGTCCCAGAGCCCGTTTGTGTTGCGGAGGCAGTGCTAGATCCTGATGCACTTCCAGTATCGGATGCTCTCATTGATACGCTTGTAGTACTTGAGGCACTTCCAGAAGGACTTCTTTGTAGTAGCAATACATGTGTCATATCAGTATGAGTGGAACTGGGATTTGCGCTATACGTAATTGCACTACTGCTAGATGCATTCGACGAAGCACTCGATGTTGTAGAGGTTGAGTGTGTTTGAATACTATATCCAGATGTACTTACTGTAGTTGAATAGGAGGAAATGAGAGAGGCTATAGGAGTGGAAGATGGATCTGCGGAATTACTGGGAGCTGGTGAAATTGTTTGGAGGCTAGATGGAGTTCCTGAATTTTCAGGGGTTCCTGAATTTACAGAACTTCCTGAATTTACAGAAGTTCCTGAAATTGTCTGGTCGGCTGATTTCGTTCCCAGGGCTGTTCCAGAGGGTGCGGCAGAATTAGAAACACTCCCAGAATTACTTGGAGAGCCAGAATTTGTTTGGAGGCTAGATGGAGTTCCTGAATTTTCAGGGGTTCCTGAATTTACAGAACTTCCAGAGAATTTCGCAGAGGCCGAAGAACTCTGTGAATTCACATGACTTCCTGAATTTACAGACGTTCCTGAAATTGTCTGGGCCGCGGAAAAGGTCCCCAGGGCTGTTCCAGAGAATTGTGGAGAGCCTGAATTTACAGGAGTTCCTGAAATTGTCTGGGCCGCGGAAAAGGTCCCCAGGGCTGTTCCAGAGAATTGTGGAGAGCCTGAATTTAAATTCGAATTACTGGGAGTTTCTGAATTCACTGAACTCCCTGAAAATTCTGCAGAGGTTGTTGGAATTCCAGAATTACTTGGTGCGGAGGAAATTGTCTGAAGGCTAGAGGAACTCTGTGAATTTACAGAGGTTTCTGAATTCGCAGAACTTCCTGAAATTGTCTGGGCGGGGGAAATTGTCCCCAGGGCTGTTTGAGAGGGCGCGGCAGAGTTCGAAGCCACTTCAGAATTACTGGGAGACTCTGAATTCACAGAACTTCCAGAGAATTGCGAAGTGCCCGAAGCGCCCACAGAATTACTTGGGCTAGAGGAAATTGTCTGAAGGCTAGAGGAACTCTGTGAATTCGCAGAACTCCCTGAAATTGTCTGGGCCGCAGAAAATGTCTGGGCCCCTGAAAAGGTCCCCAGGGCTGTTCCAGAGTGTGCGGCAGAGTTCGAAGCAGTCCCAGATGCCAAAGGAGTTCCAGACGCCGCCGCCGATCCAGAACGCGTGCCCAGAGCTGTCCTCGAGCCAGTCGCAACCCCAGAACCAGAAAGCGAACCAGAGGCAGACCCAGAATTCGTCGGCAATGTAGTTGCACTCCCAAAGGATACTGTCGCCACTCCCGTCTTGGAACCCCTACTGGACGCAGAGCCCGTCGCAGCGCCAGACGTAGTAACGCACCCAGATGCACTCGTACTCGCAGAAGGAAACGGCGACTGCGACGCACTGGCAGAGTTTGATACACTCGCAGATCCAGAGGCAGATCCACTCTCCGCAGCAGACCTGCTAACCGATGCAGATAGACATGCCGATTTCGTCGCAGTGACCGTTTCCACCGGCGTGGACGTATAGGAAAGAGTCGACGTGGTGCTCGAGGAAGGCGCACCAGAACCCGTCAGACTCGCCGTCGATGACTTCGATACCGACATACTTCTCGTCCCCGTTCCAGACCCTGTAGCCGTCTTGGATTGCGTCACAGAGCCAGATACCGTCGCAGATACAACCGGCGTTTTCGTGCCTGCAATCGTCTTCGTCTCCGTCGTGGACCCTGTAGATGTCCTAGAGACTGACGCAGAGCGAGTTTCCGTCGCAGACCCTGTTGGCGTTTTCGACTTGGGCCCAGAGGGTGTACCAGTCCTCGAGATAAATGCACTCGAAGAGCTCCTCGGCTTCACAGTCGTCGTGTATGTCGTGGTAGATGTCGCACACATACTCGCAGATCCCGTCCGAATCGCAGAGGTGCTCGGCGACAGCGTGGCCCGCCCCGAACTACTCCCTGTTGCAGACAGGGATTCCGCCGCCGTTGGGGAACCCGTTCCCGAAATGGTTCTGGAGGCGCGTACAGAGACGGACACAGAGCCAGATGCCGTCATTGTCCTGGTCTGTGTACTGGACCGAGTGCGCGTAGAATACATCGTGGGTGTCTTCGTGGTCGCCCCACTCCTAGTCCCCGTTCCACACGCTGTAGATGTCCTCGACTGCCTCGTGGATCCAGTCTCGGTTCGGCTCTGGACTATACTCGGCGAGTTGGTCGAAGATGCGCTAGCACTCCGTGTCTGGAGCGCCGATCTCGTGCCAGAGCCAGTCGCCGTCCCTGTCCTAGAGGATGATACACTCCGTGTACCAGATCCTGTTGCAGTAGAGGTGCGAGAGGACGTTGTAGTGGCGGTTCCTGTGCGGGTAATGCGCCCTGTCGCCGTTTCCCGAACCGACTTGGAGCCCGAGCTGGATCCGGTAGAGGTTTTTGAGACCGTTATGGACCGTGATACGGATGGCGATGCCGTGGCAGACCGAGAGGAGCGCGCCGAGCCGGTCGTGGTTCCGCTAGAACTCGGAGAGCGAGAGGATGTCGTGGACCCGGTGCTCGTCTTGGACGAGGTCCCTGTCTTTGTTGTAGACACGGATGCGGTGGTGGTCCTGCTGGCGGTGGCAGTGCGGGTCAGAGCAGACGTCGCAGTGCCTGTTTTCGACATAGCAGGAGTCCTAGTTGCCGCGATGGTTCCTGCGGCAGATGCCGACTGTTTCGCAGTGGGCGTTTGGGCAGACGAGGCTCGAACGGAACGAGAAAGTGCTGCCGATCGTGTGGATGTTTTCGAGGCGGTAGTGGAGAAAGAGGGGATGATTTGAAGTAATCTTGCATCTGTCAAGACAGGTACAGATACTTCCAATGCATTCGCTAATGCCACGAGTGCTAAAAGACCCCTTAACATCCCTGTACTACAGTGTATAGATAGAAATATTTAGCCCTGGTGGCGAGAAAATTGATCGGTGTTCATGCATGAACAGAAGGTAGAAAATGCCCACCGAGTACACCCTTCACCTAGAGATTGACGAGGATGCGAAGAGTCTGGTGTACTACGATATGAATACGAGCACAACTCTTTCTGATGAAAACGCCGGTTTCGATCTTGTCGCAAACGAGACGTGGTCCGCCGCCACCACGGGCTCCCCTGCACACCTGCTAGATCTTGGGACAAAGGCAATGCTGACACGTGACGATACAGGGGAGGCGGTTCATTATTGGCTTGTCCCGAGATCTTCCATCTACAAAACTGGCCATATGATGGCGAATTCAGTAGGTGTTATTGACCGATCTTACAGGGGGACTCTGAAGGCCCCTGTTATCAAGACGGTTACAGATGGGACAGGATTTACTCGTGGGCAGCGCTATTTCCAGATTGTTGCACCAGATATGGGGACGATTCGCACAGTCCACCTTGTGGATTCCCTGCCGGCGACAGGGCGTGGGGCAGGTGGTTTCGGATCTACTGATAGGGTAAGTTGAGTTGTTCGACCATCTCAAACATACCTGATAATAAATAATCGGTTAGAGTAGAATGGCAAAGACGCGTAAGATTTCCATGAAGAAACGGGCGAAGCAAACTCGCAGAAGAAAGCACGGTGGGTTTTTGGGCTTTGGGAAGTCAAAGGTGGCACCGGCACCTAACTATAATTTCGGTAAGAGCAAGGTCCACCCCCGCCCCCCCCCAGGGAAATAAAGAAGCCTTAATGGCCCAAAAACAAAAATTGAGCGCGCATTACCCCAACTCCTGATCCGAAAAATGTCCCTAGATCTCTACCTCGGCCCAATGTTTGCAGGAAAGAGTTCCGCGGCGATTGGCCTCATTCGCCGAAATGCCATTATTGGCCGGCGAACCCTCTGTATTACCAGTCAGCTAGACACCCGCTATACGAATGAACCACAGATTGTGAGTCATAATATGGAAATGTCACCGGCTGTAGCAGTCGCGACCCTGAAACCGCTGCTTGAAACCGCCTCCTTCGCAGATGCTGCGTGTATTGTCGTAGAAGAGGCCCAGTTCTTCCCGGATCTGAAAGAGTTCGTCCTCAACGCAGTGGAAGAGCACGGAAAACACGTGGTGTGCGTCGGTCTCGACGGAGATGCCGAGAGGAAACCATTTGGGGCACTCAACGAACTGCTGCCCTACTGTGATTCCATCGAGAAGTTCAAGGCGCTCTGTAAGCAGTGTGGGGATGGAACCGCGGCCATCTTCACCCACCGATTTGAGAAGGCACCGCAGCAGATTAGTGTCGGCGACGGGAATCAGTACGAGCCCCTTTGCCGCCGCCATTATTTGGCTATCAACCAATATAAGCAATATCCTTGATCCGCATTAAAATACGATTGTACCAGGAAATCGTCGGATCGGTAGAGAACTGCACTGAAATGACAGTTCTTTTTTGACCACCCCTGTCACAGAATTTCGTCGCCATATGAAACACCTTGTCACCCTCGAACAAGATGGATTTTCCACGGACATTTTTCAGAGACTGGAGCTGATCATTTTTATCATAATAGGTGTACTCGGTGCATGTATCAGTAAAGGTACAGGGAATAATCAGAGTGAAAAAACGCCCGTTGAAATAATTGACATCATAGTGCCAGTGTATAAAATCGCCCTCCTGTTCGTACACTAATACAGCACAGGTTGTGGGGAGGTCGGGTGACGTCGTGTAGACTTTTTCACCAATAATTTTGCTAATTTTCCCCTCGAGCCCCTTGTACCACGTAAACAGGTCTGGGCAAAGACGCATCGCAGATTGTGTGTCAATTGTCCTGCCCGCCTTCCATTGCGGAATAACAACACGTTTCCCTGCATCTGTGTTCGCAATTTCGAGGATTCGTGTGCGGAGTTCATCTGGAACGGCGAGGTCGATTTCTTCAATTCCGCAAAAGGAATCAGGAGGGGCCTGGGTACACGGCGCTATCCGCTTGTAATTAACTGCGCCCTTATTTACCATATAGAGCCCGAGAATAGCTAGAAGCACCAATACAAATATCACTACATATGCGAATACTGAAAACTGCCTGCTTCTGGGGAAGCGCGCCATATCTATACGAGGCGCAGAAAAATTGAGTCCGCCGCCTAATAGCATAGAGACGCAAGACAATGAACATAAACGGCATCCTCGAAACAAAGAACTATGTGGATTTCACTGTGGAGGGGGAACAGGTAACAGGGGCCATTGAGGCAAAGGCACTCCCTGGAGATCTCGTCCAGACATGCGCCGGTGCAGTGGTAGAGATCATCGACAGGGCGGCGCACCAGAACATCGTCGGCACCCTTGAGGTCGCGTCGAAATACAAATACGGATTCACGTCGCGGAATCGCCCCATTTATCTGTTCAAGCCCTTCTCATCCGCGTACCCTCCCTTCATCGTCGGCACGTCGTGGGCCTCGACGGCCAAAAATGTCCTCGCCATCGTAGATTTTGAGATGTGGACGGGAAATCTGCCCCGCGGGAATTCTACGCGAATCCTGGGCCCCTGCGGCAATCAGCAGGCCGAGGAGGAGGCGGTACTCATTCACACCTGTCCTTATATATGGAGTCGCAAGTGGACCGAGCCGTTGAAACCCGCCTTGGAGCCTGGAGCGATCGTCGTCGAGACTGGCCGAACTTTCCACGTGGATCCTGCTGGTTGTAAGGACATTGATGATGCCATTACGATCGTGGAACTGGGCTGCGACAGAACAGACGTGAGCATTCACATTGCAGATGTTGCTTCGGTCCTCGCGACCAATCCGTGGCTCCATCGTGCTGCCCTCATTGGCCAGAGCCTGTACAAGGACGGTGTCCTCGTGAAAAGTATGTTTCCACCCGAGGTGGAAGCAGCCTGTTCATTGACACCTGGCCTGCCCCGTCGTGTGCTGTCTGTTCGATTCGTCTGGAGCGGCGGATCAATCTCGGATGTTCAGTGGCGGCAGGAAGAGATCGTCGTGAAGGAATCCTATACATACGACACGGTGCTGGGCTCGGAGTGGGCTCCCAGGCTGAAAGAGATTGCGTCCTATTTGGCCGGCACGCCCCTCACGGATAGCCACGATTGGATCGCGCAGCTAATGCTGTTCTACAATAAACACGCCGCCCAAATCCAGCGTCGGAGTCGGCGGGGAATCCTACGCAGGCATTCGGCCCCTGCCGCGGATCGCCTGGAGAAACTCGCCAACCTGGTCGGGCAAGTGCCTGAATACCTCGCCTTCAATGCAGGGGAATACTGTGCGGCCGATGAGCCGTATGTAAATCATTGGGGGCTGGACACGGATGTCTATTGCCACGCCTCGTCTCCCATTCGACGCTGGGCGGACTGTGTCGCGCAAACTGCACTGTGTGCGGCTCTCTTCGGGAATGCGACGGAGATTCCGTGCAATGTGGCGGGGCTGAACAGGGCGGGGAAAAAGGCGAAGGAGTATGAGCGTGAGATCTTCTTTCTCCGAGCGCTTCTTGGTGGGAGCGGAGCCAGTGAGGTGGAGGGTTGTATTGTGGATGTTGGCGAGAGGAAGATTCAGATGTGGGTTCCAGCGTGGCGGCGAATGGTATCTGTGCGAACACCATTGGCTGGGTGGTCCTTTGAGCCGAGGGAGGGTGCGAGGCTGCAGGGGACGATTCACGTGGATGCGAATGGGAGGAATTGGAAACAGCGAATTGTGTATTCTCTGTCGGCTGTAGGCGGGCAAAATTGAACCCGTGGCCTGCGCTGGAGGTAGGTGCGACAACGATGACAACAAAACTCCACCGAGCAGAGACGGCGCTGCTGGAGCAGTTCCTGAATGACCCGAAGACACAGCGGCTGGGAGATTATCATACGACGAGTATTCATGTGGCAGTCCTTGTTCGGCGGGGGCAGGTGGTTGCCTATGCGAATAACAGGGTCGGCTCGAGGAGCCGTGGCTCGGGCTATAGTCAGCAGACGATTCACGCCGAGCGGAATGTGATAAAAAGCCTGGGTGATATTTCCCTGTTGCGCGGAACGGATATGTATGTTATGCGATTCTCGAAGGATTCGCACAAGGTGGGGCACGACAGATTTATGAGTTCAATGCCGTGTTCGTCCTGCCAGATCTTTCTGGAGAAGTGTATGAAGGAGTACGGGCTCAAGAATGTGTATTATACTTCTTGACAGATATCAAGAAGAATGAATTCGAGTGAGCTGCTTCGAATTCGAATTGGAGATAGCTTATACTGCAGACAGCAGGCAATTTGTAATGGTGGAACGCAACTGACTCCTGGAATTGTCACAGGACTGGGGAAGTCGTTTACCCTGTATTTTAGCTATAGTACACCAAATGTAATATCGAGAGTATATGTGCCACCTGGATTTTTTAGTACGAGCGCATCTTCCGGATTATCCAATGGTGGTATATTTACAGGGAATGTGGGAACAGATTTACAATTTATAACAGTTGGTGCAGTGACAACTTCATTATCATTCAATCGTACATCCTATTCAACCGTTATTGGAATGCAGGTATCAGGATTTGTTAACGCAGGAGTATGGCAGCCAATTCCAGGGCAGCTTATAGGAAATACAAATGTACGTTTTACTGTTGATACCCTAAATAAAGTTATATTAGCTGGATTAAGTGCGACGCTTACCACAGGTGGAAATACAACTCCCGCTGGCGCAGGTAAACCATTGGAAGGATGGCAATTTACTGTAACCTTATTTTATCTGTAAATTACAGAATGGTACTTGCGCGTAAATATTCACGCAGGAGTTCCAGGACGAGGAGTTCCAGGACGAGGAGTTCCAGGACGAGGAGTTCCAGGACGAGGGGTTCCAGGACAAGGGGTTCCAGGACAAGGGGTTCCAAGCGTACGCGTAGGATACATCACGGTGGCCAGGTCGCCCCTCCTGCAATTCCACCTGTAGTACCAGCTCTAGCACCAACTGTAGCACCAGCACCAGCAAAAGTACCAGCACCAGCAGTAGCACCAGCAGCAGCACCAACACCAGCACCAACACCAGCACCAGCAAGAGCACCAGCGCCCCCAGCAGCAGGCCCAGCGCCCCCAGCAGCACCCTCTACCACCGGCACAGTGGTACAGGTTCGATTCAATGTTGATACTATTGGAAACATAACAATGTTATCATCCAATAACCCGAATGTAAAGGTCGAAGTGGCAGGGACCGGCAAGATCTCTGTAACAACCTCTGCACCATTAGCACAATTCAAAGATATTTCTTTCAGCGGGGCGAATTCTACCGGTACACTCGTGCCTGCCTCTGCAACCCAGGCCAGATCCAACTTTTCATCTCCAACAGGGCTTGTAATGGAAACTACTGGTGTGACAAAGAGAATTATGCCATCCTCCTATACACTGCCTTTAATGGCAACACAGGTGAAACTGCCCCAGGCCCTATCCGCACTAGGAAATAAATTTACTATTCGCGGTATTGGAGCAGGTTCAGGTAGTTTAAATATCATTGGTAGTGGTGTAGCAATGGCGGCAGTTAAGGCAACAACTACCTTGCGCGCTGTAAACGGAGGATTTGATATAACATTTACATAAACATACCGTGTATACAATAGATAATGGGGTATCTAGCTCCGCCGAAGTCACTCGATGTAAATATGCATTATTACAGCATATCGATACCAGATCCATCTCTTCCTGCGAGTTTATCACCTGTACTGGCAGGATTACAACCAAACGAATACCTCGTGCGGTGTAATTTGAATATTATTCAGGCTATTTCAGCATTTGTATTCAATCCTGGAACTGGAAATCCAGAACAATATTATGATGCATTTAATGTTGTTGAATCTGATTGGCTCGCAAATGATCCAACTGGATTTACATGGAAGATAACACACGTCTACACTGTTACAGATTCACCGACAGCACCTATAAACAATAGTGATTCTGGTACTTTTTACGCAAAAATGTTGGATGTGGATGCATATAATGCAAGTATTGATTCCGGTGGAGGGTTCAATGGTGCACCCATCTTCGTGGATTCGCGTACGATCCTGTTCACGGTGGATCAGGAAGGATTTCCCATTTTCTCTCCGTCTGATACTTTCAATTTAAGCCCGAATTTCAGCGGAAACGTGATTGGTCGTTTTCGTGCCCTGAACACCTACGTTAAATACATTCTGATCAATCAAACCGATGCATCTGGGTCGTTATTAGTAGGTGATCCGGTGTTTATCGACACTTCTGGTGTCTTTGTTAAAAGTTACGGTGTTGGCGATATAACCAGTGTAAAAACAACAATTGGTATTGTTACGAGTGTAGGAGTTCCTACGAAGGATAATTTCACATTTGAGCCGTTTGGGTCCTACAGGGAAAAGTTGGGTCTAACAGGACCTCCTGGAACAATTTATTACGTGAATCCGTCTGGTCCGCCGGCGTTTACGACGGCAGAGCCGGCATCGAATCCACTGCCAGTCTACCAAATTATTGATGTTAGTGGGAATGCCGTTTTATTGAAGGACAGCGCATTTGGTGGCGCTGGGGGTGGCGGTGGAGGGGGCGGTGGGACAGGGCCTACTGGTCCTACTGGAGATGGAGGAACAGGTCCTACAGGAGATACTGGTCCTACTGGGGATACTGGTCCTACAGGAGATACTGGTCCTAGTGGTGATACTGGGCCCACAGGTGATACTGGTCCTACTGGTGACACTGGTCCTACTGGTGATACTGGTCCTAGTGGTGATACTGGCCCTACTGGAGATACTGGCCCTACTGGAGATACTGGTCCTACTGGTGATACTGGTGCTACAGGTGATACTGGTCCTACTGGAGATACTGGTGCTACAGGAGATACTGGTCCTACTGGTGATACTGGTCCTAGTGGTGACACTGGGCCCACAGGTGATACTGGTCCTACTGGAGATACTGGTGCTACAGGAGATACTGGTCCTACTGGTGATACTGGTCCTACTGGTGATACTGGTCCTACTGGAGATCCTGGCACCCCTGGTGATCCTGGTGTTCCTGGCACCCCTGGAGATACTGGTCCTACTGGAGATACTGGTCCTACTGGAGATACTGGACCTACTGGAGATACTGGCCCTAGTGGTGACACTGGTCCTAGTGGTGACACTGGGTCTACAGGAGATACTGGTCCTAGT
>Ga0114968_10003804_pt1 | contig 11294 bp, 12 predicted proteins | sample M_130807_EF_Meta_FD_87020 | JGI IMG/M metagenome (GOLD analysis project Ga0114968, IMG submission 87020) | Freshwater microbial communities from Lake Montjoie, Canada to study carbon cycling - M_130807_EF_MetaG | ecosystem: Environmental > Aquatic > Freshwater > Lake | place: Lake Montjoie... | reverse complement strand
GTTTCCTGAATTGGACGTGGTCTTGCAGTAGTTGGAGTAGACAACAATGATGGGCGATCTGCACTAGCGCAGGCGCCCAATAAAATCACGCTCATAGCGCTGACAAATCCGTATCGTATCAATTTAGTAAAGCTAATCATTATTGACCCATATTTGTAACACGTTGCAAGATTTGATCAGAAGCAGTTACCGCGCGAGTGTTGATTTCATAAGCTCTTTGGGCTGCAATCAAATTAACCAATTCTTCTGCAACGTTCACATTTGATTGCTCGATGTAATATTGGTTCATAACCCCAAAACCATTTTGACCAGGCAAACCATTCGTAGCGTTTCCAGAGGCTGGTGAAACAATATAGTTGCCACCTCCTACTGCGACTAAACCAGCTGGATTAACAAAGTTCGCCATGGATAGTTGCCCAACCTGAGTAACGGTGCCAGCTGTATCAGTGGAAGATACAACTCCGGTTGTACCAATTGTGATAGTTGCAGCTGAAATAGGAATTGTTAGGCCAGGTGAAACTACGTTACCGGACGAAGTAACAATTTGCCCTGTAGCACTTCTACTGAACTGTCCATTACGGGTATAAGCAGTTGTTCCATCTGCTAGCTGAATTTGAAAAAAACCATTACCTTGAATCGCAAGATCTAGTTGGTTACCCGTCTGAACCAAGCCGCCCTGAATGTTATTGCGCTCGGTTGATGTAATGGCAGATCCCGCACCAATCTGCAGGCCTGTCGGTAATAAATTTTGCGCATTAGCTGCGGAACCTGCAGAGCGAATAGTCGTATACAGTAAATCTTGGAATAGGGGCTGAACTCGCTTAAATGCAGTAGTTGCTGAATTGGCTAAGTTATTTGAAATAACATCCAAATTCATCTGCTGAGCATCCATGCCCGTTTTAGCGATCCATAATGAACGTATCATTGATTATTCTCTTTTTTATTATTAGCTACGGGATAAGGACAGTAGGGTTGTTAATGATCTTGCATTTTGATCAGCAAAAGTAATTGAGCGGGAATTTAAGTCAAACAGACGGCTTTGTTCAATCATCTGCACCATGGCAAGCGTTGGGTTTACATTGCTCATTTCATAAGCGCCCTGTACTACTTTTGCTCCAGGATCAACTGCTGCTTGCTCACCAGGTAAATCAAATAATCCATCTTCACCTCTTACTAAATTATTAGTATTCGGATTAACCAACTTAAGCTTGCCAACTTGATTTAAATACTGCGTCCCTGGTATTTGGGTATAGACAGAACCATCTTCAGCTATTTGCATAATGGAGCCTGTCGGAATAGTGATGCTGCCACTCGCTCCTACAACAGGAATATCTCTACCAACACTGAGAATCCCTTGATCGTTCACCATAAACTTACCCGCTCGCGTGTAAGCCTCTTTACCGTCAGGTCTACGCACTGCAAACATGCCCTCACCTTTAATAGCGACATCTAAGGGATTTCCGGTGGTTTGAATCGCACCCGCAGTAAAGTTACTGCCGGGCGTTGTATCAACTGCAAAAACTCGAGTATCTGCCCCGTTTCCAGTAAAGGGCTCACCATCACCCTTTAGTGGCACCGCTCGAAATGCACTAACAACCTCTCTAAACCCTGGTGTCAGAGTATTAGCAAGATTATTAGAAGTGACAGCCAACTGTTGAGTTGAAGCTGTCGCTCCTGTCATCGAAGTATAGGCAAAGCGATTAATCATAAATATCGATTAATTAGCCTATCGACCAATATTGATAGTGTCATCAATAATAGTTGCTGCCATGACCTTTGTTGCCTGTGACATTGCTGAGTATTGACGTTGCAGTACCATCAACTTCACCAACTCATTCGTTAAGTCAACGTTAGAAGATTCCAAAGATTTAGAACGCACTTGACCCATCAAACCATCTCCTGGGAAGCTCAATAATGGCTCACCAGATTTATCAGTTGCGGCATACGTATTGTTGCCGTTTGGCATTAATCCACCCACATTATTAAAGTAAGCTAGGATTAATTGGCCTTTTACAGCAGTTTCACCATTGTCGTAAGAAGCAATCAACTTACCGCTGCTATCAATAGAGTAGCCAGTAAGACTTGAAACAGTATGACCGTCCTGAGTATTCGCATATGTTTGAGCCGGCGCAGTCAAGGCGGTGTTACCGTTACTAGTTACTGAAAATTGCAGTACACCTTTTCCGTCTTGCGAATTATTTAGCCCGTAAGTAACGTCAGGCGCTTTACCACCATTTGCAAGGAATTTAAATTTTGTACTATTGTTATTAACGGGCGTGCCATCAGAATTCCTCTCGATAGTATCAATATTTTTCCCGCCAATAAAGGCCATAGTGCCAATACAGACCTGCTCTGCCACATCAAATCCATTGACCTTTATGTTTGTATCGCCGCCATCAACAGCAGCCGCATCCAATTCTGGATCATGTCCTACTGGATTGCCATCTATCGTTGCAAACACTGCATAGCGATCAGCCATCACCGTATATTTTTCAGATCCAGCAGTAGCATCTGTCATTTTTACAGCTAAATGGGTTCCATCCGGCATCCGTAAATCAAAAGTTGATCCAGCCGCTGCAACACCAGAACTTGTTTGTCTTAACTTTGCACCTCGAATTGTTTGTGTCCCTTTTTCACTATCTAACAAGGCAGTTCCAGCTTCTAATTTTTCATTTACGCCCTGAATAGTTGTAGATAAAAATCCTGCCTGGTTAGCTTGCTCGTAATCTGCGATCGTGTCATTCGCATTACCAGTAGCCGCCCTCAATTTAGCTTGATCCACTTCTGAATGTGCTGTGAACGTTAAATTTCCAGCAGCATCTGCAGTTAGCTCAAGTGGTAATGACTGAACTTTTTTATAATACATTCCAAGAACATGACCGTTTCCATATTGATCGTAAACAGTTTGTGATGTTGCCTGATTAAATGTGGTGCTATTAGTTGCATCAAATGTCACATTACCAATCTTGACATTTCGATTGTCCATATTCAGTTCGATGACTGAACTAGTGGTAGGTTGTTGCTTTAAAGGGCCTTGATCTAAAGTCAGCGTGGACTTCGCTCCAGAAATAATATTGCCACCTTCATCAGCAGGATAGCCTACAACCAACATACCACTTTCATTGCACATGCGGTTCTGGCTATCAGTTGCAAATTGTCCGTTGCGGGTATATTCAAATTTACTCGGACTTTCTACTGGTACCGTTCCCTCTACATTCTTTGCAAGCATAAACATACCAGGTCCAGCAATTGCCAGGTCTAATACGTTTTGTGAATTTACGATGTTTCCATAGGAAGTAGTGCGTCGTATGGATTGTCTAAACGAACCCATACCAACCCGATCTTTTGCCTGAGCATCAGCAGCCTTGAAGTACGCGTCGGCAAAAACATATTCACCTGACTTATAGCCAACCGTTTGTGCATTTGCAATATTGTTACTGGTTACATCGATTGCCTCAGCTGTTGAAGCTAATCCTGCTAATCCGATTCCGTATCCCATTTTCTACTCCTTGACTAATTTTTTGTTTGTTTATTAATTACTACTCACTGTTTCTTAAATCTGACTGATTTACTAATTCTCGTATTTACTTATCAACCAATCCACTGTTGAATTTCCGAAGCATTAATTTTTCTACCATCTAATAAAGTTAAAAGCGCCTCTCCATTGCTTCCCTTGCTTACCGCCATCACTGGTGAAGCAACATAAGATGTTGGCACTTCTTTTCCACCGGCTGTGTTTGATGCGCTGATGCTTAAGTAGTACATTCCAGCGGGCATTGTTTTACCGTCCGCATCCTTACCATCCCAGGTAAAGTTACTCATACCTTCATCAAGCTTGCCCATATTCATACTGTTGACCGTATTGCCACCAGCATCTTTAATGGTGGCGACAGCATCTGTAAGGGGATTCACGCTATTGGCACCAAGAACTACTGGTGTAGCACCATCAAATGCAATTCCACTTCCAGCCACTACTGGGCTGCGGCCAATTACTGCAGCTTGGTTCATAAAATTGACACTTTGCATTTGACTGAGCATCGCGGTCATGGACTTATTCATATCACCCATACTGCTCACCATATTGAGCTGCGACATTTGCGAGGTCATACTAGAGGCATCCATTGGCGCCATTGGATCTTGATTTTGGATTTGTGCAATCAGTAGTTTCAAGAAATTTTGAGTTTGCTCAGTTACAGTTCCGCCCACACCTGATGATGTCTTAGGTTGCGCTGCTGTCGCTGGGTCATATTTGCGAATATTTGCTAGTGGATCGGTTGCCATGTTTTTCTCTTTAGTTATCTTTAATGTTCATAGAGCACGCTTAGCGCCCTAAATCCAAGGTCTTTAGCATTAACTGACGGGAAACATTCATCGCTTCAATATTCATTTGATAGGAACGCGATGCTGAAATCATATTGACCATTTCTTCTACGGGATTCACATTGGGCATCTCAACATAGCCCGATGCATTTGCCTTAGGGTGGCCAGGACGATATTCCATCCGTAATGGCGCATCACTTTCTACAATACTGCTCACTGCAACCCCTGCTCCTGGAGAGCCTGGTTTCATAAGAGCACTAAATTCAACTTGCCTGGCGCGATATGGTCGGCCGTCTGGGCCTGACACACTCTCAGCATTGGCAATATTTGAAGCGGTCACATTCAAGCGCATCGCTTGCGCTGACAGACCAGAAGCTCCAATATTAAAAGCAGCTAGTAAACTCATGAGGCCTGCCCTGTAATTGCTGACATCCGTCCACGTAAGGTGCCACTTAAAAATCCTAGTGCAGCCTCAGTCATTACTGAGTTTTTGGTAAATTCACTCAGCTCTACATCACTATCGACTGTGTTGCCATCTTTGGCTGGTTGATTAGGTACTCGATACAGTAGACGTGGGTCATCTTTGGTGATTTTGCCGGCAATATGTCCAGAATGCGTTGTTGCCATTGACACTTCCATTGACGGTAAAGTGCCTTCCATTTGTGCCTTTAATACATCAGCAAAACGAATATCCCTAGCCTTAAAGCCAGGAGTATCAGAGTTTGCTAGGTTGTTACTCAAAATTTCTTGACGAAACGTGCGCAACTTCACCGCGATTTCGTTAAATTTTAATGAGTCGTATTGCGGCACAGCATTCATTGCATCTCCTCCCTAACAGGGAATAACATATCTGAGGGGAATATCCTCAGGTATGGATATGCAAGGAGCGTGCCAGTTTTACGGAATGACTAGGGGCTTGAAGAAAGCGACTATCGATTAAGCCTAAGCTAGCTTAAAAATAGTCATTTTTGATATAAAAATCATAACTAGTGACAAATAGCGGCAATTTTTGCCCTTATTTATAATATCTAACTAGTAATAGCTGCCTATCTGTGGGTAACTAGGATCATTTTATGTTCCTAGTGAATTTTAGCTACAGATTAGTTAGTTACCGCTTACTTTAAAGCTAATAGGTCCTCTCGGACTCTAGTAAATACAGTAAACCAGTCTCCGGCCACAGGCTGTCTATACAGCTTGACAGTTGGGTACCATGGACTATCCTCTCGCTCTAGGAGCCAACGCCAATCTGGATCGTTCGGCAAAAGTAGCCAAGTTTTCTTTCCCATTGCAGCCGCTAAATGGGCCACGCTAGTATCCACACTGACAACACAATCCAATAGCTCAGTTAATGCAGCGGTATCGCTAAAATCATACAGCTCGTGAGCAAAGTTCAAAATCTGTGGGTTGTCATACAAAATCTTGCCATCAGCCAAGCTTAAGCCTTTTTGTAGGCTAATGTATTGGCAATTGTCTGGTAGGTATAACAGCAGCTGCTTTAAAGAGACGCTACGAGCATGGTCATTTTGATGACTTGTATTACCACTCCAAACTAACCCTACGCGCGGCTTGATCCTATTGCCTAATTTGGCTTCCCATATCGCCACTTTTGCAAGTTTGCTAAAGATATAAGGATTGCGGGTAGGAATCGTATCGATGGTAGTTTTGAAAGCATGCGGCAAACTCATGAGGGGGCAGTGAAAGTCAAACTCTGGAAGCTTTTCACCCTTAGTAGTCACTAGTGTGACGCCGTCTAAATCTCCAAGTAAAGAAATCAGAGGCTTTTGCACCTCTAAAATTACGTTTGCACCTAGATCAGAAACTAACTTGGCATAACGAAAGAACTGAATCGTATCTCCAAAACCCTGCTCTCCATGCAATAAGATCGACCTATTCAATAAAGAAGGAGTTCCAAGCCATAAAGGTTGCGGGAAATCCCTTTGAAGCGGGGCAAATACATCTCTTTTCCAACGCCACTCGTAAAATTTCCAGCCATTGATGTAGTCACCACTAAGCAATAAGGCCAAACTTTTATTCCAATAGGCTTCAGCAAAACCAGGATTAATTGCAATTGCCTTGTCATAGCTTGCGATAGCAGCGCTTAATTGTTTTTTTTCTTTAAAGCCGTTACCTTTATTATTAAAAGCTTCAAACAAATTGGGTTTTAAATCAATCGCCTGACTATAGTCCTTGATTGCATCGTCAATTTTTCTATGCTCTTTAAGTGCATTACCGCGATTGTTATAAGCTTCTGCATAATCAGGCTTTAGTTGAATAGCCATGTCGTAGCTTAAGATAGCTTCATCGATTCTTTTTAACTCTTTTAAGGCATTACCGCGATTGTTATAGGCTTCTGCATAATCTGGCTTTAGTTCAATTGCCATGTCATAGCTTAAGATCGCTTCATTGAGTCTCTTCTGGTCTTTTAAGGCATTACCGCGATTGTTATAGGCTTCGGTGAAATCCGGGGATATCGCAATTGCTTGATCAAAACTTTGAATTGCTTCTTGTAGTTTTCTCTGAATAAGCAGTGCGTTTCCGCGATTGTAATGAGTATAGGTAAAGTCTGGCTTTAATTGAATCGCTTTGTCATAACTAAGAATAGCGGCATCATATTTTTTATTTGCTTTTAATACATTTCCTAAATTCGAGTGGTACGAAGCGTTATTAGGATTGAGCATAATCGCCCCTTGCATCAAATGCTCTGCAAGTTCAAAATTAGCTGTTTGATAAGCAATCAACCCCAATAAATGCATCGCATCAAAGTGATCGGGCTGGGCTAATAATGTTTTTTCATATATATCTTGAGCCTGATCGAGCACGCCGGCACGATGAAAAATAATCCCGCGCTCCATCAAATCTTGGATCTGATCTTTTTCCTCATCAATATGAGTCCGATCAGAAACCAAGCTTAACTTGCTCTTCTTTTTCTGGGATGCTTGGTTCATGATTGGCATTTAGAGTTTTTTGTAATTAGCCTATTGCAACTAAATTAACGATTCTTTGTTTCTTTAACCAAGCGATCACCCTTAGGCTGCAATGGTCGGGCATTCATAGGATACATACGGTCAAAATTCTTTACTTGCTCATCGCTAACATAGATAGGATTTTTCAGAACTAACCAAAGAACGTTTTCACTACACGGCGGCGTTGTTAAAGATCCCATATATGTAAAGTAGCCTCTATCCGCCGGCAAAATTTGATTGATATCAATCATGACCCCAGGCGCTTCAGTTTTACCCTTGACTAAGGGTACATTGTTCCAAAGAGTGTTGATGAGGGCGTTCTCTTTAGTTGCATCATCACCCCACCAATATTTTCTGGAGTTAGCAGGTTGAACCGTACTCATTAAGACCGCAACAACTGCCAAGCTACCATCGTGATGTTGATGAACTAGGTGCGCCACCATGTCTGTGCGCTCACCATTAATAGCCTCTTCACTGGGTTTGTGAAAGTGAAATTGAATTAATCGGTATTGTCTGCCATCTACCATCAGGTTACTGCCTTCACCGTAGTTCACCATAACGGTATGTCCATTATCAATAATCGACAATGGCGATGGTCTATAAATAAACTCGAGGGGATTTAGCTGTGCTTTGACAGCTCGGTCAATATTAATATTGATTGGAGATTGACTCTTTCCCTTTAGGCAGGCCAAATTATCTTTACCTAAATTACCCCAGTTTTCAGGGCCCTCAGGTCCATCAATATATGACCAATGATGTGCATGCTCTTCTTTTTCAGAAGACTTAGCAACCACCTTCATTGCAGGCTTAGCTTTTTGGCCCTTATAGGCAGAGGTAGGGCCACCAACGGGCAGATCGCTGGTTCGAACAACAATATCACCCGATCCTTTGCTAATTTTATTGGTCAACGCCTTACTCATTTCGTCGTCACTTGATGGCCCTGGCGATACTGTTACTTTGGCTTTATCAGCCGATTTCTCAACAGCAGAGGCCGCTGGAGCAGGATCAGAGGCTATTGCCGGTTGTGCAGGCAATAGAAAAAGCATGGCGAGTATAGCCATCGCAAGAGGGCTGAGTATTCTATTCATCATGAGTTCGCTTACGGCTATATTTGCAATTTCGTTTAAGAAATAGTTACAAATATATTTTCAGATGACTAGTCTATTGGCCTTAATGAGGCGAATAAAGCCCTTATTGCTGCTTGAATTTACTTTTTGCGGGACTTTTTAACAGGTTTTTTAACCGGGCCATTAGATTCCACATTGCTATTCATAGAGCTTGGAAGCGGGTCTGGCTTAGGGGGCTGGCTTTTACTGAACATCCACTCACACTTCATGAGCCCAGCACTATCTTGTCGGCTATCAAGTGGTGTTGATTGTTTTAAGGCAACCTCCAGAGCTGCATCAGTTGGTGGCGGAGTCAAGTCATTGCTGGTGTACCACTTTAGAAAACGCTGATACCAGCCAGGCTTAGGTAACTTTCCAGGATCTGCATAGTAATTTGAGCTACAAATTTGCAATCTTCTTTCAATTTCACTGGCTGGTAAGTAGTAACCCTCAATCAATAAATTTGCTACCTTAGCATTGCAACGAGCCCAACTAGCTAGCTCCATTTTTGCACCAGTTGTATTAGATGCCGGTTTTTCGACTAATAGCGCATCAATTTCACATTGCATGCGTTGGCCCCGTATTTGTAACCTCTTACAGATCTCAGCCCCATTTTCATTGTATGGATCAGCATTCTGTGCAGTTTGTGGAAACGGAAATTGTCTATCGCAATCATCCGCTCCATCTAAGTTTTGATTGAGTGAATTTTGCCTAATCGCTGACTGCTCTTTTGGACTAATTATTATCTTAACTGATCCTGTTTCTAATGTTGATGTATCCAATACACCAACACTCTGACAGCTAGCAGCAAAGCTTGCAATCATGAATAAAACACCACCTGTAAATTTAATCGGAGATTTCATTTCGAACTTATTTTGCATTAGGCATCTCCACACCTTTACGTATCAGCTGTAAGGGATTTTCGAGCGAACGTTCTAAAATCATTTGCAAATCAGGCAGAATCAAAAAAATGACCAAAAAGGCTAAGGGAATGCTAACTGCAAAACCGATTGAAAATAAATTCATTTGTGGACTAGTTCTTCCCAAAAACGCTTGCATTAAATTAAACATTGTATAAACAAGTAATATTGGCATTGATAATATTAAGCCTAACTGAAAAGAAGCTGAAAATAAATCTACCACTCCCTTTGATGTCCAAGCTTGGGGCCAAATACCCAATGGTATCGTTTTAAAGCTGCTCAATACTAAATCAATTAAGACCAAATGAATATTCAAAGTAAATGCCAATGCCAATACTACTAAGCCTAAAAATTGAGCTACTAAGCCAGAATCTAAAGTAGGATCTCTAAAATTGGAAGAGGCAAAACTAAATCCAGCTAAAAAAGAAAGAATCTCTGCTGCAATATCAATCACCATAAATGCCACTCTCACTACAAAGCCAATGAAAGCGCCAATTGCTAACTCAATTGCCGAGGCAAAAAAAGTAATACTGCCTGGATATGGAATGTTTTCAGTTCCCAGCATTGGCATAAGATAAATACCAAATGCTAAAGCAATAAATACACGAAATTGCATGGGTACTGTTCGCATAGCAAACATCGGAGCAGTTAAAAACAACCCAAAAACTCTTAAGGAAGCAAACATAAAGATTGCCATGTATTGCTCAATTTGTAGACCGGTAATGGTCAACATAAATTAATTCACTAAACCTGGTATGCGGGCAAAAAGTTCTTTGATGTAGTCTATAAATAGGGACAGGCTAACTGGCCCAATGATCATGACTACAGCAGCAAAAACAATTAATTTTGGCACAAACGCAACGGTGGATTCATTTACAGAAGTAGCGGCTTGCACAATGCCAATAACTAACCCCACCACCAACAAAGCCATCAGCACAGGTCCAGCTAAAACTGCTGCCATCCTTAATGCTTGATAAACCAAATCAAGGATGACTCCACTTTCCATAAAAATTAGTTAATGTAACTTTGGACTAATGAAGTTGAAAGAAGAGCCCATCCATCCGCCAAGGTAAACACAATCAACTTAAGCGGTAGAGAGAACATCATCGGCGAGACCATCACCATACCAAGGGAAGTTAATATGCTGGCAACTGCGAAATCAATCACTAAAAAAGGTAGGAAGATAACAAAACCAATTAAAAACCCAGTCTTAATTTCTGAAATCGCAAATGCTGGAATCAAGACCGTAAATGGAACATCTTCTCGGGCTTGAATTTCTTTACCGTACATCTTGACAAATAAATTCAAGTCATCTTTACGCGTTTGCTTCAACATAAATTCTTTTAATGGCTGTGCACCAACTTCTATCGCCTGAGGAAAACCCATCTTCCCTGCAGAATATGGTTGATATGCATTTTTATACATCGAATCAAAGACTGGATTCATGATAAATAAGGTCAAAAACAGTGATAGTCCTATTAAAACGATATTGGGCGGCATAGTAGTTAAACCCAGCGCCTGGCGTAGCAAGGAAAATACAATAATGATTCTTGTAAAGCTAGTCATCAGCACTAAGGCGGCTGGTAAAAAGCTGAGTGCGGTAATAGCTAGGAGCGTTTCAACCGGCACCGCATACGAAGTGCCACCACCAACCTGCTTCGCAGTCACTAGTGGCAAGGTTTGACCCCAGGCTATTAATGGGAAAAATCCGAGTAGTGCTATCGCCCCAGTGATATAGAAAGTAATTTTACTTTTCAACCGATTTTCCTCTTGACCAGTTGTCGTAACTGTTGGGCAAAATCGCTATTACTTGGCTGTGGTTTTAAGTGGGCCACATCTTCTGGGTCTAATTCAGTCAACAGGTTAATTTGAGTCGGGGTATGCCCAATCACCAAGATGCGATTTAGTACATTCACAATAATCACACGCTCTTTTGGACCTAAAGCTTGTTGAGCCAAAATCATGACATGGGGATTGCTGGCGCG
>Ga0114968_10003798_pt1 | contig 11299 bp, 14 predicted proteins | sample M_130807_EF_Meta_FD_87020 | JGI IMG/M metagenome (GOLD analysis project Ga0114968, IMG submission 87020) | Freshwater microbial communities from Lake Montjoie, Canada to study carbon cycling - M_130807_EF_MetaG | ecosystem: Environmental > Aquatic > Freshwater > Lake | place: Lake Montjoie... | reverse complement strand
TGGGAAGATTATATTTAGACCAAGGCGTGTTTCACAACTGCGCCATTATTATACGACCACGAGAAAAGAGGAGACGGGTCTGTTATTCCGTCAGTAACATTGTATTCGAGTATTTGATGTGATTTTTTGTGTTTTTCAAGAAATTTCATTGCGACTTCGAAATCTACGCAGATGCGGATATCCTCGAGTTCATTTCCAGACAAAAAGCACAAGACAAACAGCTTCATTATCTGTAGGTTGATTATCCATATTTAGACCATCCACCTCCCGTCCAGGAATTGATGGACGCCATCCGAATTCCCCCGATACAAGAGTATCCAGAGGGAGCAATTACCCGACCCGAAAATAATGTGCGCACAGGAGGCCATGAAAATCGTGATGGCGAGATACTGCTTGGACGCTTCGAAATTCCCTTCACGGAAAACGAGGTCAACGCTTGTGGAGGCCTTGGGAATGTGGCGAATTCGGTCCCTGAAATAAAATGAATTCGGAAAAGCGTTCGTCATCGTTTCCAGAAATTCCGTTTCGTCGCTCTGGAGGAAAAAAGTGACGGCCGGATTTTCTCGTTGCACTTGTTTCGCTTTTTTGATGTAGGCTTCGTAGGGACACAGGGCCGTTTCGGTGGCCTTGTCGTTTCCTCTATGGAAGAGAACGCAGATGGGCTGGTTCGTGGGAACGGAATTGCGTAATTCTTGGACGAGTTGGAGAATTTCGGCGGATGGACGAAAATAAATTTCCACGAACGGCCGAATTTTCTGGAATTGAATTTTCTTGTAATTCCAGAATTGGTATTCTTGTTTGAAAAGAATTTTGGAAGTGTATTCTGGGGATTGCAGGCCGGTCTGTTCGGCGAAGTAGGCGGTTGTAAGGTCTCCTGAATTTGTGGCCGGTTTGTACAATTGGAATTGTTCGGAACTGTCCACGGCCTCTGGGAGCGCCTTGTGTTTGTTGTAGTGCGCAATAATCCTGTCAAGACGGACGGAGCAACAACTGAAGAATCCGGCGTTATGGGTGATTTTCAGCATAATTTGGTGGGATATTTTCGGGGGGTTAGGATAAGCGCAGCGTGTGAGCGCAACGTTTTATATTTCGCCCATAGTAGAATGGACACTTACACCCAACTCTTCTGGCTCTTTACTCTGCTGTTTGTCGGCCTGTCTGCGTATTTGGTCTGCTGCACGAAGCGCAGCAATGTATTCTATCTCCAGATTGCGTCCGGCCTGGGAATTTTTGCGACGAGCAAGATTGGGCGGAAATTTCTGGGATTGGCTTGAGGACTTAATAGATAATTATTCTAGGACATATAATAGAGTATCAATGGAACCATCGCGCGAATTAAAACTTTTGATAAAGGCTGAAGAATTGATGGAGAAGGGTGCGAAATATGGGTTAATTGAAAATGGGCTTACGTACGAACAAATAAAGAAGGGTGAAGAAGGCCGTCTAGATTTGAGTCATTATCTTAGTCAACTCAACTCTAATTATGTTAATAGTGAACAACAAATTCTTATTAAAAAAGCGCGCAAACAATTTGATAGGGATAATATGAATATATTATACTGGAGTCGACTACCCCAGAACAAAGAATTAGAAGATTTGAAAGTGAAAGAAGATTATGCGCTGCTGCGCGCGATGGCGTCTGCGGGAGCGGGAGCGGCAGCGGCGGAGCGCGGAGCGCCGAACTTGCTCGAAAAGTTTCACTACGGCCGCTTCCCCGGCGGCTCCAGAAAAAACGTAATACAACCCGGTAAACGCCACAGGTCCCACCGTAAAAATCGTACTAAAAAGCATAAGAGTCGTAAGTAAGCGTTCAGGGTTCATACACACAGCGAATAGAGCAGCCTATACTAGTTTTATATATGGCTATTTTTTCGGAGATGCCATGGAAACATTAACTGCGCGGAAATTTCTGGGGTTGGCTTGAGGGGTTTGACAGGAATTTTAAATTAGTTTGTTTAACTACCGCCAAGTACTTAAATTAAGTACTTGGCGGTAGCATAAAATATAAAATTGAATAATTCTGCCGATTTTTTACAAACACACAAGACAAGTCTCAAGAATGGATCTGCGTATCCCCGAACAAACGCCGCATTATCAATGGCACGGACAACCCCTCCCAGATCCCAGATATCAATGGCACGGTCCAACGAATCCGGCTCTCGTAAAAGCCCGCCGACAATACGTAAGGAATTCGCAAGAATTAGCCATAGCCAACGCAAATTCCCAGAAAAAAAAGCCACCTCCTCCAAAACGCTGTGACAAAAAATAATTTTTAACCTCGTGTGTGGTTTATGGCTGTGTGTGGCGCCGGCTTCAAATTTTCCGGATGGCGGGAAAATTGAAGTGGCGCCTGGCGGTCTAAAGATACAAACTGTCAGTGACAGATGTCTATGTACGTGAAAATGGTTCAGAACGATAGTTCAAAGTACCCAGCAAGGATGGGGCAGAAATGGGAACAAGAGGAAGTTCAAAAACTTCTTGCGTCCATCAAAGAAAAGAAACCTGTATCCGAGATTGCTAAGGAGCATCAACGTAATAATGGCGGTATTTATGCAGAGTTGAGAAAACTCGCAGCCGACTTTTGGTTCAAAGATAAAAAGCCGATGGAAGAGATTATTATATTGACTGGACTTCCTAAAGAGGATATTGAACTGACAATTAAAAAAAGGGAAAATGCGATGGAGGCAAAAGTTACGATACAAAATGCAAAACTTAAGGCTATGAGAGCGCCTGTGCCCACCCCTACAACGTCTGTCCCATCTCACGAAATCGCAGAGTTGCGAAACGAAGTTGCAAGCCTTAAACGAGATGTGAAGGAAATGTTGCGTCTCATGAATGCGCTGTATGACTTTGAGAGTGCGTAGGGGATTAATAAAATTGATACATTTTTACCAATCTACATAAGGTATGACAGATTGGACTAGAGTTTACGCCTACGAAAAGCATACGTACGTGGAATCTTTTCCAGTCACGAGTTTTCTACTCGCAGGTGTCAGCAATTATAAGGAGACTGTAAAAGACATACAAATTGGCGATGTGCTTGACATGGAGTTCGAAACAAACAAATATGACAGTTCCGCAATTGTTATAAAAAATCTTGGCCATACTTGCGGGTATGTGAAAAAGGATGAAAAGGAAAAAGTGCAGTCTCACGTTCCGTGCCAAGTAAAGGTGATCGACAAACGACTTGTGGATTTTGGAAAGGGTATTTATAGTTTGAGGGTGGATATTGCTGTTAATGATGATTGAACCCCCTACCCCAACAGACACCGCCGAATCCACGGCAAATCCGGATAATACGCAAGAGCGAATTTCAGAGCCAGAGCCCTCTCCAACATCGCCTGATTTTTTCCGCCAGACAAACTCTCCACTTCCAAACTTTTCAGCATGGCCCCATTCGCAACCACAGCCGCATCCACGAATTTCGTAATGTCCTCCGTTGTCATCTTCAGCTTGTCCGCCACTTTCAGAAGGCTCTCCCGCAGTCGGTCGCTAGACAAATACGGCCTCTTCCCATTACAACGAATGAGAGGCGCCTTCTTGTTCGTGTTGAAACGCCGCTCTATTTCCTGGATGTACCGATTCACGATGAGCGCCGGATCCGTCTTCCAATGCTGCCGCTTCGTATTATTGATGGCGTTGAAATAGTCCACTGCGTCCGACTCTGACTCCACGCCCTTTTCACGCACGGTCACGAAGAAATCCGGCTCGCACAACGTCTCCCGAAAGAAGTCTCGGACAACGGACGCCCGATGTTGGCCATCAATCAAATAGCGCTGGACGACGGGGACACCATCTGCGTTCGGCTCCGTGTACGGAATAATACAGTAGTTGGAGTCCAGTTTTTTCACGTCCGAGCCGACGGCGGCCTTGATGTGTTCTGCGTGTGCCGTGTCCAAGATCCGGTTCCCTTTCCAAATTGGAATGGAAATCAGTTCTTTCGCAGACATTTTCAGGAGTTTTGAGCCGTCGTTATAAACGTGGAGCATTTCTCGTGTGTGGTTTAGGGCTGTTATCTAGGGCACCCGCTTCAAATTTTCTGGGAGGGGCGCAATTTCTGTTGTCAACATACAATCCTCTCCTAAAAATAGACACCGTAAATGCCAGAAGAATTTAATGACATGTTAAATGCAACTTTGTATTTTTCAGGAATAGTATCCCACAATTCTTTTGCCAACACCTCCCACTCCTTCAGCACGGTTGAACGCCACTCTTGAGTCTGTTCATGAGTAGCATTCTCGGGGGGAATAGGTCGGGCCTCTCCTAAATCATAAATTTTTCTCGATATATCTCTATATTCGGCACTTTCTAATAATTGAAACCTATACTCACGTTCGCGCCTAATCTTTTCTTCTATTTCATAAGGCATCTCTTCCGCTACTTTCAATATCCTAAAATTTCTTATTTTATAAAGATTCGGGAATTTTTCCATATGCTGTAAAAGATTCTTATAGGAGTCCTCAAGTGTCCCTTTTGAACCAGTTCTCATATACTCATCAAGCATCTCCGCCTTGAGTTTATCGTAATCAAACTCAATCACTTCACCCCATTTAGGATAGTTAATAATCATAACCGAATCCTTAAAATAATTTGGTACATTCTCCAGAACTCTGAGTTTGCCCTCGTCACGATGTTCAGACGTATAGGCTTCATTATTTACTATTGAATTAAGTTCGTTGTTGATTGCGTTTAATTCATCTTGTAACTGATTTTTACGCCGTGTAAGTTCACTAATCCTCCTAGGGCCCGTTTCAGGCACTAAAATCTTCCTCAAATCAGAACGTGTTTCATTTGGCTTTGAAAATAGCCTACTTTCAAGATAAAGATCATATGTATAGTTACTCATTCTTAGATTTATTTCTGAATCAGCAAGAATATTTGTATTCTTACTGCGATTTTCCAATTCTTCTAAAAAGTAATCGCTATATTCTATACTAGAAGATTCTGCTCCCTCTCTATAAAGAATAGAAAATGTATTGGGTGATAGTGCCGCCCGCCTCCTATTATTTTCTCCTATAATAGATTGATTGACCCTGTCTATTATTCTGTTAATATCATCAGACATGTTGTTATATATAAATATATGCTTTATTTTTTAGGTGTCATTATTATCACTGGATATATATTGCTTCAATACATCCTGTAATTTCCTCGTCTTTTCCTTCTCCTGTGTGAGTAAAATAGACAGCGTATGCTTCTTGGGACCCGGCTTCTTTACTTCCCTTATTACAAGAGGCTTTGATTTTGTTCGAACAACTTTCAGATCTTCCCACTTTCCTACTGGCTTTGAGGGTGGCTTATTTTCAGGGGGTGGTTTAGTATTGTCAGAAGAGTTAGACTCCTCCACTCCCAGTGGGAAATCATTCAAAAGAGCCAGTGGCGAATCTGTTTCTATAGGAAATGGCAAGTTGTATTCTATACCTTTCAGCCTATGAGATTCGTATAGTTCACAACAAAATAGATAATGCTCGACTTCTTGGACTGGATTGTGTATATTTGGAAATTTCTCCTTAAATGCTTTTATAATTGGAATCTTAAGATCAAACTGCTTTTTATATTCGCTATAATATTTATGGTATAAATCTGTCTTAATAGACAACGTAGTTTCTTTATCATCCGTATAAAGGTATTTATTTTTATAAATCAGGTAATTTATATAGGCATCACTTACTTGCTTATTCAAAGCCATATAATTCTTGCTGCATTTAAAAACTAACTCAAACCGCTCTGTCCACTCCTCTTTTGTAGTTTTTTGTTTGCATCGTATAAATCCACATTTGAATACATTTTCGTAACGAACATACTCACTCAGACTCATATGTATAAGAGTCTGAGTTATTTTAGGCAGTTGCAGAGTGACCCGCAACGACCTAAACTTCCCCCCCCAATAAAAACCCAGAGATGCCGACCAAGTCCCTAAAAATCACCGTGAAGGACCGTACCACGAACCTCCTCGTCAAAGGCCAGGGCGTCATTATTTTCAACAGAACATCCACGACAAACACGAAGTTCGCCTTTTTTAACAATAACCGCAAAAATAAACTCTCCGTGGAGTTCACAGAGAGCGGGGTCCAAGTCTCCACGAATAACGAACCCCTCGTGGATTCCACCAATACGAAGGGGCTCGTCGCAGACCTTGCCGCCACCTATTGGTTCAGCCTGGATTCCCAGAACCAGATTCTCCTCGCCGGCATCGGTGAGGCGCGTATGGAGACCGTCATCTACTCCTACCGATTCCCCACCGCTCTTCACGCCTCCAATAAGCAGTTCCTGGAGAGTCTCACACACGTCGTATATGACTGCGACAATACGCGCGTGCCGATTACTCCTCTGAAGATTCTGCGTGACCCGGTGACCGACAGCGTCCCTCTCACTCTAAAGGACACGGCCACGCTCACGATGGACGACGTGGCCTCTGGGTCCTATATGCCCGTTGCGAACCTCCCTGTGACGGCGCAGAAACTCTACAATTGCATCGCAGGCCCGAAGTTCTGTCTGGACACTCCCGAATTCCCGGACTTTTACAGGGCGATTGAACGGAGTATTGCGACTCCTGGGTCCTGGTGCTACGAGACGCTCAAAAAGAAGGCGACGGAGTTCAGCAAGGACCGTCCGAATATTCTGGAGACGTATTTGCGTATTACGCTCGGCCAGAACAACGGGGAGTCGCCTGGTGTCCCATATGTCATGGAAATCTGGCCGGCGGCGCACTATTCGCCGGTGCACTCGCACGCTGGCGCCGAGGCCGTCATTCGTGTTTTAGAGGGTGACATACACGTCGACCTGTATCCGTATCTTTCCAAGGACGCAGCGCCTTTTTTGGGGGCCGATTTCGTCAAGGGAGATGTCTTGTGGATCAGCCCGACGCTGAACCAGACGCACCAATTACGCAACACATCTGTTGCGACGTGTATCACGATTCAGTGCTACATGTATGACGAGACCGACGATAAGCACTACGACTATTTTGATTATTTGGATGAGAAGGGTGTCGTCCAACAATACGAGCCGGATTCGGACATGGATTATGTGGAGTTCAAGGAACTCATGTTGGAGGAGTGGGCCATGCGGCCTCGTGGCTGCTGTTTTAGGCGCTAAGGCCTCGGCGTTAATAACGCCACTCACAATAGATGTCATCGTTCCCCTCCGTTCTAAGCCAAGAGGACCTTGAATACATTTTGGATTTACCCGAAGTCCGCACAGCGTGGGAGAAATTAGACGAAACGAGTAACAATGTCCGTTTCACCATTGAGCTCACGGAGTCCATTCGGGCCGCTTTAGAGGCCCGTTTCAGCCTGGACTTTTCCGGCGTATCCAGAATTCCCATGCGCTGGATCAAGGGCGACACGGCGCCTCATATAGACAGTGGTGCGTCCGAGTTTGAGAATACCTACCTCGTATATCTGAATGACAGCCCGGGCGAATTTCTCATTGGCGACGAGTCGTATCCTATTACTCAGAACACGGGCTACATGTTTAACGAAGGCACAAGCCACAGCACGACGAATACGGGCTTCGTTAGTCGCCTTCTCTTGGGTCCGATGAATGAATTCGCAGAGCCTGTGGGGGCCAGTGTTACATTCTATTATCCTAGTGAGGCAGATGCTCTAGCAAACACAAATTTAATAATCGCATACGGAGGTTATACGATAGTTTTAACAAATGGAATCATATATTGGCGCATTGCGTCTACTAGTACTGGCACGTCTCCCCAAAATGTGGTGTATGCGGTGGGTGATACACTTGCAGGAACTGGAACAGAGGTATATTACTTATACCCGAATGCGCCCTGCTTCTTAGAAGGCTCCATGATTCTCTGTGAAGTGGATGGCGCAAGCACATACGTCCCTGTAGAGCAGCTCAAAAAGGGCACGCTCGTCAAAACGAGCCTGCACGGATTCAAACCGGTCGCTCTGATTGGCAAGGCCCAGAAGAAGAATCCTGGGACGAATGAGCGGATTGAGGACCGTCTATATAAACTGAGCCCCTCTAAATATCCTGCGCTTGTGAAGGACTTATACTTGACCGGCTGCCACTCCGTTCTCGAATATCCGTTGACAGAGACGCAAAAAGAGGCGGTGACGAAACATCTCGGAAAACTCTATGTCACAGACAAAAAGTATCGGCTGACGGCTTTCGCAGACGAGCGTGCCGAGCCGTGGAATTCCGAGGGGACGTATACCGTCTACCATTTTGCTCTGGAGAATGAGGATGAGAAGATGAATTACGGGGTCTATGCGAATGGCGGTCTTCTAGTGGAAACCTGTTCATTGCGGACTCTGAGAGGACGGGGTAATATGGAATTTGTTTGAGTTGGTCTATTCCGCATCAGTATCTTCATATGCAGCATCCTTATCAACGACCGTGTAACGATTACGGCGGTTGATTGTCTTTCTTTCATCGCCCGGCTTTGGTTCCCCCTTTTTTGTTACGACTTGTTCGCATTCTGAGCATTGTGCTCGTACTGGACAGTGGCTCACAAGCATTTTTCCTCTCCGCTTAAGCCTAAGGGACCGTTTCGGAAAGCAATAGGTTTTATCCGTCTGGATGACTTCTTTAATGGCGTTTGGATGCGCCTTTTCAAGAAATGTATTGTACCATCCACCCGGATATCTAACATAGTGATAACTGCGGGTCATTTTATATTATGAAAATATATAAATATTTTTCAATTTTGTAGGGGGCAAATGGGGTAATTTTGACTATCTAAGTATCTTTTACAGCCCAACGTAAGAAGAACCTAGGATTACTATCTTCATATCCTACATAGATACGGTGTATAATATCATCCTTTTTAGCCCCGGTGAGTCCTTCACCCCAATACGCCGTACTTGTTCCGCCAATTTTGTCACGAACCTCCTCAGCCTTATATTCTTGCGCATGTTCACCAATAGAACACTTGTATCTTCCATCTTTCTTATTAGGTTCATGTATAGTTTTTCCATTCGGATTAATTTCCTTCCAACGTTTATTAAGCGCATCCATATCCAAGAATTCCTCTAAGTGGGATTTCGTACCACCCTTTGCAGGTTTCGGACTTACTTTTGGATTAGTCGATTCAGCATGCTTTACTGCCTGAAGCACAGAACAACCGGTATTATCATTCGTCTTATCGACTATTATATTATGTCTTCTGATTATTTGTTCGGTATGTTCATCCGTCCAGTAGTGTGTGCTACCAGGGTACTGAGGTGAATTACCTATAATACCTGCAAGACGCCCCGCCTTTTGCACAGCAGAATCTTTATCTTCTATTCTTCCAAGTATCATATCGGTCCATACTAGTCCCTCTCTATTCTTAGTAATAAGGACTCCAAGGGTCCCCTCGATTTGTATTTCATTATCGTTTCTAGGACAATAATGAAATCCTAAGCCTCTATCTACCTTGCGCCTTCCAATAATAACGATTGGTTTATCATTGAGGTTGAGTTTTTTGTATATATAGAATAGTACTTCATTTAACCGTTTACCCTTTGTTTTATGAGTTCCTACAGGATGACCTTGCCTGAATACTTTTACACTTGCGCCACCATATCCGTTAAAGACTAGTGCGTATATACCCTTTGTATTACACCATTTGGCAAACTGTTTCATATCTTCGGTTTTAGCATTTGAATTAACAATTACTTTTCTATAGTAAATCTCGCCAGATGAGAGAACAACTGGAGTTGTGAAATGTTCTGAGTTGCTCTCTAAAACTTGGGTAGCATAGCTATTATTAGTATCTTTTGATGTGAATGGTGTTATATGTGTTTTTGATTCATTGTGGTGAAGAGCACGATAATGTTGTCGATCCTCTTGGGAAATATCGACAGGATATAAATATGCATTTGAACATTCTGGATAATCTTCGTCCAATAAATTACCGTCAGTTGCAGTAATGAATCCCAATCTATAAAGAGCAGTTGTCTTTTCAACTACGAACGTGCGACATGTGATGTTAATGCCATCTATTGTGAACGGTTTATCTCTCAACTGCGAGTATGTCTTATCTGCCTCGTCCCATATTATACCATATCTGAGTAAAGAGTTATTTGTGCTCACTTTCTTATTGATATGAGCTATTAACTTTAATGCTTTTTCGCACTGTTTTACATTAGCCAGAAGTGCAATTAGCGGCATAGGATACTCAGGCTCTTTTCCATCCTCTACTACGTCATTCGCATATGCATCAATATACGTTTTTATTTCATCGAAACTTGTCTTGCTGTTACTTGATAGGGGAAATATCTTGACTTTCTGCTCTTCAAAAGTCTTTATTAGTCCATCTACTGATTGGTCTGCCAAGGTCTTATCATTATCTACAATAATGAATGCCACTACTTTTTTCGTCGTATCTTGCCCCCACCTTTTTAATTCAAGGGAAGCAATTCTCATTTTTCCTCTTTGTGTATTTTGAAGAACGAAGAATGTCGTTGGATTTTCAACAAGAAGTAATAGTATAGATTTTTTAACATAATCATCTATCTGAACAAAGTCTGCCCATTTCAACCCATTCTTTGCAGAATATATTGTGATGTCATTCACCACTCCTGTACGAATAAATCCAATTTCTACCAGTTCTTCTACCTTTTTTGAAAATGGTTCTTCATCTATAAAGTCATCCTTTTCAGCCCTTACTCCATCGTATAAATCATCAAATGTTTTGAGAATATTATGATGAGACATTTTGAGGCTACTGAAATATAAATATTGTCGTCAATTTTTCCTTCCAGAAATGCATGCTGTATGCAGCTATCCCACGAAAAATTGAGCCGCCAACCACCTTCTAGACCATCTAGAACCCCGAAATGCCTTATACACTCCTCGTCGTTCCCGAGCAAGGTGACCACACTATCGTTGAGTACTACGACCAGCTTGCGGCCAATCCTCGTTCCGACGAGAATGCGGGCGTGGACCTTCTCACGTGTGAGACCTGGGCCGGAGTCGGCCCGCACCTTGTCAATCTCGGTCTTCGTGCGATGCTCGTCGATTCTGCAACGAAGCAGCCCGTACATTACTGGCTGCTTCCTCGCTCTTCCATTTACAAGACCGGCTACTCCATGGCGAACTCCGTCGGCGTCATTGATAAGACCTACAGGGGTATTCTGAAGGCACCCGTGTCCTATAATGGCATACCAGGCTCTCCCGGATTCGTATACGGCGAGCGCCACTTCCAGATTGTGGCGCCCGATATGGGTCACATTGAGCGTGTCGTCGTGGTGCCTTCTCTGCCCGAGACGGCTCGGGGCGACGGCGGATTCGGCTCCACCGGAAAATGATTGGCTTCTGTATAAGCAATGTCCGAGTCCGGCTCCAC
>Ga0114968_10003793_pt1 | contig 11304 bp, 14 predicted proteins | sample M_130807_EF_Meta_FD_87020 | JGI IMG/M metagenome (GOLD analysis project Ga0114968, IMG submission 87020) | Freshwater microbial communities from Lake Montjoie, Canada to study carbon cycling - M_130807_EF_MetaG | ecosystem: Environmental > Aquatic > Freshwater > Lake | place: Lake Montjoie... | reverse complement strand
TCAACATTAAATATTACATAACTTCCATCAGCTGTTTCATTTGTAACAGTACCATCAACACATGAAGTAACTTTCCAAGTTGCGTAAATATATGAATCTAACTGACTTGTTAAGGTTAAGTAAGCACTCTGAATATTTAAAAATAATTCGTGTAAAGTTGTATTTATACCATAAGGATTATCATCTACAACAATTTGAGTTGCATTATAATATGGTAAAGTAACAAAACCCACATTATCATTACCTGGATCTCTATCACCAGAAGTAGATGTATTTATTTGATAAGTCCAAGATAAGCCAGCAAGTTCACCCTTGGGTCCAGTAGCACCAGTAGAACCACTAGCACCCTGAGGACCAGTATGACCAATAGATCCTGTAGCGCCAATGCCACCAGTTACACCCGTAACACCCTGCGGACCGGTAGCCCCCGTTACGCCAGCACCAGTAGCACCAGCGGGACCACTAGCACCAGTTGGACCCTGCGATCCTGTAGCCCCCGTAGAACCAGATCCAGTAGAACCCTGACTACCAGTTGCGCCAGTAGCACCAACACTACCAATAGGCCCCATAAGTCCACTAGGACCAGTGGAACCCTGAACACCCTGAATACCCTGAATACCCTGAATACCATCAATAATAATAGAAGGAGATACATCCTCTACCACTTCAATATAAGTGGCATCCTCAGAATCAACTATAATAATTGTTTCATCTTCCTCTTGAAAGGACGCCATGACTACCTCGTTACTTCATCAGTTACTTTAAAAGAACCAAAGAATGGACAAGAAACATCGCCACTATCACCAGCAATAATTTCTATATCATACTTGTAAGAGCCTGGATCAAAAAGTGAAGAAGTATCAGAATCAGAAATAAATAATTCAATACAGTTTTCAGTTAAAATAATACCATCATTTTCAGTAGTCAATTCAATTATTGCATCAGAAGCAAAATCGACCTTAATCTGCATTCTAGCTGTATAATCAGAAAAATCCAAAGGCTTTTTATCTTTATCAAACAAATACCACTTTTTTCTAAAAGTAGTACCCTTCTTGGAAGAAAGTGCATACTTAACAGGAGTCATAATTACGACTCCCAAGCAGGCTTAGCAGCAAGAATATCCCCAACCCAATAAGTAGGAGTAGAACTAGATTCAACCGAAATATAATAAGTTTGCTTACTTGCATCAGTAAAAGTTTCAACAACCTTATAAACAGAATCAACAGGCTGAATAAGATCATTTTCAACTATATCAGCAAGAGACCACTCACCATCAGCATTTGCAGAAGTAGTCCTAGCACCAGAAATAACAGTATCAGCAGAAGGAACCGTAGCAATAGAAGAAACACTAGTATCCCAAGATAAAACCACAGAAACTTTAGCGAAACTCTGAGGAGATAAACTGCCCGACCTATTAATTTTATTTTGAATAGTAGCCATTACCCTACCTCATCATCCGTATAATTATCCATAATTTCAACGGCAACAGTCCACCAAAACTTATTATATTTCAAATCCCAATTTCTATTTCTAGAAATCTGAGGATTTTCTAAATCACAATAAAAAATTTCAGGCTTACTAGCAATACTTAAATCATAAACAGTCAAAGTACCATCAGCAAGACCAGAATCTCTAAGACTTGAAAACTTGCCACGAATAATATCATAAATATCGCCAGATAACTGCATACCAATAGGATCATCCTGAGCAAAAATATCTATATAAGCAAAATGTTGCGTCTGCTCAAAAAGTGAACCCAATTCAAGTTCTTCAGAAAAAGAATCCTCAATTGAAGTACAAACAACATTAGGTTTAATTTCTTCAGAAGGATCAAAAGGAGTTGACTTAACAACTACAGGATAATGCTTTCTATTTTCATCAAACCAACCAATTTCAGAAAGAGAATCCTCAATCATCATCCTAAAATTATCTCTAACAAGTCTTGCTCTTATACCGCCAACATAACTCATGACTCATCCACCGATGTCAAATACATATCATAAACAGTTACTTCAAACAAGCCAGTAGGTGGTGCAACATAATCAATAGAATAAACATTCCCACCAAGCAAAACTTCATTAGAATCTTTAATAAGATCATAATAAATATCAAGAATAGTCAAAATAACTCTATTATTATCAAAATCACCCATAGAAGTACCATTACCATCAGAACCAGAGAACTGAATGGCTACAGGTACAAGAACATCCTGCTTAGAAACAGTAGAAGAAGGTTCCCCAGCAAAATCATAAGGACTACCCTCTGGATCTGAAACATCATAAACGTATTTAGTGTTCCAGCGAAAAGTAGCTCTATCAACATTGTTTTCAGGCAAACCCATTTCCATTGCAGAAGAAATAGCCGATCTAAAAAGGTCAGCATCAAAACCCGCTCCAAAATTTGGATCAGTAACCCTAGCCATCAACCATTCCAATCAATAAGACTACCACGCAAAGAATCATCCCTAGATCTAAGAGAATCAATATAATAAGAATCAGTAAAGCCACCATCAGAAAGACGCTGCAAAATAGTAGCCCTCTGAGCCAACAAAGACTCAAGCAAAGACTTAATAACCTGAGCAGACTGCTGAGTCTCATACTCAACCTGTCCAGCCTTAGTCCTAAAAAGAGTCTTCAACTGCATGATCTGGTTTTGATAAATATTAATAGCAGCATACATAATAACAATCTGCTGAAGATCCCTACCAAAAGTAGAATCACCAGAAGAAGGAGAAACTATACCATCTTCATCGCAAATAAAGCCAGCTATAATACCATCATTATAAGAACTCCAAAATGCGTTACGAAGACGAGTCAACCACTCAACATCAGAAGCAGCAATAAAAGGAGAAGTAGCCCCAGGCACAGTAACAGCAGCCTCAAGATCACCAATGAGTTCACTTAAATCCACTGAAGCCATAGCAAACCCCTCTTAATATGTACGTGCACATTTGATCAACGTCAAAATTATGCAAAAATTTAGAGTCTAAGGTTTTACAACCTCAACATTAGAAACCTCAGCAACATCGCCACGAATATCAGCAAGGCGAGACTCTAAAGTCCTAAACTGTGCCATAGAAACATTAACCGACTCATCACTAGCAAGCTCATGCATACGCTCAAGAGCAATAACATTGGTAATCTCATTAAGTCTCTCATTAAAAATCTTACCCTTAGACTTAAGGATCTCAAGCATATCGCTCTCAGTTAAATGATTCGGATTACTAGCAATCTCCTCATAATCATCAGCACTATCAACAAGACGCATCGGTGCAAGACGACCATTGCTAAAAATATCCATATCAGAAGAAGCAGCACGATCTTGATTTAACTGACGTTCCTCAACAGCAATAGTCAACGACTGACCAGCCCTAATCGGAACAGAACGTAAAGCGCCCTTATGATCATAGGTGAGAATAAAAACATCACCCTTACCAATATTTGACCAAGTTTCCTTATCCATAATAGCCTCCTAAAACCTTTTACATACAATAACCCAAAAACCATAAAAATAAAAACAAAAAGGAAAAAGGGGAGGGTTTCAGCCCTCCCCCCAATCCAAATAAATTAAATAAGATCAAGCAGAAATGCTGGTATCCACAAAACGACGGACACGATCAGGGCGATGAACAACACCACCGAAATCCTTCTTACCAATATAATGCCAGAACCAGTTATCATCTTCCATATATTCCTTCGACTTCATGCCACCCCAAAAAGCGAACTTAGAAGCATCAGTAGAGATGACATACATCTCATTACCAGGAATAAATGGCTCATCATTATCATCAAGATAATTAGTGAGAGAAACAATTCTAGCACCACGATAGGTACCAAGAAGACCACGCTGAACCATTTCCTCATTAGTAGCAGGAAGGAATCCTGAACCATTATAGGAAGCACCAAGAAGCTCATCCATGATCTGCTCAGTCATAGTCGGACGACCGGCAATGACAACATCACGAGTCCGAGAAGCATCACGGACAGAAGTAAGAGCAGAATTTAGAGCAGCAAGGCTAACACTCGTACCCGAAACATAGTAAGGGCTTGAAGATGGGATAGCAGCCTGGAAAAGAGAGAACACACGCTGATTAACAGCAGCATCCATACGACGGATAGCGAGATCCACAAGAGTAGCCGAAGTCTCAGAGAAATTAGTTTCCATTTTCTCTTGGAACTCAGTGACATGGAAACCAACCGTATCACGGGTAATCTCCATAACATCAGCGTTCAAAGTAGAAGCCTCAATGAAGCCGCCACGGGCAACCCAAAAAGCCTTAAGACCACGAACTTCCTTGACGAAAGAACGGCCATCGAACGGAAGATTCTCAACCTCAGCCATAAGGCTAAGAAGATTCTCATGCTCGAAACCCATATAGATACTTTCAGTCATTTCCTGTGCACGCTCACGACGCCATTGCGGATCATCGAAGTTCTCGCGAGCCTCAGCGTTAAGAAGTGAAACCTTCTGACGAAGGGTATCAAGTTCTGGATTTGATTCCTTACCGAAAAGCTTAAAACTAGACATTTTTTAACCCCCCTTTCAGAAGTTTAGACGAGCCTCAACCTCACCGGTTGAAGCATTAACGGCGGTTACGACAAGCCAACCATTGGCGGCAGTAGCAGTCTCAGCCCAGTAGCCAGCAGTACCATTGCCAGTTCCAGGAGTGAGCATATCGCCTACTGCGACAGTTGGGGTGGCACCCATGCCAGCAACCATCACACGAGCTACTGGATAATTTTGACGGCTAAGGAATGAAGTAGCAGTGGTATTCTTGAATGCCACCTTTACATCCTCGCCATTTACAACCTGAACAGCTTCGCCAGCGGGAACTGTATCGAAGTCAGAATAGGTTGATAGATACGGGTCCTGACCAATGGCCTGAATGTGCTCATAAACTAGAACACCACCAGTACCTGGCTTGGGCTTGATCTGTGAACCAGTGGCAAGTTGCACACCAAGACGACCAGTAGCTGCATCGGCCTCACCACTAAGCACCACAGGGGCACCAATGGGAAGGTCGGTTGAGCCATCTAGGTAGTATCGGCCAGCACGATTGCCGCCCTTAGGAGTTACTCTAAAAGAAAAATTACGACCATAAGACATTGCTAAACCCTCCTTTCAAGAAAATTTATAGGTAACGAACATCAACACCACGGTTGCGAGCACCGAAAACATCGGCAGCAAGTGAACCATTTGCGGTGTGGTCATCATTGCGAACATTAGACATTGCAGTTTCAGGAATAAGATCAACCTCAGCAACATCCTCAACTGAATGAGGAGTAGTAGAGGCAACGATCTTCCAATCCTCAAGGACTGCTTCGAATGCTTCATCTTCCATCGCTACCCAGCGATCAAGATTTGCATCAACATATTCATCTGCGAACGGAGCCACAGATTTCACTGCTTCACGGCGGATTTCACGACGAGCGTGAGCCAGAGCAGCCTGCTCAGAAGCAGCGGCCTCAGCATCAAGATAAGACAAAAGCTCATCATATTTTGCTTCAGCAGCAGCCACACGAATCTCTGCCAGATCAAGGTCTGCTTGCAAACCGGCAATCTGACCCTCTAATTCATTCCGAGCCTGAGAAGTACGAAGCTCCTCAATCTCCGACTGCAGCTCAGAGATCTTGATCTCGGCAGCAGCCTGAAGAGGGGCGACAGCCTCCGTTACAGCAGTAGTAAACTCATCTTCATTATAAGTCTTCATGTCACCCCCTCCAATGGAGTAATTATTGTTTGATGTAAAAGCTTCGTTACAGAAAGGACAATCTTCAGCAACGTGATCGGCAGTTTCTGGCTTATCTCTAAGGAGAATATCATGGAACTCTTTAAGAATCATAACTTAGCCTTTCGTGCCTGAAACAATAACGACCAACAATTATTATATTAAATATAATTAATAAATTGTCCTAAAATTAAGGACGACTTTTTCAGCCAAATGTTTAGCAGAAGGTATATTATCACTTGTTTTATTGTTTGTAATCTTAAGGATCTCAAACATAATATTTTCCCATTTTGCAGAATCTAGATGTGGAGAATCTTTAGCAACTTCCTCATAAACTCTTTGCTTTTCCTCATCTGAAGCAACCTCATCGATAGAGGCGTACTTCCATCCAGGTCTATCTGGGGGAAGAATTAATCCACCAGCCAAAAAGGTTGGATTATTTAGTTGACGATAAGAACTTCTATTTTTAATATGTTCACAATAATTATCTGACATAGGTCCAGCATAATCAAAAGTTGACCCACAACCCATCGGGCCAGAACAAGTAACAGATTCAGAAATACATTCCATTGATTGATGCAGGGCACCCATATCATACGCTTTTTCTACAATACCTAGTTCTTTAGGAAAATAATATTTCCAAAAAACAGAAGCAGTTTCAATATATGCATTTAACTGATTCTCTTTTGGATAAATCATTTCCGAGCCAATATAGGCACCAACTATATAGTTTTGTCTATGACCCATATTCATTGGGGAATTTTTTATGCTTGGATTAGAAATTCGAAGATCATCAAGTGACCAATATTGCCCATTGCTATTAGCATTATCAGCTTCTACATACTTTCCAATAATATATCTAAACATTGGATTTGGGTGCATGATGCCAGAGGCCCAATGCGAAGCCATATCACGATCTGGATTTACCAACTCAGCAGACGAAGTAAAGTAAAATGAATCAGAGTTCTCTGTTAAAATTGTCATAATATGTGAACGTCCTTTATTTTAAAAAATGAAACAAATTATCTAACACGAGAATCTGGTGGAATAACACTACGACCGTCTGGCTGTGCTGGATTGACAGGGTTAGGAGATGAGAAAGGTACATTGACAGGAGAGAAGATTTCATCCATACCCTCTGCCTCACGCTGACGCTTAACAGCCTCATCAGACTCAAGAATATCCAATTCAGCAAGAATGGTTTCACGAGAAATATCGCCACGATCACGCAACTGTTGCATGTAATTAGCAATGTTTGGATCAAAATCAAGAGCAATTCTTCGAGGATAGAAGACCATCTTTGGTTCAGTTATCAACTGATCATTCTTCATCCACATTGGTCTAAAAACATTTCTCATAAATGAATCACGAATATGATCCCTACGAGCCTCCATAGAAGAAGCAATAACTTTCAAAAGTTTCATTGAATCATCAGTAGCGGTTCCAGCAGCATAATTACCAGTAGAAAGAATTTGATACATTCTTGCAGTAATACGTGAATCAATACCATTATATCTTTCAGGTGCAAGAGTTTTATCAGTCTTAGGTGTTATAATTTCAATACTAAGACGATGATCGCCAACAATGATAGGTACACGCGAAGTCATTTGAACCTGAGAACTAAGTTGCTCCAACTCCTGAGGTCTAGCTGGATGATCCTTGTCACCCTTCTTAATTAGGATGATTGCATTGGTGCTACCAAGTATTGCGGAGCGATCCATTTCCCTGAGTTGCTGCTTCAAGTCAAGAAGTTCAAAAACTGACTCCATGCGAACAGACGCAAAACGTTGATAATCTGGGCGTGTTGCAGTAATTCGCCAAGCATTTTCCTGCCTCAGCAAATACATTCTATCCTGAATAGCAGTCTGGTCAGTCAATTCCATTAAATATTTCAACTCATCCATACCTGCTTGTCTTATAGCAGGATCGGAAGAATTCCAAGGCTCATATTTTCTTTCAATTAACTGGTTTACAATAAGATCAGTAGTGTTATATCCAGCGAGAGTATCAAACTCTTGGGCCTCTGATTTATCAGCTAGATAAACTAATCTTTCCTGATTAAACATAAAGTTTCCAACAGGAATAACCTTCATTGGATCAAGATATGTTATACCTTGGGGAACTATTAGATCTTTATATTCCTTTTTGCGACCCTTGCCTTTTACTTTATATGTCTTTCTTGTATAAAGAACTGCAGGGTAGCATTGGGAAATAGTAAAAAGTTCTCTCCATCCTTCACGAAGACGCTCTGGCAAATCAATTTCGTCAACTATTTGACTCCAAATATTCGACTCATTCTCATCTTCGCATTCTATAGCTATTCTCTTAAAAGCAAGTTGTTCTGTTGTCTCAACAACATTGGAAACAGCATCATCTCTCTCAACTGCCTGCTGAGCAATTTGGAACTTATCGAAAACGCTAGAAGGATTTACATATCTATCACGATCAAAGATAGTTCTCCTACGAGAAGATCCACCCTGAGAATTGATAGCCCAACGCCTAATGGCAGCAACCTCAGGCATCGCCATTATTCCATCTTTAATCTCTGGAGTAATGGAAATACCCTCTTCGCTAACAAAAGATATACCAAACTCTGGATCAAACTCAATCTCTGAACCTTCAGGCATTTTTTTACCCCTTACTCATTTCCCACTCAGAAGTGCTAATAGACGCTACCCTAGACCAAATTTTAAATTGAAAATCAGTTTCTTTCAAAAAAGGCATTATTTCTTCAAACTTAAATTCATTTAAAAGACGATTTTTTGAAGAACCAATAAGGTTACTCATATATGTTGCTCTAGCAGAAAAACCTGAAAGTTTTTTTAGGATTCTTGAAGGATCATCCAATTTACCGAATTCACCCATATCCCTCAAATAACCCAACAATTCCTCTCTCCAACCCTTTACTACATCTTCTGAAGAGTTTTTTTCCATTTTCTATCTCCATTTACGTCATTTAAGCCATTGAAATCAATTGCTGATTGTACAGCCGCATCAAGAGTTCTTGATCTTAAAATAAAACATTCGAACGGATAAATGAGTTTTATATAATAAACACCCTTTATAGAACTATCTATAGCAATGAACCATTTAGAAAAGCATTTATCGCATACCCAAAATTTAATTGAGTCATCAAAACCCCTAACAAGAGGTTCAGGCGATCCACATTCTATGCAAAGAATTTCACAAGAAGAGCATTGGTGGTGGTTCCCATTTTTGGTTATTGCCATCAATAAAGTCTTGAATAACTTGTTGTTGAAAAGCAAGAACCGCCATGCGGCAAGCGTCAAGCGTGTGAAAACTTCCATTGCTAAAAATCCTTTTTCTTCCATAAGAATCCATTGCAGATCTAGCAAAAGTCCAAGTCTGTCCCTGAAATTCAGCTATTATAGATTTATCATATGGTAAAATTATTTTTTGTTCATCAACCATATTTCTTAAGATATCGGTACTCCATTCAAGAACATTTCTATGAATAGCAGCATCCTTATATCCATCAGGAGAATTTTCATCAATAACAACGGAATCATCAAACTCTGCAATAATCTTCTCAGAGAAATTATAACCCTTAATTCTTGATGCAAGATTTTTTAAATTTGAATCCTCTCTTGTAGCCTTCTGAACATAATCAAAAAGCGGAAGACCTGCTCCAGTTGAATCCATAGCAAAAGCAACTGGCCTATACAGATCAAGAAGATGAAGTATGGCTGCAGCTTGATCTGGTGCAGCAATCTTTTTAAGAAGAATTCTAGCAAGTAACTTTAAACAAGTTTTACCTTTTCTAGTAGTGTTATCTTCAGCAAAAATAACAATTGAACTAGGGGCAATAGTCCAACCAAGATCCATCCCAATCCAAAAACGTTTATAAGATCTATGACTCCCAGGCAAATCTAGCAATGGAATTATAGAGTTATATTCACGTACTGCTGCTTCATCAATTTCAAGAGAAACATATTCAAAATCATTATAGTTACTTCCAACATCAACATCTGTTGCAGCCATCAATCTATACAATACAAAAATAGGAGAATTCTGATCGCCAGGAAGACCAAGAATGTTTCTTCGAAAATCAACAGAATCTACGTGACCACCATATTCTTGTATTTTTTGATTTCTTTCTTCTTCAGTCCAGTTAGGTCTAAACGTTGCAGGCAGCGCATGAACCTGCCAACCACTATCTGGCTGACAGCGTTCATCAAAACCTCCACCAATACCACGAGTTACACCATGTGCACGCCATCTAGCTTTAGGGTTTTGTATTTTTACAGTTTCAATAATTTCAGCCCAAGCTTGTTCAGGAAAATCTGATGCTTCATCCTGTTCCAACCAAAGAGGGTGAGTACCCTTCAAACCCTTACCATCTCTCTGAGGGATTCTTCCAATAATTCTTCCACCATTTATAAAGTTAATCATAAAGGGTCTATGCTTGATACCTCCACGGCCCTGAGCAATCATTGAGCCTGCAAGCCTATTATTGGTGTACAAAGATTCTATATTGTCTGTAACTGCGTCCAAATGAATTCCTTCTGGGGCAGTAATAACCATCTCCTCACCAGGACATACAAATGGGAAAGCAAAAGCCCTGAACTTGATTGAAAGAGATTTACCAACAGACCTACTACCTCTATCAATCTGTTTCTGTTCTTTAGATCTCCACCAAAACCACTGAACAGGCCAAGCCCTAAAAACTCCATCATCCTGAGTTTCGTCAAGATAAGAAAACTCTGCTAAATCAAGGCCAGATTCATCCTGAAGGATCGAATATAGATAGCACTCTTCTTCTGAAAGAACTTCATAAACGCCCATTATTATCCAATCATTTTTTTATACCAAGATGTTGCAATCTCAGGATTTTTAATTAAAAGATAATTGAAAGCACTTAGAACTGTGTATATTCTATACTCCAAAAAATAGGATGGATTCTTATTAAAGGAGTAAGCTATTTTTTCTATAGCCTCAACAGAAGGACTATCTTGTCCAGTTAAAAGTCTTTGAATATGTGATTTACTTAATCCAGTTTTTATATTTAATGATCTAACAGATCTATTACCAGCAAGTGCTTTGAAAGCTTTTTCAAATTCCATAACCGAATAATCTCTATCCAAAATTTTGTCAAGTTTTTCTAAACCATCAGATCTAGAAAGTCCTGGTCTTTTACCAGGGGTAGAAACTTTTCTTTCAGATTTGAGAACATCTCCAAGCATTTTTACAAAAATATCATCATGTTCTACAACGTTGGCCCAATTTATTACATCAATATTTGGATATATCGATTTAATTTTTTCGTACCTTTTATCCCAAGAAGTTTTCTTAGACATTATATATCACGAATCCAAGTTTTTTGATTTTTTCTTAAATCTTTATCTATATTTTCAAATTCATCAAACCTATTTTTAAACCAATCAATTAGATTTTCAAGACTTGCATCAAATTCTTTTCTTTCAGAATTTGAAGAATTTTCATAAAGAGTTATAAGTGAGCGTATTTCCATAAGCATCTCAATTGATTTTGCAGCCTGAAAATTTCTGGTTATACCAAACTCTTTTGCCCTTATTCCAAGCATCTGAATATATTCT
>Ga0114968_10003791_pt1 | contig 11308 bp, 11 predicted proteins | sample M_130807_EF_Meta_FD_87020 | JGI IMG/M metagenome (GOLD analysis project Ga0114968, IMG submission 87020) | Freshwater microbial communities from Lake Montjoie, Canada to study carbon cycling - M_130807_EF_MetaG | ecosystem: Environmental > Aquatic > Freshwater > Lake | place: Lake Montjoie... | reverse complement strand
CAGGGGTGGCCAAGCCTCAAGCTTTTGGTGATTTTTGTCTTGGGTACCGTGTTGATGCGTTCAGCGGGCTGCGCCATGAACGATTATTTTGATCGCGATGTCGACCGACACGTTAAACGTACCGAGCAGCGTGTCTTGACGTCGGGCCAGATCCAACCACACGAGGCGTTGTGGGTGGCTGCCGTCTTAGGGCTGTTGAGCCTAGCGCTGGTGTGGTCTTTGAACGGGCTCACGCTGGCGCTGGCAGTGGTCGCTGCAGTCTTAGCTGTGACGTATCCGCTATTCAAACGTTTTTTTGCGATTCCGCAGGCTTATCTTGGGATTGCTTTTGGTTTTGGGATACCGATGGGCTTTGCAGCCACAGTTGGATCGGTGCCGGTCGTGGCTTGGCTGATGCTGTTGGCGAACATTTTTTGGGCGATTGCCTACGATACCGAATATGCGATGGTAGATCGCGATGATGATATTCGCTTAGGCCTAAAAACCTCAGCCATCACCTTCGGTAAGTACGATATATTCTGTGTGGCGCTTTGTTACCTCATGACTTTGCTTTTGCTGGGCGGGGTAGGGTACTTATTATCTTATGGGTGGCCGTACGCCCTAGGGTTATTAGCCAGCGCTGGATTAGCTGCTTTGCACCTTGTCTGGATCAGGCAGCGCACGCGCGAAGGGTGTTTTCGTGCTTTTTTGCACAATACGTGGATAGGTTTTGCGGTGTTTTGCGGTATCTTTGCGCAGACTATTATTTTTTCTTGATTTTTTAAAGAGTGTCAATGAATCCAATTCCTTCGGTCGCGTTTATCGGTGGCGGCAATATGGCCAATGCGCTGGTGTCGGGCTTGCTCGGTCAGGGCTGTCCAGCCTCACAGTTGCACGTCCTCGAGGTATCTGAGGTCTTGCGTGAACAGTGGCGGGCGCGTGGCATCAGTGTTGCAAGCGCACCCGACGCCTCCTTATCCACACAACAAGTCTGGATCTTCGCGGTTAAGCCACAACAAATGCGTGAAGTGGTGTTGCAATGTAAACCGTGGCTCAAACCCGACACCTTGATTATCAGTATCGCGGCGGGTATTGCCTTGAACTCTCTGTCAGGCTGGCTGGGCTCGCCCGAGCAGCCGTACACGCGCGTGGTGCGTTGTATGCCGAATACGCCTGCCCTGGTGCGCGCTGGCGTGACGGGGATGGTTGCGGTCGAGGGCTTAGCCAAAGCCCAGAAAGATATTGCCACCGACTTGCTGAGCGCTGTGGGGCAAGTAGTGTGGGTCGACAACGATCAGGCTATTGATGCGGTCACTGCTTTGTCAGGTAGCGGGCCGGCCTACGTATTTTTATTTTTAGAGTCCTTAATGGCAGGCGCGCAAGCCCTAGGTTTATCGGCAGAGCAGGCGCGCACACTCGCCCTCGCGACCTTGGCTGGCTCAACACAGTTAGCGGCCGAATCAACTGAAACTCCAGCTGTCTTGCGCGAACGTGTGACCTCAAAAGGGGGCACCACGGCTGCAGCGCTAGACGTGTTTGCTGCACACAATTTTCCAACTATCGTCGCGCAAGCGATGGCTGCAGCTGATCATCGTGCGGCTGAGCTTTCAAAAGAGTTTGGTCGTTAGCACGAACGTTTTACGATTCGCCTTGACCTTTAGTGCCAACGCATTAGGATTTATTCAGCTGGGGCTCACTTACTTTTGTCGGTCTCTTTGTTGAAGTGCTTTATTTGATTTTTTGTCACATTATTTTTATAAGAAAAGTCGCATGAAAAAATTACTCATTTCAGTTGTCGTAGTTTGCGTGATCGCCGTGTCAGGCTGGTTGGGCGCAAGTATCTATGTGGGGCGCACTGCGTCAGCCATCATTACAAATTTAAGCGCCAAGGCTGGGCAAAATGCGGCTATCCGTATGACCGAGGTGAATCATAAGCAAGGGCTCTTTTCCTCAGTCGGTCAATTTGAAATCCGGTTTAATGATGTTGCAGTCGACGCAAAAAGTGGTAATCAAATGTTTGCGTTGCAAGTCAACTATAGCGTCGAGAACCTGCTGTTGCCCTCGTCTTCGATGCGCTTTCAATGGGCCGTCAAGCCAGTTGGCAAAACTGGCACAGAGTTCAATCGCTTATTCGGTTCTGAGATCAAACTCACTGGGCAAGGCAAGCTCGCGTATGGCGGCAAAGCCTTATCCACGCTTAAGTTGCCTGAACTTGCCATGAAGCAAGGTAAAGAGCTGTTTCATTTGTCGCCTTCAAGTGGCAACATTGCTTGGGGTGAAAAAACCGTCGCCTTGCAATGGAAGACTGATCGCTTAAGCCTGCGTGGCGACGACCATGCGCTTGACATCAACGGCTTTAGCTTTACAAGCGACATTCAAAATCGCGCCCGTGGGCTTGGTACGATGCAGTTCGCGATTGACAAGTTCAGCACAAAACAAGCAACTGCAGAATCGATTGCGGTCAATGTCGCCATCAACGAAAGCAACGCTAAGTTAGAACTTAACGTCACGCCAACCATTGCGAGCTTGTCGGTGGCGGGGCAAAAGCTAAGCGACTTGGTGCTTGAGTTTGTGGTGAAGGGGCTTGATATTGCCAGCGTCGATACGCTGTCTGCGATCGGCACCGACTCAAACGATTTCAGAAATCTGACGGCCGATGAGCAAACTCGCGCGAGCGGTGCCTTGCAAAATTTGGTCGCTAAAGGTTTTTCAATTGGTTTGCCAAAAATTTCAGCCAAAATGGGCACGGGTTCTGTCAAAGGCGATCTCTTGATCGAAGTGACCAAGCCGGCTGGTTCTGCCGCAGATAAGTTCTCGTTTGCGCAGTCGGTCAAGGCGAGCGGCAAGCTCGAGGCACAGGGCCGAATCATTGACAACACGCAAAAGCGTTTAGCCTTGATGCTTGGTCTTGCCACCGAAACACGCGAAGGTTTGCGGGCCAGTTTTCAATTCGCGAATGGCAGCGTCAGAGCCAACGGAAAATCTTACGACGTGCGCGATAACCTGGCATACTTCGATGAGCTCATCAACGCTAAGTTGTACCCAAAGTAATTGGGCGCAATAGCAGGCACAAGCGCTTGAAGCTGTGAGTATGCGCAAGCGCTTGAAACTGAGTGTGCACAAGCGCTTGAAGCTGTGATTGTGCACAAGCGCTTGAAGCTTAGACCGTTTGAGAAAGGGGCTTCGGTAGCTCGATGCGCACTTTTAGACCAGGCTGTGCATCTTCAATGAACAGCGTGCCATCGTGTAACTGTGTAAAAGCCGAAACGATCGAGAGCCCTAGGCCGCTTCCTGGGCGGGTTGAACTCAACCGATAAAAACGCTGCACGACCTTGGCACGTTCGTGGACGGCAATGCCTGGTCCGTTGTCTTGGACAATGATTGAAACGGCCTCTGCGGTCTCTCGGACTTGGATGGTGACCTCTGCGGGCGACCCTGCATATTTCAGCGCATTGTCGATCAGATTCGCCAATATCCCGGCTAGTAAGTCTTTATCACCCGCTAAGGTGGGTTCACCTTCAATATCTACGATCAACGTGACGCCCAAGGCTTCGGCAGCGGCGTCATACAGTTCAAGCAAATCTGTGACCACTGTGCGCAGCAAGACGGGTTCGAAGGGTTGCCTGCGCGCGCCTGACTCGGCCTCGGCGATCTGCAAAAGCTTTTCTAGTACGACGATTAAATCGTCAATTGCACCAATCGCAAAATGCCCCGCCTCTTCGAGTTTGCGTGGCTCGGGCACCCCTCTTAAGGCTTCTTCTAGATGCCCGCGAATCAAGCCGAGGGGCGTACGTAAATTATGCGCAATCGTGTTCGACACATGGCGTACCCCCTCCATTAAGTGTTGAATGCGATCCAGCATGCGGTTGATGTCACCGCTTAATCGATCAAATTCGTCAGGCGTGCCCGACAGCGTAATACGCCGGTCGAGATTGCCGGCTTCGATTTCTTGTGTCGTGTGCCGAATCGCCCAAATACGCCGTTCTAGTTGACGACGAAATACTAAGGTCGCCAGGATTGCGAGCAATAGCGCACTGACGCCTCCAATGACGACAGCGCGTGCGATTAAGCTACCAATTTCGCTTAAATCTTGCATGTCGCGACCAACCACCAAGAGTGCGCCATTGCTCATTTTGTGCAGGCGTATTCGGCTGGGTAAAAGCTGGTCGCCACGTTTGAGAACGTAATCGATTGTTTGATCCAACGGCGTTGAGGTATCGTTCCAGCCTGAGATGTTGCCGGCTAATTTTTGACCGCGCGCATTGGTGAGCAATAAGATTTCAACGTCAGAGTCAACGCCATCGCTAAGCGTAGACTCGATGCGTTGCGCTAAAACAGAGAGCCCATTAATTTCGGCATCTTCACTGAATCTTTCAGTGATAGACAAAATCTTGCCATCAATGTTTCGCGCTAAAAGCCCCAGCGATACGAAGTAAAAAACCGATGACAAGACAAGCACCGAGGCGACCACAAGCGCACCGCAGAGTAGTGCTAAACGAAAGGCGACCGAATGCCAGATCCTATCCATCTAAGCCAAACCTGTAGCCTACGCCGCGCACCGTATGCACAAGCGGTACGCTGTGACCTTTGTCAATTTTGTTACGCAGACGGCTGATTTGTACGTCAATCACATTGGTGCCGGGGTCAAAGTGAAAATCCCATACTGATTCAAGCAGCATGGTGCGGGTTACAACCTGCCCCTGATTGCGCACCAGATATTCAAGCAGTTTAAATTCGCGTGGCTGCAAAGTGATTGGCTGGCCGGCGCGTTCGGCCTTGCGCGACAATAAATCGAGCGTCAAATCGGCTAGCTTGAGTTGGCGGCTGTTGAGCGTAGCATTTGGAGAGGGATTTGCGCGACGGATCAGCGCCTCGAGGCGCGCCAAGAGCTCGGGCAGGGCGAAGGGCTTGGTCAGGTAATCATCACCGCCATCGCGCAAGCCTCGCACGCGATCGTCTAAACTCGCCAAAGCGCTCAAGACAAGCACCGGGGTTTGTATGCCCGCTTGGCGAGTGTGCTTGATGATATCCAGCCCGTCTTGCTCGTGCGGCAACATGCGGTCTACGATCATAATGTCCCAGTGCTGGGTCAGGGCAAGGTGCTTTGCCTGCTCGGCTTGATCGGCGTGGGTCACGCTGTAGCCGGCCTCTTCGAGGCCTTTGCTTAGATAACGTGCCATATCTTGTTCATCTTCAATGAGCAAGAGTCGGGTAACAGGCGTTGTGTGTAGCATGATTGAAATATTAACCTGTTGTACTGTTTGCGGGCTTGTTAGGGTACGCGTGATACTAGCAATAACCTGCTTGTATTGTTTGCAACGGTTCTTTCAGCTGTTTTGGTTTTTTTGGTTGTGCGGGTACCTCTGGTTAGATTGGTGTTGCTCGCGACTTGGCTGATGTTGCCCGATTGAGGGTTCTTGCCGACCTCGGTGAAATGACAATAGTTCCCATTGACAGTTATTGTTTTTATTTATTTATGTTTTCTTCTTTTATCTCTCGGTTATCCAGGCTTTTTTTTGCAGCGATGCTTGTGACGGCCTGCTTCAGCGCCTCGCGCGCGTCGACCGCTGCCGAATCAGAGTTCGAGTACGTCACCGCAAAGGTGCAATCAACCTGGGTTTGGCAAAAGCAACCCGGTTTTTATGCCCCGTACTCTGGCGCGAGTAGTTTGAATCCCTATGGCGAAATTGGCTATACCCTCACGGGTACGGCATTTTTTGGTGCCCGGCCCTGGAAGGGCACAGAGTTTTTTCTTGACCCAGAACTCGCGCAAGGCGTTCCATTTTCGGGGCTACGCGGCCTGGGCGGCATGACCAACGGTGAGGCGCAAAAAGCCGGCAATGGCGAGCCGAGCGGCTATTTTGCACGTGCCTTTATGCGCCAAACGATTGGGTTTGGTGGGGGTACGGTTGAGCAAGAGGCAAGCTTTAATCAATTTGCGGGCACGGTAGATAAGCGCCGTCTCGTGGTGACAGGGGGTGTTTACGCCATTACCGATATTTTTGACCAAAACGCTTTTGCGCATGACCCACGTACGCAATTCATGAACTGGGCCATGATGGATTATGCGGCCTGGGATACACCGGCTGACGCACGGGGTTATACCCGAGGGATTGCTGTCGAGTACTACCATGACGACTGGGCCATCCGAGTCGGGCGCAATTTACTACCCGTTGAATCGAACGGCCTGCAGCTCAATAGCAAACTTACCGGGTCGTATAGCGACAATCTTGAGGTTGAACGGGGCTACGAAATCGGCGGTCAACCTGGGCGGCTTCGGGTGTTGGGTTTTCGTAACCAGGCCAAATTTGGTAATTTCAATGACGCCTTGGCTTACTCGCGTCAAAACGGTGGCACACCTGATGTGTCAAATGTTCGTAAAGACCAATCCAAGTACGGCTTCGGTGTCAGCCTTGAGCAAAGTGTTAAAGACGACTTGGGCGTTTTTGCGCGCTACAGCTGGAACAACGGCCTGACTGAGGGCTATTCATTTACAGATGTCAACGATTCGGCCATGTTCGGGGTATCGCTCAAAGGCAAAAGCTGGTCTCGGCCCGATGATGTCTTAGGGCTGGCCTACGCCTCAAACGGCATTTCGGATTCAAACCGAAATTACTTGGCCGCCGGCGGCAATAACTTTTTTTGTGGCGATGGCAAATTAAACTATAAGCGTGAGGGGATTTTTGAGATCTATTACAGTGCAAAAATCACAAAGACGTTTTGGCTGACTGCCGATTATCAACGCATCAATAACCCCTGCTTTAACGCCGATCGCGGCCCCGTCAACGTCTACTCAGTACGTGTGCATTTCGAATACTGATAAAAAAAGGGACCCAACGAAGGATCCCTTTTTACCGACAACAGCGCCGTAACTTAAACCGGCGTAAACGTTGGCACAGGTGGGCCATCGCCTTCAGTCGGTTTGAACACTAGCTTGACTTTTTGACCAATTTTTAAAGCGGCCAAATCACAGTCGACGATTTGCGTCATCATTGTGACGCCTTCTTCAAGTGTGACATAAGCGATGCAATACGGGTTTGGATTGCCGCGCTGCATGACGCTTAACGAGTAAATCACGCCTTTGCCAGAGCCTTCTTTCCATTCGGTTTCACCGAAGCAAAATGGGCAGAGTGTGCGTGGATACCAGTGTGGTTTTTTGCACGAAGTACAAAATTTAACCAGAAATTTGCCGGTACGGGCCGCATCCCAAAAGGGTTCGTTGCCGGGCTCTTTGGCGGGTGCGGGAAGTGGGTTGGGTTGATACATCATGGTCATGATTATGCACGCTCCAGAATCAGGGTTGCACTGCCGTGACGCGCGCCAAGCAAGCCGCCTGTACCGTGTGCCAAAGCAAGATCGCAGTTTTTAACTTGAACAGCTGGGTGGGCTTCGCCACGCAGTTGACGCACAGCTTCGATCACCTTGGTGATACCGCCGCGGTTGGCGGGGTGGTTGTTACATAAGCCACCGCCATCGGTGTTGAAAGGCAGTTTGCCCACACCCGAAATCAAATTGCCATCCGACACAAACTTGCCGCCTTCGCCCTTTTTGCAAAAGCCGAGGTCTTCAAGTTGCATCAAGACCGTGATGGTGAAGCTGTCGTAGATTGAGGCGTATTTGATATCTTGTGGAGTAATGCCAGCCTCTTCAAAGGCGGCTGCGCCCGAGCGGCGTGCACCCGAGTACGTTAAGTCAACATGGCCGCCCAACTGACCTTTAATTGCCTCACCGGCGCCGCGCACTTTAACGAGTGGACGCTTGAGTGATTTGGCAATATCAGGATGTGCGACGATCAGTGCGCCACCACCATCGCTGACGACGCAGCAATCGAGGCGGTGCAGAGGCGTTGAGACCAGCGGCGAGTTGACCACATCTTCAACGGTGACCACATCACGCAACATCGCGTGTGGATTATGTTGTGCGTGGTGCGAGGCGGCCACTTTGATCCAAGCCAATTGCTCGGCTGTGGTGCCGTATTCGTACATGTGGCGCGCTGCAACCATGGCATAGCTGTTGACGGTGACAGGGCCAAAAGGCGCTTCAAACGGCACATCAGGGATGTCAACGCCCCAGCTGCGAGCTTGCATGCCTGACGAGCCAGCTGAGCGCGGGCGGCCTGCCAAGGTGATCAGTGCAATTTTGCACTTGCCGGCAGCAATTGCCTGAGCCGCATGTGACACGTGGATCAGGTATGAGCAACCACCGGTTTCGGTTGAATCGACGTGGCTCAGGTTTGTGAGCCCCATGTAATCAGCCATATTGAGCATGCCTAGGCCAGGGGCATCGCCTGCGCAGTAATAGCCGTCGATGTCGCTCAGCGACAGGCCGGCGTCAGCCAGCGCGCCTTTGGCAGATTCGGCGTGGATTTGTGCAACCGACTTATCGGGTGCTTTGCGAGTAGGGTGCTCATAAGCACCGACGATATAAGCTTTGTCTCGTATGGTCATGGGTCGTTGTATTTATCAAGAGTCAAAAAATAGTGCTGCGTGAGGCACTCACCAAGCCCCTTTTTACCATTGATGCGAGCTTGCGTGTAGCGCGCCGGGGTGCTGGCGCTTGAACTTTTTGCGCCTGCGCCCGGCGTGCGGGACAGACACTTCAACTTTTTGAGGCTGGGCGTGGCGCGCAAGGCGGGCACTTTAACCTTTTGGGGCCGCGCGGGTCAGGGCCGAAACGCCTAGCATCAGCCAGCCCAGCATCAGGGCGATACCACCGGTTGGGGCAACGATTGCAGCCTGCGCCACTGAAAACAGATATTTAAGCTCGATCGAGCCACAAAACAGCACGATGCCAGTCAGTAATAAGATGCGTGCAAAAAGGGCTGCCTTGCCTGATAAGCCTGTTGCATAGAGCAAGACTAAGGCATGAATCAACTGATACAGCGAGGCACGCTCAAGCGCCTGCGCGGCGTGCGGCTCAGCCACGGCGTGCGCGGCCACGGCACCCAGTGCGACGGCGGTGAGACCAAGCAGAGCTGCGATGAAGCCCCAGGCGGGGTGCGCGACTTGGGAGGAGGCTTTTAGGGTGCGTTCGTTTGACATTGGGGTCAGTTTTAGAGTGTGACAGGGTCGACCTAACATTAACGCTAGAATAACGAACTTGATGGCGGACTCAGAGAGGTAGCGATGTTGAACAATTTTAAATGGCTTGCCGTGACGGTGCCTTTGCTTGCGTCAGGATGCATCGGAATCAATTCAAATAGTTCGCCTAAAGAAACCTTTACACTGCCACGCGCTTACCAAGAGGTGTACAAATTGGCGACGCTGCAGGCGCAGCAGTGCTGGGGTAATGATGGCGAGTTTCCGATCAAAGGGCAGCTCGATTCGGCTACGCGTACCGCTCAAGTGGCTGTGACCGGAGGCTTAGGGGGGAGTCGCTACGGGCAAGTCGATATTCGGGCCCTTGACGACCAAAATACCGAAATTACCACTACGGTTGCCGGTATCAATATCTGGAATGCCGCCGCGATTTCTGCCATGCACGCAGCCTTACAGTTTGGCGTGTCAACCTGCACAAACTACATGCCGAGTGCTAAACCTGTGAATAAGAAGTAGCCTTTTTTGTTGTCCCCGATTCTCTTTTTTAAATCTAATTAACACTACAAAGCTAACTGTGCCTGAAATGTTTGAGCCGTCTACTTATTTTGGTCTTGAGATCCCATATCTTAAGTTTTTGGGTGTTGAGCCCGTATTGTGCGAAGACGAGCGTGCCGTCACGCGTTTAAAAATCCGCGAAGATTTGCTCAATAGCCGCAGGGCGATTCATGGCGGTGCGCTCATGAGTTTGTTGGATTTCACCCTCAGTGCTGCGGGCCGTTCGATCGATCCGTTGGGCCTGGGGATGGCCACAATCGATATCACGGTCAGCTGTTTTGAACCGGCCGTCACAGATTTGACGATTCAGGCGCGCTGTTTGCGCCGCGGTTCGTCGATTGCGTTTTGTGAAGGCGAGGTGCTAGACACCGAAGGAAAATTAATCGCTAAAGCTTCGGCATCTTTTAAAGTGCTAAAAGTTAAATATCCAACGAAGGTGGCTTGAATCACACAATACGCGGTGCATGACCCATACACCGCAGTGGCAGTTTTTGATACTCGGAACCCTAAACATGACAAATCCTTCGGCAGACCAACAGCGTTTTGCTCGCCTTCACGTCGATCAAATGACTGACGATCAAAAGATTTACTTCAACTCGCTGATGGCCGGCCCCATCTCTGGGACAGGCAGCAAGGGTGTGGTGCAGGGGGCAACAAGCTTAGGGGCTCCTTTCAACGTTTTGTTAAGAAGCCCGGTTTTGGCTGAGCGCATGCGCAAAGTCGGAGAATATCTGCGCTTTGAAAGTGCTATCCCAAAACGCTTAAACGAGTTTGCGATTCTGATCACTGCTCGCACCTGGACAGCCCAATACGAATGGTACGCACACTTACGTTTAGCACTTAAAGAGGGGCTCGATCCTTTAATCGGTGAAGAACTTGCACAAGGGCAGCGTCCTTCAAAGATGAAGCCAGATGAAGAGGCCGTATATGATTTTTGCCATGAACTTCATACCCGCCACTGCGTGAGCGATTCAAATTACAACGCCGTGCTCAAGCTTTTTGGTGAACAAGGCGTCGTAGACTTGATGATGGTAAGCGGCTATTACGTGATGGTAGCGATGGCATTAAACGTAAATCGTTCGCCGCTCCCCGAGGGCGCCATACCTATTCCAGAGCTTTGAAAACCTAGTTAGTTTCGTTTGAGATTGAACAACTCGTACCCTAACAATCACTCATCAATCTTAATATTCTTGTCTTTAATAAATTTAGCCCAAAGCGCAACGTCTGCTTGGTGAAACTTGGCGAATTCTGAAGTGCTGTTCACCACAACATCCACCGCCAACTCATCCATGCGTTTGATGACATCGGGCGCTTGTGCGGCTTGGGCCATCGTGCTTTGAAGTTTATTGACGATTTCTGGCGAAGTGCCCTTGGGTGCAAACATCCCATACCAGGTCAACAGATTAAAGCCAGGTAGCGCATCCTCATGTAGTGTGGGGACGTCGGGGGTGACTTTCACGCGCGTCAAGCTCGTGACTCCAAGCGCTTTCAACTTGCCGCTTGTCAAAAACGGCAAGCTGCTGGGCGGATAATCAAAACCAATTGAAACGTGGCCTGCCATCAAATCGTTTAAGGCCGGGGCACTGCCGCGATAAGGTACGTGCGTAATTTCGACGCCGGCCTCTTGTTTAAACATTTCGCCGGCAAGAAACGAGGCCGTGCCTGTACCCGCCGAGGCATAGGTCAACTTGCCCGGATTGGCTTTAGCGAAGGCAATTAATTCTTTGATATTTTTG
>Ga0114968_10003790_pt1 | contig 11311 bp, 10 predicted proteins | sample M_130807_EF_Meta_FD_87020 | JGI IMG/M metagenome (GOLD analysis project Ga0114968, IMG submission 87020) | Freshwater microbial communities from Lake Montjoie, Canada to study carbon cycling - M_130807_EF_MetaG | ecosystem: Environmental > Aquatic > Freshwater > Lake | place: Lake Montjoie... | reverse complement strand
TCCATGCCTCAAAGTATCTCCTTTTCAAATGCCAACTTGCAGTCTGAAAAAATGAGGCTGATTGTTAAAAAATATCCTGAGGTAAGGGGAGTTATTTCTCAAAACGGTCGACCTAATGACGGTACGGATCCGACGGGATTTTTCAATATGGAGCTCTTCGTAGATCTGTATCCAAAGGACGAGTGGGAGAGTGGATTGAAAAAAGAGGAGCTCATCGCAAACATGCAAAATGAGCTGGAGCAAGCCTTCCCAGGGGTAGTTTTTGGATTTTCTCAGCCTATTTCAGATAACGTGCAAGAAGCGGTATCTGGAGTAAAGGGAGAGATGGCGATCAAAGTTTTTGGAGATGACTTCACCAAAATCGAAGCGAAAGCCGATAGCATCAAGGCCATCATGGGAAATATTGATGGGGTGCGTGATTTGGGAGTATTTAAGAGTTTGGGTCAACCTGAGCTGAGCATCAAACTGGATCATGCCAAGATGTCTCGCTACGGGGTCACCAGTAAAGAGGCCCAGGATATTATCGAAATGGCAATTGGAGGTAAAACGGCCTCGCTGCTTTATGAAGGAGAGCGAAAGTTTGACATCCGTGTCCGCTATTCTGCAGAATATCGAAATAGTACTGAAGATGTAGGTAAGCTGTTGGTTCCTAGTACCAGTGGAATAAAGATTCCATTGAGTGAGATTGCCGACATCAGCCTTGTAACTGGTACCGCTTTCGTATACAGAGAAAATAACCAGCGATTTGTGCCTGTCAAGTTTTCCGTAAGGGATCGAGATCTAGGCAGTACCATTGCCGAAGCTCAGGAAAAGGTTGCTGCGGCAATTCCAGAAGAAAAAGGCTATTCCTTAAGTTGGAATGGGGAATTTGAAAACCAAGTTCGAGCTACGAAAACCTTGTCCTACGTTGTTCCTGTATCGGTTCTAATGATCTTTGTTCTCTTATTTATCATGTTTGGATCGGCAAGGGATGCTAGCATTGTATTGCTTAATGTACCTTTTGCCTTGATTGGAGGGATCATGGCCCTTTACATGACGAATATCAACTTTAGTATTTCGGCAGGGGTAGGATTTATTGCCCTATTTGGTGTCTGTATTCAAAATGGGGTGATTCTAGTCTCTGTTTTCAATAAGAATATTGAAGAGGGGATGTCTACCTTGGACGCAGTTATCAATGGGTCAATGACCCGAGTACGACCTGTGGTAATGACCGCCTTGATGGCTGGATTGGGCCTTTTGCCAGCTGCACTTTCTTCGGGAATTGGCTCAGAAACACAACGTCCGCTTGCTGTAGTGGTGATTGGTGGTCTAGTTACTGCCACTGTGCTCACCCTTTTGATTTTGCCAGTGATCTATTTGATGTTCGTCAAAAAAACGGAGAAGAAATCAAAGTCAAAATCTGTTGCTACTCATTAATCGAAATCAGATGAAAAAACTACTCATTATACTAACAGTTGTCTTTGGGACTTCTTTGGCTTATGGCCAAGAAAAAGCTCCTGAAGTGGCAAAGTCAAAGCATGACAAATTCAGATGGGGATTTACCTTCATGAATGTGTGGAGTGACGTACAAGGAAATACGCCTGATTTGTACACAAAGCCTTCTCTAGGGGGTGTAGTAAAGGTGGAGTATTACCCAGTGGAGTTCCTAGGGATCACTGCTGGTGTTGGCTACCAACAACGAGGGTATGGACTCATTTTGCCTGACACAGGGTTTGTAGCACCTTCGCTCAATACCTATCGTAACAGGATTCGTACCAATAATGTGGAATTTCCAATTGGTTTAATCTTGAAGACTCCTAAGCCTATCGCGGGTGGTTCTACTTGGTTGACAGCCAATGTGGGGATCTCACCGCTACGGATGTTTGAAGCCAATGATATCTACTTGAGCGTAGAAGATGGATTTCACATCGTGAACGATGTGACTACTTCTTTTAATCGTTCAGACTCCCCAGTGTTTGTGTCTTTTGGGCCTGAAATCGATACCTCTGCAGGATACCTTCAGATCCATTTGATTGGTTCATTCGGGTCCAAAGAGGTCTTCACGGACGTAAACAATCCCAAGGGATACTCTGGAAAAAATAGATTTATTGGTCTATCGATAGGTTGTACTTTCTAAAAATATTTTAATAAAATAACAACCCCCTTTTTCTTAATTACACTATTCCTAGTAAACTAGCAAAAGAGGCAATTTACCGCCTCTTTTGCTTTTCAATTAACCTCTTCATTATGAATAAAAAGCTTATCCTCCTTGCTTTTGCTTTCTTATTTATTGGCAAATGCCTAGGGCAAAGCTTGCTTCAAACGGATAGACCTGATTTCACAGAAGGTGTTTTTAGCGTGGGGAAAAAGATTTTTCAGATCGAAACAGGAGTTTTGGCTGCGCAAAATCGAGGAGGCAAATCCAATTACCTTTTACCTACTACCTTACTGAAGTATGGATTGAACGACAATTTTGAGCTGCAGTCGGTGGTAGATCTTGTCCAAGAAAATGGGTCCTTTGGCTTGTCGCCGGTATCGCTAGGATTTAAGGCGAATCTGGCAAAAGAAAAAGGAGCACGTCCGGAAATTGCAGTTATTGGGAGGGTTCAGATAAAAAATCTGAGTAGCAGGGAATTTACATCCCCCAAGTCCTTGCCCATGTTTCGCGTAGCTTTTCATAATACGCTTTCCAATGTGGTTGTTCTAGGATACAATTTGGGCATGCAATGGAATGAATTCGAGAAGCCAAGTTACATCCTATCGGCCTCTTCTAATTTCCATCTTTCCAAGGAGTTGGTCCTCTATACCGAACTATTTAATGCTACTCGGGAAAATTCACTCTTAAATCCAATTGCGGATATGGGACTGATGTATGCGATTCAAAATCGGTTTATTGTAGATGCTTCCATAGGGAAGTATTTGAATCCCAATCAGGAAGAAAACCTGTATGTGACTCTGGGATTCACGACACGCTTTGGTTACAAAGAAAGATAGGCGACACATCACCCCATCACCCGCCTGTAGTATTTTAAACTATTTTTAACTCCCTACAATTCCTGCTCCCGCTCCAGCATCAAAATAGCCGCCTGGGAGACGATAAAGTATTTTTCCCCTTCATAAACCACTTCGTGTGCACCGTTAAGTAAAAAGATGGCCAAATCCCCTTCTTTGGCTTGAAGTGGGACGTAGCGCGTTTTTTCTTCGGTCTCCATCCAAGGTTCCTGATCTTCCATAGGCATGGGGATCGGGTATCCAGGGCCTGCCTTGATGATATAGCCTTGCTGCACCTTTTCTTTTTCCTGCACCCCAGGAGGGAGGTAGAGTCCTGAGCCGGTTTTTTCGTGTGGTTTTTTCAGTCGGATCAAGACCCGATCTCCCACAATGATTAGCTTTTTCAATTTATTGTCGGCAGTCAATTGCATGCGCTTCTGGTTGGATGAAAGAAAAGGCCAAGAGTCACGACGAAAATATCTTGATTCTTGGCCCTTAAAAAAGGCAGCACCCATCCAAGACAGGTGCTGCTTTTGAATACTTATTTTTTGTCTTCGCTAACTTCTTCGTAGTCCACATCAGACACTCCGTCACCGGTGGTGCTATTGCTCGCTCCGGCTTCTGGTCCTGCGGAAGCTCCCTCACTCTGGCCTGCTGCATACATCTCGGCAGATGCTGCTTCCCAAGCACTGTTGAGGTTGGCCATTGCTGCGTCGACTCCCTCTAGATTTTTGGATCCATGGGCTGACTTTAGCGCATCTACAGCGGAGCTGATGTTTGCTTTGTTGTTATCGGAAAGTTTGTCACCGTATTCTTTCAGCTGCTTCTCCGTTTGGAAAATCAAGCTGTCCGCCTGGTTCAATTTTTCGATGGTCTCTTTTTCAGCTTTATCTGCAGTAGCATTCACTTCTGCCTCACGCTTCATGCGCTCGATATCGTCCGCAGAAAGACCTGAAGAAGCCTCAATTTTGATTTTTTGCTCCTTGCCGGTACCCTTATCCTTGGCTGATACATTCAAGATTCCGTTTGCATCAATGTCGAAGGTTACTTCAATCTGAGGTACACCTCTTTGTGCTGGTGGAATATCGGAAAGTTGGAATCTACCGATGGAACGGTTGTCCTTTGCCATAGGGCGCTCGCCCTGAAGGATATGCAAGTCTACAGCAGGCTGATTGTCAGCCGCGGTGGAAAATACCTCTGACTTCTTAGTCGGAATGGTGGTGTTGGATTCGATCAACTTGGTGAATACCCCACCCATGGTTTCGATACCTAGAGAAAGTGGAGTCACGTCCAAAAGGAGGACATCCTTCACCTCACCGGTCAATACCCCGCCTTGGATAGCAGCGCCAATGGCTACTACTTCGTCTGGGTTCACCCCTTTGGAAGGCTTTTTGCCAAAGAACTTCTCTACTTCTTCCTGGATCTTAGGGATACGAGTTGAACCACCCACCAAGATTACCTCGTCGATATCGGCTGCAGTCATGCCCGCATCTTTCAAGGCCTTGATGCAAGGATCCATAGATCGTCTTACCAAGGTTTCGGAAAGCTGCTCAAACTTGGATCTGCTCAAGTTGCGAACCAAGTGCTTTGGACCTGTTTGCGTAGCAGTGATGTAAGGCAAGTTGATTTCGGTCGAGGCTGAACTTGAAAGTTCAATTTTTGCCTTTTCAGCCGCTTCCTTCAAGCGCTGAAGCGCCATTGGGTCCTGGCGAAGATCAATTTGCTCTTCGGTTTGGAATTCAGAAGCCAACCAATCGATGACCACCTGGTCGAAGTCATCTCCACCCAAGTGTACGTCACCGTTGGTAGACTTCACTTCAAAGACACCGTCTCCAAGTTCAAGGATGGAAATATCGAAGGTTCCTCCGCCCAAGTCATAGACTGCAATCTTCATGTCTTGGTTTTTCTTGTCCATGCCGTAAGCAAGGGCAGCAGCAGTAGGCTCGTTGATAATTCGCTTTACCTCCAAACCGGCAATTTGACCCGCTTCTTTGGTGGCTTGACGCTCGGCATCGTTGAAGTAGGCCGGTACGGTGATGACCGCTTCGGTTACGGTTTGTCCCAAGAAATCCTCCGCAGTGCTCTTCATTTTCTGAAGAATCATGGCAGATAGTTCTTGTGGAGTATAGGAACGGTCACCGATTTTAACGGTAACTGTATCGTTTGTGCCTTGCTCTACTTTGTAGGAGGCGTGTTTTTTATCTGCAGAAACTTCCGAGAATTTTTTCCCCATAAATCGCTTTACGGAGGAGATGGTGTTGGCAGGGTTGGTAATTGCCTGACGCTTGGCAGGGTCACCTACTTTTCGCTCGCCATTTCCATTGTCAAGAAAAGCAACGATAGAAGGAGTTGTTCTTCTTCCTTCGCTGTTTTGAATGACTACGGGCTCGTTACCTTCCATTACAGCTACGCAGGAGTTGGTAGTACCCAAATCAATGCCTATAATTTTTCCCATGAGTATGTTGGTTTTGTATGTTTTCTTTTTGAAAGACAAACGACCTTATTCAAGGGTTATGCCATCTTGCCTTTTCTGCTGTTTGGTGTCAGTTTGTCATAATTATGACCGCGATAGGCTCTTTACGGACTAAAATTTGTCACAAACAGGGAGTTGATGCCTGTCTTTTCTGTCATGCTTCGCATTTCCACCCTCCCTCAGGTAGTTGAGAATTGGCACAGCTCCAATTTTTCCTGTAGTTTTAGGCCATGAGCAGCACCCTTATCCTTCAAGAAATTTACCTCTATCCCATCAAATCCCTGGGGGGGATTTCCGTCCCAGAAGCCCTGGTGGAAGAAAGGGGTTTTCGCTACGATCGACGCTGGATGTTGGTGGATAAAAAAGGCGATTTTGTGACGCAGCGGCAACATCCGCAACTGGCCTTGTTGCAGGTGGCACTCAGTGAAATGCACCTCGAAGTTTTTTCTAAGCTAGATTTTTCTCAGCGAATTGCCTTTGACTTGGATTTGGCTTCAAATCAGGAACTGCAGGTGAGTGTCTGGGGAGATCAAGTCCTCGCTCGAGTAGTGTCGGTTGAGGTGAGTCGATGGTTCAGTGATTTTTTGCAGATGGAACTGGACCTAGTGGTGATGCCAGAAAGTTCACACCGCAAAATGGATCCCCGCTATGCCGTGAAGGGTGAGTCGGTCAGCTTTGCAGATGGAATGCCCTATGTGATGATTGGGCAGTCTTCTTTGGATGAGTTAAACGGCAGGCTTGCAGATCCGGTGGGCATGGATCGATTTCGGCCCAACCTTGTTTTTTCTGGTGGGCAGGCATTTGAAGAAGATCAGTTTACCCGCGTTAAAGTAGGGGGAGTAGACTTTCAGGTAGTGAAACCCTGTGCACGCTGTGTGCTAATCACTGTCAATCAGCAGACAGGGGAGAAAGGAAAGGAACCCCTAGCTACACTCGCCACGTACAGAACCGTGAACAACAAGGTCTATTTCGGACAAAATGCAGTAGCCTTAGCGCCTGGAATAGTCCGGGTAGGTGACCTCATCTTGCAGGGCTAACAGCACCTAATTCGTAGGTTCTTTAAAACTCCTTTACGGTTTGGATAAACACCTTGACCATTTCTGGGTCGATGTCAGGGTAGACTCCATGGCCTAGGTTGGCGATGTGGCGCTTGCCGCGGAACTGCTCCATCATGTCTTGCGTAGCCTTACGCACTTGATCTGGATTGCCATACAATGCCGCTGGGTCCAAGTTGCCTTGCAGTGTCTTGTGGGGACCAATTAGCGCACTAGATTCTTCAATGCCCATGTTCCAATCCAAGCCGATCGTATCACAGGAGAGTTTACCCAAGGCTTCTCTCGCAAAAAACGCTCCTTTGGCAAATACCGTCACAGGCACTTCGGTGATTGCATCACAGATCTGCGCGATGTACTTCAGGGAAAATTCTTCGTATTGGGCTGGACCCAAGATTCCCGCCCAACTGTCAAATAGCTGAACCAAATCAGCGCCTGCGCGGATCTGTGCCTTGAGGTAGTTGATCGTGGAATCGGTAATGAGTTGCAACAATTGATGGGAAAATACCGGGTCGCGGTACAGTTTTTCTCTGGAAAGGGAGAAGGTTTTGCTGCCACTGCCTTCGACCATGTAGGCAAATATCGTCCATGGAGCACCGGCAAATCCGATCAAGGGAACTCGGCCGTTTAGATTTTTTTTCGTGATGTGAATGGCATCCATCACGTATTGCAAGTCGTTGTCTCCTTCGGCTACCCGTAATTTTTTGAGGTCAGATTCAGAGCGTACTGTATTTGGAAACCAAGGGCCTCGCTTTTCGACCATTTCGTAGGGCAAGCCCATGGCTTCCGGAATGACTAGGATATCCGAAAAAATGATAGCAGCATCTACTCCAAGCAAATCCACGGGTTGAATCGTCACCTCGGCCGCCAACTCGGGCGTTTGGGCGAGCTCGATAAAGCCAGATACTGACTCGCGTACAGCACGGTATTCTGGAAGGATTCTTCCGGCTTGCCGCATAAGCCATACAGGTGTACGTTCGGTTTTTTCACCTCTCGCTGCGCGGAGCAGCAGGTCGTTTTGGAGTAGCATGGCGCAAAGATACGAGTGGAAGGGGAATCAAAAACTGTATTCGAAAATGGTACAAAGAAATAGCTGGAATTCAGACTATGGGGTGGAGGTAGCTTTTTACCGAACTGGAGCGATTACATGAACTTCTGTTTCGCTGACAATCTTGTCAATGAAATAGCCGCTCAGGGTCAGCTTATTGGCCTTGGCGTAGTCTTGAATCTTTTCCTTGATCGTTTCTGGACCAGCCATTACCCATTTGCTACCCGTTACCTTGGCTAGAATGTAGCGGCTTTCTGAAAATTCTTTCAGTTCCAAGTCAGGGGCTCCAAAGGGGAGGTTGATCCCTGCAAACACCTCTAGGGTGTCCAGTTTCCCTGCGGGCTCCGTGTAATAAATGGTATGCAGTTTTGCGCCTGGATGCAGTTCTTGGGTGCTTTGAATCTTTTGAAATAATTGCTCCATGCCCTTGTCTAGGGGGGTGCCTCGGAAGGTTTTTCCGGCAAGGGTATCTGGAGATTTGGCTTCGAGGCTAAGTTCTACGGGGCGATTGCCTCCTAATTGATCGTAGGCCAAATAACCTCCAAGCCCAAGGATAAAAAGTACGATAGCAGCGATGAGTAGTTTCTTCATTACCGAATAGAGACTTAAATAGCAGTCATCTTTAACTGCATTTGGTGTAACTGGGTGTAATAGCCTCCCTTTTCTAAAAGAGATTGATGGGTGCCGGTTTCAACGATTTCGCCTTTGTTGAGCACCAAAATCTGGTCTGCCTTCTGGATTGTAGAGAGGCGGTGGGCAATTACGATAGAGGTCCGTCCATGCATCATTTTTTCGATGGATTCTTGGATAAGCTCCTCGGTCTCCGAATCCACGGAGGAGGTGGCCTCATCCAAAATCAAGATTTCTGGATTGTAAACCATGGCCCGCACAAAAGAAATCAGTTGGCGCTGCCCCACAGAAAGGGTGGCTCCCCGTTCCATGACATTGTATTCTAGGCCACCGGGTAGCTTTTCGATGAATTTGGAGGCGCCTACCAGTTCGGCCGCAGCCAGCACCTGCTCTTTGGTGATGTTGGGATTGCCTAAGGTGATGTTTTGGTAGATGCTGCTGGAAAACAAGAATACATCTTGCAGTACTACACCGATATGCTTTCTGAGCGCAGACAATTCAAAGTCCTGAATGTTGGTTCCGTCGATGGTGATGGCGCCCTTGTTAATTTCGTAAAATCGTGAAATCAAGTTGATGATGGAAGATTTGCCTGCTCCTGTAGCCCCAACTAGGGCAATGGTTTGTCCTTTTTTTACTTCAAAAGAAATGTTTTTGAGTACGTAATCTTCTTCCTTGTAGGCAAACCAAACTTGATCCAAGCGGACATTTCCTTGAATTTTTTCTGGGTTAAAGCTGCCTTCGTTGGCGATGTGCTCGCTAGAGGCCAGCAGCTTGAAGATTCTGGAGGAACTTACGACTCCCATTTGGAGCGTATTGAAGCGGTCGGCAATCATTCGGATCGGGCGAAAGAACAATTGCAAATACATGATGAAGGAGATCAAAATACCGATTTGTAAGTCCATGCCCAGCACACCAACTGCCCCATACCAAACCACCAGGCCGATTCCGATCGCCTGGATGATCTCCGCCACAGGGAAGTAGACTGAATAATACAGGACCGAACGGATGTGTGCTGCGCGGTGCTCCCGGTTGATTTCCTTAAACTTGTCAAACTCCCGTTGCTCGCGATTAAAAAGTTGCACGATGGTCATGCCTGTGATGTGTTCCTGAAGAAAGGAGTTCAGGTTGGCCACGGCATTGCGGACATCGTTGAAGGTCACCTTGATTTTTTCCTTGAATACATAGGTAGAGATGATCAACAAGGGGAGCGTACACAAGCTGACCAAGGTCAACTTCCAGTCAATGTAGAACATCACGCCTAGGATGGTGACGATTTGAAGCAGGTCCCCGATGATGGCAGCAAGCCCTTCGCTGAATACATCTGCGAGGGTTTCAATGTCGGATACATTTCGGGTAACCAGCCTACCGATGGGGGTATTGTCAAAAAACTGGAGACGAAGTTTGAGTAAGTGCTTGTACAGGCGAACTCTGATATCTTTGATGATCACCTGACCAATCCAACCCGAGTAGTAAGTGTGGGCCCATTGGGCAAAAGCTTGGACGATCATCAGCCCCACCAGAATGTAAATGATTTGAAGGAGCCCCGCCGCATCCCCTACAGCCACATGCTCATCGATGGCAATTTGGATCAGGTAGGGACGAGCTGGTGCTAAAATCGCCAGTGCCAGCGTGAGAAACACTAGGAAATAAAATTGCTTTTGGTACGGCTTTACATAGGTGTACAGCTGTCGCAAAACCTTCATGTCTAGGATTTCTCCTGCCGACTCTTTCTCTTTTTCTAAGCTCAATGTGGGTTAGTCTAAATAAATGTGTGTTGGGTACTCAATATTGCTGAGAAATAATCCTTTGGCAGGGGATGCTTTTCCGGCTTGATTTCGATCCTTAGAAGCAATCACGCGGTGAAGGTCTTCCACTGGTCTATGGCCAAAGCCAACGTCCAACAAAGTACCTACGATGGAGCGCACCATACCTCGCAGAAATCGGTTGGCCGTAATGTGAAAAAGCAATTCCTCTCCTTTTGGTTCCCAATAGGCTTCATAAATCTTGCATCGAAAGTGCTTCACTGCGGTATGCACCTTGCTAAAGCACTCGAAATCCTCGTATTCCAGCAAAATTTTGGCTGCTTCATTCATTGCATTAACATCCGGCTGATTAAATAGTTGCCAAGAAAGGTCCTGCAAAAAAGGATTTTTGGAAAAATTGATGCGGTAAAAATAGGAACGCTTGCGGGCATTAAAGCGGGCATGCGCCTCCGGTTTCACTTTTCGGACGGCATGAATGCCAATTTCCTTGGGTAGTATGGCATTGAGGGCTTTGAGAAAATTTTCACCGAGCTCCATATCCTCTAAGTCAAAGTGGCAGACCTGCAGTTGTGCATGTACGCCCGTGTCGGTGCGCCCGCTGCCAAGGATAGAAATGGGTGTTCTGAAGTAGGTACTCAGTGCTTTTTCAATGCACTCCTGAACGGTAAATGCATTTTGCTGCACCTGCCATCCATGAAATGGACTGCCTTTGTAGCTCAGCTCTAGAAAATACCGTTGGGTGTTGTCGTTCATTGCAGCGCAAAGATACTATTCCCCATGAAATCCACGGACAAGAATTGTTTTCTTGATATTCCCATCGGAAGGGGTTTTCTTTGTTAAAAAAAGATTGCTATGATTCAGCGTGTACAAACTATTTTTCTTTTTCTTATCGCGGTTGGCATGGGAGTGGCCTTAAGTACGCAACTTTGGATGCAAGGTGATGTAGATGGGGATTACTGGACCCTGTCTGCCTTTATGCTGACCAACTTGGACGAGGGCGGTCAGGTGATTCAATCTTCTTCCAAATGGTACCTTGGGGCGCTAGCAGCTCTTGCTGCAATTTTAGCTTTAGCATCCATCTTCCAGTACCGCCTCCGTTCCCGTCAGCTTTTGCTCAACATGATCAACTCTCTGGTTATGGTATCTCTCGTTGCAGCAACTTTCTTGACTACCAACGGAATAAACGAAGCCATTCAAGGCGAAGATGGGGGTGAGTACGGCATAGGATTTTGGTCGATTTTGGTTTCCATGGTCATGAATATGCTCGCCAATCGCTTTATCAAAAAAGACGAGGCACTGGTAAGGTCAGTGGATCGAATTCGTTAAAAAAATAGAATAAACGCTATTTTCCACCTAGAAGAAATAGGGTGGAAAT
>Ga0114968_10003787_pt1 | contig 11314 bp, 8 predicted proteins | sample M_130807_EF_Meta_FD_87020 | JGI IMG/M metagenome (GOLD analysis project Ga0114968, IMG submission 87020) | Freshwater microbial communities from Lake Montjoie, Canada to study carbon cycling - M_130807_EF_MetaG | ecosystem: Environmental > Aquatic > Freshwater > Lake | place: Lake Montjoie... | reverse complement strand
GTTCACGTGTCCGTTACTTTTCCGTTTCCGTCTTCGTCTTTCAAAGCCTACGACATTCGGGGCATCGTCCCCACAGCGTTAAATCCAGAATTCGCAAAAGAGCTAGGCCGCGGCTTAGCGGCGCGCGCCAAGGCAGCAGGTGTCACGACCATGGTAGTTGGTCGCGACGGCCGGATCAGCAGCCCTTCACTGGCGGCGGCCCTGCAACAAGGCATGCGCGACGGCGGCATCAACACGATTGACGTGGGCGAAGTCCCTACCCCTTTGGTCTATTTTGCAGCGTACACCTTAAAAACCGGTTCGGGCGTTGCAGTGACTGGCAGCCACAATCCCCCTGACTACAACGGCTTCAAGATGATGATGGGCGGTGGCACCCTACACGGTGAGGCCATCTTGGCGCTGCGCGATGAAGTCGCTGCGGGCCCTGCGCACGCAAACGCGGCTGGCACAGCCACCAGCGTAGACATTCTGACGCCTTACTTGGCGCGCGTGCTCGGTGACATCAAACTGAGCCGCCCCATGAAAATCGCAATTGACTGCGGCAACGGCGTGGCGGGTGCTGTAGCACCACAACTGTTTCGCGACCTAGGTTGCGAAGTCACTGAATTATTTTGCGAAGTCGATGGAACGTTTCCAAACCATCACCCCGATCCCGCCGATCCGCACAATCTTGAAGATCTGATTCGTTGTGTGCAGACCACTGATTGCGAAATCGGCTTGGCCTTTGACGGCGACGGTGATCGCTTAGGTGTCGTCACCAAGTCGGGCGAGATCATTTGGCCTGATCGCCAACTGATTCTGTATGCCCGCGATGTGCTGACCCGCTGCCCCGGCGAAACCATCATTTATGACGTCAAGTGCAGTCGCCACGTCGCTGTCGCCATTCGCGAAGCGGGCGGCGTACCGCTGATGTGGCAAACCGGCCACTCACTGATTAAAGCCAAACTTGCCGAAACCGGCGCCCCCTTGGCTGGCGAAATGAGCGGACACGTGTTCTTTAAAGAGCGTTGGTTTGGCTTTGACGATGGCTTGTACACCGGTTGCCGCCTGCTTGAGATTTTGTCGCGCTCGGCGAATCCATCCGCGGTACTTGAAGCGCTTCCACAAGGTGTGTCAACCCCCGAACTTAAGCTTGAGATGGCCGAGGGCGAGCCCCACGCCCTGATTAAACGTCTGCAAACCGAGGGTGTGTTTAACGGCGCGACCGAAGTCCTCAAAATTGACGGTCTGCGCGCCGACTACCCCGATGGCTTTGGCTTAGCCCGCGCCTCAAACACGACACCTGTCGTTGTATTGCGCTTTGAGGGCGACACCCCCGAGGCGCTTTCGCGCATTCAAGACGCCTTTCGCAAGCAGTTGTTGACGCTTGCGCCTCACGTCACGCTTCCCTTTTAATTTCTTTTGTTGCGACCCATCTTATGAGCACGTTGTCTAGAAGCCCAGCTTGGCTTGCTTTTTCTTCAGCCGTCCATACCAGCCCGCTGACGGCTGACAGCCTGCGCATTTTGCCTGCCGTCGATCTTGAAGTAGATCTGAGTACACAGCGCTACTCTGCAGCGTTTGAACAAGCTTCAGCGGCGCTGCTCAACCAGCAAGGTTTTGAAGCTGCTCGCAAAGGGCTCTTTGCGGGCGAACCCATTAACTGGACTGAAAATCGTGCAGCCTGGCATACCGCACTCAGGGCTGAGAACCCGCCTGCGGGCGTGGCTGGCGCCATTAAAGCCGAACAAGAACGTCTGGCCAATTTTGTCGATCTAGTCAACGCGCAAAACCTGTATCGTAATGTTGTGCACCTTGGCATCGGTGGCAGTGACTGGGGCCCAAGACTCGCCGTCGAGGCGCTATCTGGCGTTGCAGGCCGGCGCACCATCCGTTTTGCCTCCAACGTTGATGCACACGCCATCACCGGCGCACTTGACGGGCTCGACCCGCTTGACACGATGGTCATCATCTCTTCAAAATCATTCAAGACGACAGAGTCTTTGGCCAACGCAGCGCGGGCCATTGAATGGTTTGAAGCCAATGGCGTGAGCAACCCGCTCGAACACTTTGTCGCAGTGACGGCGAATCCAGCGGCCGCACGTGCTTTTGGTATTCGTGACGACCGCATTTTTGAATTTTGGGATTGGGTGGGTGGTCGGTATTCACTGTGGTCATCGATCGGGTTACCCATCGCCTTGGGCCTGGGCCTGAATGCTTTAAACGATATGCGTCGGGGCGCAGCCGAGATGGATGAGCATTTTTTGAATGCTCCCATCGCACGTAATGCCCCCGTGCAAATGGCCTTAAGTGCCGTGGCCAACTGTAGCGTACTGGGCTATGCGTCGTTTGCCTTGTGCCCCTATGACACGCGCTTGCGTCAACTGGTGCCGTGGTTGCAACAGCTCGAAATGGAATCGCTTGGTAAAGCGACCCAAATCGATGGCAGCACCCTCGACGTACCCAGTAGCCCAGCAGTGTGGGGCATGCCCGGCACCGACAGCCAACACACGTTTTTTCAATGGTTACATCAAGATGGCAAGGGGGCTCCGGTTGATTTTGTGTTGTGTGCAAAACCCGACCATCAACACACACACCATCACCGTCTGCTGATTGCCAACTGCTTAGCGCAACGTGCTGCGCTACGCGAAGGTAAGTCATTTGAGCAAGCGCTTGCAGTGGTCAGTGAAACTGAAAAAGATCCGGTACTTGCAGCCCAACTGGCGCAGCACCGAGTACATCCGGGCGGGCGGCCTTCGACGTTAATTGTATTGCCGCAACTCGACGCCAAGCAGCTTGGGTCGCTCTTAGCTCTGTATGAACACAAAGTCTTCACTGAAGGTGTTTTGTGGGGCATTAACCCCTTTGATCAATGGGGTGTTGAGTTTGGCAAAAGGCTGGCGGTGGATATCGAAAAAAGTCTCGACACCGAAGACAGTGAGTCAGCTGTCAGTGCCTTTGACCCCTCAACCGCGCACTGGATTCGCCGTTTAGCAACGAGTGCTGACGACGGCCATGCGTACGAGCGTCGCCGCGCAGAACGTATCGCTCGCGGTCAAACTCCTGGGGCCTAAAAGGCTCGGGCTAAGAAGCGGTCAACTTAGCCCAGCACTCTAGATAAGAAGTCGCGCGCTAAGAAGCCCGCGACTTCGCGCAAAACTCGAGATACCAAGGCATTGCAGCTTGCAAGCCTTGGAGGATTGTGTGGGTGGGTTGATACCCTAGCAGACGCTGCGCCTTCGAGATATCGGCCTGCGAATGTCGCACGTCACCCGCCCTAAAATCTCGGTAGCTTGGCGCTAACGAATAAGACACTGCGTTTTCAGCAAGCGTTGACACAAGATGTTGATGCAAAACGTTCAAACTGGTACGCGCGTTGACGGCAACGTTATAGACCTGATTGGTGCCCTCATCGCCAACCATTGCTGCCAAAATATTCGCTTGCACGGCATTATCCACAAAGCAAAAATCGCGACTCGTTTCGCCATCACCGTTCACCGACACCGCCTCACCCGCGAGCATCGCAGCAATCCACTTTGGGATCACCGCAGCGTAAGCGCCCTCGGGATCTTGCCGTTTACCAAACACATTGAAGTAGCGCAGACCGATCGTTTTAAAGTCATAGGCACGGGCAAAGACGTCTGCATACAACTCATTCACGTACTTTGTGACGGCGTAAGGCGATAGCGGCTTACCAATCTGATCTTCAACTTTAGGTAACGCAGGGTGATCGCCATAGGTTGAACTTGAGGCCGCGTAAATAAAAGACTGCGCCTTGGCATCGCGTGCCGCCACCAGCATATTTAAAAAACCAGAAATGTTAACGTCGTTTGTGGTGACGGGATCAGCGAGCGAGCGCGGCACCGACCCAAGAGCGGCCTGATGCAGTACAAACTCTGCGCCAGCAACAGCCAAGGCACAGGTTGCCGCGTCGCGAATATCACCTTGTATAAATCGAAAATTTGACCACTGCTGGGCGCTGACGCTGGCCCGTACTTCGTCAAGGTTGTGTTGATAACCCGTTGCAAAGTTATCGAGGCCCACCACACGCTGATCAAGCTTAAGCAGCGTCTCGATTAGATTCGAACCAATGAACCCTGCACACCCTGTGACTAGCCAACTGCGTGGCGCAGCACGCAGCTGTGTCTGCACTTGCTGATAACGCATGCCTGGTGCTTGTGTCATAAACGCAAATCTGACTGGTCAGCCGGCAAAATGTATTTGAGGTCGTACAACACATGCTCGGGCTTACCTAACGCCCGAATCGCTGATGCACCCATCTCGATAAACTGCCGATGCGCCACCGCAACAATGATCGCATCGTAGCGACCGGCTTGTAATGTTTGCACGGGCGCGAAACCGTACTCATGCTGCGCCTCTTGCACCGACACCCAAGGGTCGTACACATCGACCTCGACGTTGTATTCGTGTAATTCTTTGACAATATCCACCACACGCGTGTTACGCAGATCAGGGCAATTCTCTTTAAAGGCCAAACCCATCACCAAGACGCGCGCACCTTGCACATGGATACGTTGGCGCGTCATCAACTTCACGAGCTGCGAGACCACATAGCTTCCCATCCCATCATTTAAGCGCCTTCCGGCCAAAATGATTTCGGGATGATAGCCAATTGATTGCGCTTTGTGCGTGAGATAGTAGGGATCGACACCAATGCAATGCCCTCCCACCAAACCCGGGCGAAAGGGTAGGAAATTCCATTTGGTTCCAGCGGCCTGCAGGACAGCTTCAGTATCGATGCCAAGCTTGTTAAAAATCAGCGCTAATTCGTTAATCAAGGCAATATTGACATCGCGCTGCGTGTTTTCGATCACCTTGGCTGCTTCCGCTACTCGAATACTGGGCGCACAATGTGTGCCCGCGACAATGATCTCGCGGTAGATTTCATCCACAAGCGCGGCGATCTCGGGCGTCGAGCCCGACGTGACTTTTTTAATCGTACTGACGCGGTGCTCTTTGTCGCCTGGATTGATCCGCTCGGGGCTGTAACCGGCAAAGAAGTCTTGGTTAAAGACTAAGCCCGACACCCGCTCAAGGACTGGCACGCAATCTTCTTCGGTGGCGCCGGGGTAGACGGTAGACTCATAAATAACAATGTCGCCCTTTTTTAGCACCGCACCGATGGTTTCACTGGCCTTGATTAAAGGGGTCAGATCAGGGCGCTTATATTCGTCAATGGGCGTGGGCACTGTGACGATAAAAACGTTAGCGGCGCTTAACTCGGCGCGGTCTGCTGTACAACGCAAGCCTGTGGCGCTGGCAAGCTCGGCGTCGTCAACCTCAAGGGTATGGTCATGCCCTTGCTGCAGAGCCCGTATGCGGGTCGGATTAATGTCAAAGCCAAGCACTGACCTTTTTTTGGCGAACTCGACTGCAAGGGGCAACCCCACATAGCCCAGCCCGATCACTGCAAGTTTGACGTCCTGAATGAGCAAAGTTTTCTCCACACTACCTGCGGGCGCTCGAGCCAGCGGGTTATTTTTAATGCACGGGTGTGAGTTTAAAGGCTAGGGCGAAATTTTGTTGCGCGGGCGCGGCTCTAAGCAAGCAATGAGCCTTCGACAAAAAGAAAGAGCCCTCGACAAAAAGTGGGCTGGCGACTGGAGCCCAAATCACACGTGCTTTTGCGTTTGACAAAAAAAGAGGCCAAGACCTTGCGGTCTTGGCCTAAATCCACCAAAGGAGGTAGGTGGAGGAGACAATCGTGGCAAGTTAAGGAGAAAGCATCTGCGTTTGAGAACTTAAAAACGCTTTACTCGCTCTACGCGCTCTGCCTGAAAGTTATCCGTTGATAACTCGCTCTTCAGTCAAAACACTTATGACTCAACTTCCATAAACAGATAGTAATTCATTTTTTGGTGCGATGCAAGAAAATTAACAGAAAGAACGATAAATATTTATTGTGTTGTTTTTGTGCATCGCAGCAATATTATATTATTTACACCCGATACGCCGTCGCCGTCATGAGCTTAGACATCAGTCTCATCACGTCCTTCACAGGGGCAGGCATACCCACCGCCCCCGCCCGCTCAGCGGTCACTCGGTGGCCGATTTCGTCTTGTTTCATTTGCTCGACGATTTTTCGTGAGCGCGTATCGCTCGGGGGTAAGCGTTCAAGGTGATCTTCGAGGTGCGCCTCAACCTGGCGCTCGGTTTCGGCCATAAACCCTAGGTTGCGAGCCATGCCAGCACGCGCCGCCAAGACCCCCAGCGCAAACGAGCCCGCGTACCAAACCGGATTCAACAGACTGGGCCGGCTGTCGAGCTCGCGCAAGCGTTGCTGACACCAGGCCAGGTGATCAGTTTCGTCGGCTGCGGCGCTATAAAAAAGTGCGGCGGCCGAAGCGTCTTTGCTGGCAGCGGCCTGGCCACGATAAAGGGCCTGCGCACAGACCTCGCCCACGTGGTTCACACGCATTAACCCTGCTGCGTGTTTTTTTTCAGCTGCGGTGAGGTCATCCGCCAACTCGAGCTTGACCACCCCGGCCGGATTCGGCCGAGCGGCCGCAGCCTGCCCTGCCAGTACCTGCAGCGCGACGTCAACCTCGGCGATGAAGGGATCTAACCAGTGCTGGCGACGGGCAAAATGTGATGAGGGAGCTGAAACGACTTGGGGGGCTGCCATACGTGACCTTAAGGAGTATTCGCCTCGCCCTAACAACGAACGCACATTGGCTTGGATTTTTGAGGGTTTTGAGGGTATAGATCAGATTTTACTTAAAACTTGATTATGATTCTCTCTTCGCGCATAAGGATTAAATATGGAAGTCAAAATCGATTGGGGTGGCCCAGACGGCATGCTGTTCGTCGCACAGACCGGAACAGGGCATATCGCAGCCATGGACGGCGCGCCCGACGGCGGGGGCCATAACCTTGCCCCGCGCCCCATGGAGCTTTTGCTGGTGGGCACAGGGGGCTGCACAGCTTATGACGTAGTGTTGATCCTTAAACGCGGGCGCCACGCCATCGTTGGCTGCTCGGTCAAGCTGGTCGCAGAGCGTGCCGACGTTGACCCAAAAGTATTTACCAAGATCCACTTTGTATTTACCGTCACCGGCCACAACTTGCCTCGCGCAGCGGTCGAGCGCGCTATTGCACTTTCGCACGAAAAATACTGCTCGGCCTCTGCAATGCTTGCGCATACCGCGGCAATCACTTGGGCTGCTGAGATCGTCGATACGGGCGGCGCCCCCTCCGAAAAATCCTAAACACGGGATTGATAGATATGGACCAATACGAAACCTTCATGCGTCACGTTTACACGACGGGCGTCAACAAAGCCGATCGCACCGGCACGGGCACGCGCTCGGTGTTTGGCTACCAGATGCGGTTTGATCTGTCGAAAGGGTTTCCATTGATCACGACGAAAAAGCTGCACACTCGTAGCATTTTTGTTGAGCTGTTATGGTTTTTGCGCGGCGATTCAAACGTCAAATGGTTACAAGATAACGGCTGCAGCATTTGGGATGAATGGGCCCGCGCCGACGGCGATCTAGGCCCCGTCTACGGCGTGCAATGGCGCTCGTGGCCGACGCCTGATGGCCAGCACATCGACCAGATCAGTCAGGTGCTTGAACAGATTCGCAACACACCCGACTCGCGCCGTTTAATTGTCTCGGCCTGGAACGTCGGCGAAATCAAAAATATGGCGTTACCACCTTGCCATGCCTTCTTTCAGTTTTACATCGCGCAAGGCAAGCTTTCGTGTCAGCTTTATCAGCGCAGCGCCGATACTTTTTTAGGCGTGCCGTTCAATATTGCGAGTTACGCTTTGCTCACGCACATGGTGGCGCAACAGTGCAATCTCGAAGTCGGCGATTTTGTCTGGACCGGTGGCGACTGTCATATCTACAGCAATCATTTCGAGCAGGTTGAATTGCAACTCTCGCGTACGCCCAACCCCTATCCAACGCTGCGCTTGCAACGCAAGCCAGACTCTTTATTCGATTACCGCTACGAAGACTTCGTCATCGAAAATTACGAGCACCATCCACACATCAAGGCACCGGTTGCCGTTTGATTTTGCTTGAGAGACTTGGCTGATGCAGCTGAATTTAATTGTTGCCTATGCCCGCAACCGCACCATTGGGCGGGATAACACCTTGCCCTGGAAGTTGCCCGGCGATTTGGCGCACTTTAAGCGTACGACGCTTGGGTGCCCCATTGTGATGGGTCGCAAAACCTGGGATTCACTCGGCAGGCCCTTGCCTGGGCGACGCAATATTGTGATCACCCGCGATGCCACGAAAGCATTCGTCGGCGCAGAAGGCGTCACAAGCCTGCTGCAGGCGCTCGAAGCCGTCAAAGAGGCCGAGCAGGTGTTTGTCATCGGTGGTGCGCAAATTTACCAGCAAGCCTTGCCGCTGGCCCACCGTATTGTTGCGACTGAAATTCAGGCTGATATTGAAGGCGACGCCGTGTTTGAGCCTTTAGACAAATCGGTCTGGCTCGAAACCTCTCGCCTGCCTCAACCCGTCGAGAACGGGCTTGCCTACGACTTGGTCGAGTATCATCGCTTTAAAGGTTAAGTGATGAACAAAAAACTACTCGGTATCGTCAGTGGGTTCGCTCTGCTCTTTGTCCTCTATGCCGGCACAAGCTGGTATATCGGCGGGCGTGTGCAGGCCGAAGCCGCCACCGTCACCGAGTCACTGAATACTTACATCGCAAAGAACTGGTCCGATCGCGTTCGCGTCACCCTGCGCACTTATGAACGTGGTGTGTTCACAAGTCGAGCCTCGTACGTGCTGAGTTTTCCTGCCACTCAAACCTCAACCTTGAAGCCTGAAGTTTTGCTGGTCAACCACATCACACACGACGCGCTATCTCTAGCTCAAATCGGACACAAAAACTTCGAATGGTTGTCTGCGTCTGTGCACTCCACCTTAGAGCCCACCGCGTTCACCGAGGCGTTATTCAAAGCCACTGGCGGTCAATCGCTCATTGATGGGCATACTCAACTCAGTGCCAAAGGCGTGGCCAAGCTGAACTGGCTCATTCGCCCAGTCGATCACACACAAGATACGGTCCGCTCGCGATTTGCGGGGGCCACCCTGGTCGCTGAGCTCGGCTCCGCGACCAGTCATACCAAAGGTGAGCTCAAAGTCGAGGCACTGAATATTACCGACGGCCGAGCCACGCTCGAGGTCAAGTCAAGCCGCCTTCATACGGATACCCACCCCGGGCAGTCAGGCCTCAGTATCGGTGTCAGTGGCGCAGACATCGGCGAGCTCACGCTGACCTCGTTAAATTTTCCGACGGTGACCGCCAAAAAAATTAACACGCGTTTAATTTTGAATGAGAAAGACAGTCTCTTAAGCGGGCAGTCTCACTACGATATCGAGCGTTTAACGATCGATAAAAAAGACTGGGGCACGCTTCAACTCACGGCCTCTTATGACAAGCTCAACAGCAATACCGTCAAGTCACTTGCCGATCTTTACACCACAATTCTGACGCGCTCACTGAACAACGAACCCGAAGCCGACCTGATGACGGCAGCAGACCTGAAGCAGTTTTGGGGGTATGTGCAAACGCTCGCCAAAAATAGCCCAACGCTCAGACTCGACCCCTTGGTTTGGCAGACTGCCCATGGTCAAAGCTCAATCACTTTAAGCACAGTGCTTGGCCCAGTTGAGTTGCGCAGCAGTGGGATAGGCTTAAACGGCAACCCGATTCAAGCGATTGATGCCACGATCGCCATTTCGCGCGCGATGGCGGTTGGCGTGCGGGCCACAGCTCTTGAAACAAGTGGTATCCAACAAGCACAGGCTAAAAGTACCGCCGAAAAAGACATCACTGCTGCGCTTGACGTTGCCGCCAAATTAAAACTGGGCACACTCAAGGGCGATCGCCTCGCGGCTCAGCTGAGTTTTAAAGACAGCGTGTTTAAGGTCAATGGGCAGCCTATTGCGCCCGAAACCTTGCTCACACTCGCTTCTTCGCTGGTGCCGGCCGCCTGGCTCGCGGCAGAGCCTGTCGCGAGTGCTGATGGGCCCGACGAGGCGGCCGCAATCAGGCATCTCGACCCCTCAGTCTTGGCCAGTATTTTAACGGCTGCCGACTTCTCATTTGAAGAGGCTAAAGACGAGCAAGGCGATCCCTTACTCAAGGTGTCGCCCGGAGACTCAGGTGCGGCCAAAATCGAGATGCTTTTTGTTGGCTGCGGAACAGATCCCAGCTGCGAAGACGTGCTGTTGCGTGCAACATACTCACCCAACAAACCGGTGGCGCTTAAAGTGGCCAACGACTGGAACCTACGCAAGCGCTGGGCACGCGCCTATGTCAATGACAAAAAAGAAGCCGTGATCGAGATGGATATCAGTGCGTATGGGGGGATTGGGCGCGATGCCGTTGAAGGCATGGTCAATACCTTCTTTAAGATCGTGCGAGATTTCTCTAAAGAACTCGAGAGCTCGAACTAGCCAGTTCGTGGATTCCGATATCTATCCTTGCTTCTTTGCGAGAAAAATAATTCTTACCTTGAAAGAAACTGAGCCGACGATTGCTTAGGCAATCATCGGCTCAAGGCTTCACAGAGACGCTATTTTTGTGAGAGCGACGTCCTCACCGCGCTGCCTAAACGTGGCTAGGCGTAAGCCTCAATCGGCAAGCATGCACACACCAAATTGCGATCGCCCCACGCGTTGTCAACACGACCGACTGCCGGCCAATACTTGTTATCACGCAAGCTGGCTAAAGGATAGGCTGCCTGTTGGCGCGGGTAATCGTGATGCCACTCTTCAGCAAGCAGCATTTGAGCCGTGTGTGGCGCGTTTTTGAGCACGTTGTCGCTGCGGTCACGCTCGCCTCGCTCGATTTGAGCGATTTCTTGGCGAATGGAGATCATGGCATCAATAAAACGATCAAGCTCAGCCAACCCTTCAGACTCGGTTGGCTCAACCATCAACGTACCCGCGACCGGAAAACTCATGGTTGGTGCATGAAAACCGTAATCCATGAGTCGCTTTGCGATATCTTCAGCTGAAATACCCGAGGCTTCTTTGATGTCGTGCATATCAAGAATGCATTCGTGCGCGACGCGCCCGTTACGACCGCTGTAAAGAACCGGGTAATGCCCCAACAAGCGACGCGCAACATAGTTGGCGCTTAAGATGGCAACCTCGGTGGCGCGCCGTAAGCCCGACGCCCCCATCAACGAAATGTACACAAACGGAATCGGCAAGATACTGGCTGATCCGAACGGTGCTGCCGATACGGGGCCAACCGGCACCTTGCCAGACAGCGTACCGTTTTCGCCAACAACACCCGGTAAAAACGGCGCCAAATGTGCGCGCACACCGATTGGGCCCAC
>Ga0114968_10003782_pt1 | contig 11316 bp, 8 predicted proteins | sample M_130807_EF_Meta_FD_87020 | JGI IMG/M metagenome (GOLD analysis project Ga0114968, IMG submission 87020) | Freshwater microbial communities from Lake Montjoie, Canada to study carbon cycling - M_130807_EF_MetaG | ecosystem: Environmental > Aquatic > Freshwater > Lake | place: Lake Montjoie... | reverse complement strand
TTTTTGTTGAAGAGGCAATACAATAAAGGGAGTGAGGGCCGCACCTAAACGAGAAGCGCCCCAAATTGTGGCTTGCGCACGACCTCTTTCCAAAACAGGGAAATATTTTGCAAGTACAATTGAGGTATTAGGATAAGCACCCGCTTCGCCCATGCCAAATAAGAAACGAACCACTAATAACATAATAAAACCAGTAGAAAATCCGGTAAGTATGGTAAAAACCGACCACCATATAACCACTCTTATTAATACCTTCTTGCCTCCCATCTTATCACCCAACCAGCCAGTAGGTATTTCAAAAGCCGCATAGGCAATGGTAAACATACCTAGAATCCAACCCCACTGCACAGTGGAAAGATGCAATTCTTCCATAATATTAGCACTTGCCGAGGACAAGGATATCCTATCTAGAAAAGTTATCATAGATAGAATAGACAAAACGGTAAGTACTTGGTACCTTTTTTTCATTTTAAAGAGGAAGTGATTTTATAATATAATTGGCCTAATCCAAAGGGTATCATGATTAAATTTCATATATTAGACAAGTGAAAATTAACTAATAAAAATTGGGTATAAAAAAATGATTATGGTCAGTAAAATAAAGTTTATTAGACAAGTTACTAAGTCTTTAGGATTTTTTCTTTTTGTTGGAATGATTTCTAGCTGCTTACTATTTTCTTTTCAAGTAAATGCACAAGATCATAAAATTGAAACAGGTAACTTTTTTGTCAATAATTATAGTCGCTCCTTTTTAAATGCAGAAGACAATAACTGGGGCGTTATTCAAGACAAAGATGGTTTAATTTATATTAGCAATTCAGGTAAAGGAGTTTTAATATATGATGGTCAAAGTGTTAAAAGGGTTTTAGATGTTCACGGGATACCCAAAACTGGCTTGACAAGAGAAATAGTGATCGATTCAAAAAATACCATGTATGCCACTATCAGTCAAATGAACTTTGGGTACATTGAAAAAAATGAATATGGCGAAAGTATTTATATTTCTTTGTCAGACGAACTTCCATTAGAAAAAAGACCAAAGACAAATGTTTGGGGCCTTGCCATTCACAAAGATACCGTACTAATACAATCTGAAAAAGCAGTTTATGTGTATAAGTATAAAAAATTAATTAATATTATTAGTTTTGATAACATCACACACACTTTACAAGAAACACCTGATGGAATTAATATAAGAGTGTGGGGAAAAGGCTTTTTTAAATTTGAAAATGGGAAATTTAATTTAATTGAAAGTACCAAAGATTCTTTTGCCCAAAACAGAATTGACGCCAATTATTTATTAAACAATGGAGATCAATTGTTAGTTTCAAGAAATATCGGAGCTTGGTATTTAAAAAAAGATAATAGCTTGGTTAAAGCAGATTCGAAAAAATTAGATGAATATGCAATTAAAGGAAAAGTGTATCATGGAAATTTGGTTTTAACAAATGGTATGATTCCAATGACTAGCGATTTAGGGTTGGTTTTTTTCGATCAAAATTTACAAATACAAACTGTTTTAAATACTGATAATGGATTAAAGTACAATCATATTTCTAGCTATACACAAGACAGAACAGGAGATGTTTGGGGCGTAAGTAGCGAGGTTTTTAAAGTTAGTTTTGATACTACTTTAACTTATTTTTCAACCACCAATGGATTGCATGGCGCAGTTGGAGGAATTCATAGATACAATGGCAAATTATTTGCATCAACAGGAGTGGATCTGTTTGAATTTAAGCCGAAAACTAAAGTTGAGGACGTAACTAAATTTGAAAGAAAAGGAATCAACGATGCTGTGTATGACATGATTCCTTTTGATGACCAAGTGATTACGACCAATAATTATTCTATTAAAACAACAAAAAACCAAACAACTAAAGTAGTAAGTAATATCTATCGCTCACTTACTTCAATTAGATCAAAATTGAATCCTAATTTATTATTTACTTCAAACTATGCTTATGGTTTATTGTTGCATCAATATAAAAATGGCAATTGGAACAAAATAGCTATCCAGTCTAAAAATAATGTTTCTTGTATTGACCTTATTGAACTTGAGCCCGGAACTATTGCCATATCAACCATTACTAATGGAAATTTTTTATACAAATATGATCAAACAGGCCAAGGAGAATTTATTAAGCTTGAAAGTGATAAATCCAATAAAGTAAAAAGCCTTTTAAGGTTTCAATTATTTAATGATAAATATTATTTAGCCTATGATTCAGCTAACAATTTTTATTCAATTGACTTAACAAAAAATACATTAAAATATACCGGGATTAACAAACAAAAATTTGAAAACATTACTAAATGGGGTTATTCCTATAATTCCAGTTCAAAAAATGGTTGGGTGGTTAGTGATCATGGAATTTATAAAACACAATATAATCCTAGTAGTGGCTTTAGTTTAAAACAATATCCTTTTTATAAAGTTGAACTTGGGGAATTAAGTTATGGAATTTTTGCAGAAGGTGTTAGTGAAAATGAAGTGTTATGGATTGGATCGCAAGATGATAAATTATACCGTTTCTTTCCTGAATTGTCCATTCAATCAAAACATGAAATATATAGCGCATTAATTAGAGGAGTTTTTGCCAATGATAATAAAATTCCATTGTCCCCAGGTACGTTACCCTTTAGTAAAAATAATTTAAGATTTGAAGTTGCTTATCCGGTTTTTGGAAATGAAACTAAAACAACTTTTAGTTATTGGTTGGAAGGACAAGACAGTACTTGGAGTTCATTTGTTTCTGATTATAAAAAAGAATACACCAACTTAAAAGAAGGTAATTACACTTTTCATGTAAGAGCTAAAGATGCAAGTGGTGAGATATCAAAACAAGGTGTTTTAGAATTTAAAATAAACCCACCGTGGTATAAAACTATTTGGGCTTATGGCTTATATCTTTTAACATTATTATTTTGCTTTATTCAATTTGGTAAATTTCAAGCAAAAAAATCTTTAATACAAGCCGAAAATGAACGTAAAAATTCTGAGTTAGCAGCTGCCAAAGATTTGCAAGAAAGATTATTGCCTAAGACTTTACCCGTTATTGAAGATTTAGACATAGCAGGATATTTAAGAACTTCTACAGAAGTGGGGGGTGATTATTATGACTTCTTTGAACAAAATGATGGGTCACTTTATGCTATTTGCGGAGATGCAACTGGGCATGGAACACCGAGTGGCATGCTGGTTTCAATCACTAAAGCAGGCCTAATTGGGTTACCTCAAATGGAGCCAAAAGAGATGTTGCATGAATTAAATAGAGTGGTTAAAAAAGTTGATTTAGGCATATTAAGAATGAGTTTGAATATTGCACACATCAAGGGTAATCAACTTACTTTGAGTTCTGCAGGGATGCCGCCTTACTTTATATTCCGTGCAGATATAAAAAACACAGAGGAGATTCAATTGTCAGGTGTTCCATTGGGTAGCTTTAACAATGTTCACTATGATCAAACTATAACAAGCTTTAATGTAGGAGATATTTTGGTCATTATTTCTGATGGATTACCAGAAGCACCTAATTTAGAAGGAGAATTGTTTGATTATTTAAAACTTCAGAATTTAATTTCAACTTATGGTAATTTTTCTGCCGAAGAAATTATCAAGCAATTAATGGTAGAAGCGGATCTATGGTTAGCAGGCAGACACAATCCAGATGATATTACATTAGTCGTAATAAAACATAAATAAAAAATATAAAAGTTTAAAAACAATCAATATGAAAAAACCAACAGTAGAACTCAAGTTGCCTATTCTCCCTAATATGGAGTTGATAGCAACACAAACTGCCGAAGTTATTGCTAGGCACATGAATCTAACCGATGATCAGAGTGGTGAAATTAGTATGGCTTTAATTGAAGCTTGTATCAATGCCTTTGAACATTCTAAAACCGACAGTAATGTTTTTATTCATTTCTTAATCGAAGAAGATTCTTTGGTGATGAAAGTAATAGATCAAGGCATTGGTTTTGATAAAACAAAAGTGGAGATCCCTAAAATTGAAAATAAAATTGGGAAAGAAGAACGCAAAAGAGGCTGGGGATTGCAATTGATCCAAGAATTAATGGACTCAGTTGAATTTGAGTCTAACAGCGACGGTACAACAGTGACCATGAAAAAAAATATCAAACACTAAAATTTAAAACAAAAAATAATGAGCTCATTTATCAAAAGCACAAAAGAAGCAAACCAAATTGTCATCATTGAAACAGATGGCTATTTAAACAACGAAGGTGGCGAAGCGATATCAGCAATTTGCTATGAAAAAATAAAAGGCGGACAACATAAGTTTTTAATTAATATGGCAGGAACCAAAGTGGTAAACAGTATTGGCGTTTCTATTTTAATTGAAATCATCGAAAAATTACAAGAAGTAGATGGTAAAATTGGTTACTATAACTTAGCCCCAATTGTTGCTAAAACTTTTAATATTATGGGGCTTACTAAATATTCAACTGTATTTGCTACAGAAGAAGAAGCAGTAGGCGCATTGTAATGACGAAACAGTTTAATATAAATGAACTACAGCTTAAGTACCTTGAGCTAGAAACATTGTTAGATATTACCAATGAGTTAAACTCATTTGAAAATGTTTCTATTTTATTGCAAGAAATACTTATTAAATCCTGTGCAGTTTTAAATGCTTCCTCAGGTTTGATATTAATGCAGAATAACAATTCTGATTTATTTCAAATTGAAGCTGAATTTAATATAGATGTAGAGGCATTGAAGGGTATTATCTTTAATAAAAAGAAGGGCTTCTTTAATGAAGTGAATCAAAATCGAAAGCCATTAGCCGTTGAAATTTCCAATGATAATTTTTTAGCTAGAACCAATTGCACTTATGGCTTAATTGCACCCTTACTAGATAAAAAGGATTTAGTAGGGGTAATAGTTTTGTTTGATAAGGAATCAAGGGCAGGCATTTCACCCTTTGATGAGTCAGATACCAATATGCTTTCTGCCATTGCCTCTCAAGCGGGGGTAGCCTATAACAATATTAAATTAATGGAAAATATCAAAGAAGCTAAAACCTTCAATGATAACATTATGCAATCCATTGTGACAGGCGTTTTTACTACCAATTTAATGGGTGAAATTAGCCATGTAAATCGTGCCGCTGCGGCTATTATTAATTTAGAAAGAGAAATGGTTATTGGCAATCATTACGAATATGTTTTTGAATCCAATGAAATCATTAATGCATTAATTTCAAAATGTGAGGAGGTTTTAGCAACCATTTCAGAAACACAAATTCAAATTGATTGCAATGGTAAATCCACATCGGTCAATATTTCTGTATCCCCTTTATTGAATGATTTAAATGAACCTATCGGTTCGGTGGTAGCGATGGAAGATTTATCCAACTTAGATAAATTAAAATCTACTTTTAAAAAATATGTTTCCAAACAAATCGTAGATCAATTATTGGAAAACGAAGATATGTTAAACCTAGGTGGCCAAGAACAGGAAGCCACCATCTTATTTTCAGATATCAGAGGATTTACTTCTATGTCTGAAACAATGTCACCTACTGAAGTAGTAGAAACTTTAAATGATTATTTTAATTTAATGATTGAAATAATTTTTAAATACAATGGCACATTAGATAAAATTATTGGTGACGCCTTAATGGTCATTTATGGAGCTCCTAATTCCACAGACAAAGACACAGAAAATGCAGTACTTACTGCCATTGAAATGCAGGAAAAATTAATTGAATTTAATCAATTAAGAATTATTAATTCTAAACTTCCTATTACCATTGGTATTGGTATTAATAGAGGAAAAGTAATTAGTGGAAATATTGGCTCAAGACAGCAGATGAATTTTACGGTCATTGGCGATTCGGTGAATTTGGCTTCCCGCTTATGTTCTGTAGCTGCTTCAGATGAAATTATTGTTTCTGATGCTGTTTGGAAACAAGTAAAAAGCAATAAGTTGTTTAAGGGTAAAAAGTTAAGCCCGGTTAAAGTGAAGGGAAAACTGAAGCCTATTGAAATTAAAGAAATATTATACAATCGACCAGCCTTTCATTATGAGCAAGCCTTTGAAAAAATTGAAGCTTTTTTAATTACGCATTTACCAACCAACTATACTTATCATACCATACACCATATCAGAGATGTAGTAGAACAGGCTGAAAAAATAGCCAAAAAAGAAAAAATGTCCAAAGCAGAAATAGAGGACATAAAACTCGCCGCATGGTTACATGATGTTGGGTATATCTGGGAGCCTACAAGACATGAGGCTAGAGGGGCAGAATATGCCACTACCGTGTTAACGACTTTAAATTTCCCCAAAGCAAAGATTAATAAAATAACAGGGATGATTTTGGCTACCAAAATACCTCAATCCCCAAAAAATATATACGAAGAAATTCTTTGTGATGCCGATTTAGATTACTTGGGTAGAGAAGATTATATCGAAAACAGCAATCGATTATTACAAGAAATTGAACTGAATAAAAAAATAACCGAATTGGAATGGCTTAGCATTCAGGATAAATTTTTGAGAGCACATCATTATTTTACTGCTCGTTCAATAAATAGCAGAGAGGATAAAAAGCAAGAAAGATTAAAAATGATTCAAGAACAAATTAAAACTATAAAAAATGGCACAAGCAGGACATAGTTCAAACAAGACGCATTTTCAATTAGACCGGATCTCTTTTTTTACGGATGGGGTTTTTGCCATCGCCATTACCTTACTAGTGATTGAATTTAAAGTACCGGTCATAGAACATGCTACTGATGCAGCTTTATGGCATTCCCTTAAAGAAATGACCTGGAAATTACTAGGCTTTGTTATTAGCTTTTGTATTGTAGGTTATTATTGGTCGGTTACCACCGCATTTTTGGGTATGTAGAAAAATATACTAGTCGTTTGTTGTGGTTAAACTTATCTTTTTTGTTTTCGGTGGTACTGCTTCCTTTTACCTCAGGTTTATTAGGAGAGTATGCTTCAGAAACCGAATTGCACTTACCTTATGCCGTTTATGTAATTAATATATGTCTAACTGCTTTTATGAATGCGCTGTTATGGTTTTATTTAAGTAATCATAATTTGGATTTGTTAACCCATAAGATATCTAAGGATAGAATTTTATTAGGCTTTTACTTCACTTTAGTAGTGCCTGTAATATTTCTTATTTCATTGGGTTTGGTTTTTGTAAATCCAACAATAGGAAGGTTGGTTCCATTATTCATTCCTCTTGTTTTAAAATACGGATTGAACGGACTAAGCGCTAGGGCGAATGTTACAGAAGAACTTCCTAAAGAAACACATTAAAATAATTCTCAAAAACTTTGACAAATTTTTTTAAACAATTGCTATGAAAAAATATTTATTGGTACTAGGAATTTTTATTGTTGGAATGAATAATGTAAATGCACAGTTCTTTTCCAATTTAAATTTCAATATCAACGATTCTTTAAAATTAGTAGCGTCTACTAATTCTAATCCAAAGAAAATTAGTATTTTAGATAACATAGCATGGAGATATATGTATTCTAAAGGAGACACTGCTATCAAATATTTAAAAATTGCAGAAGACATTGCTTTTAAAAGTAAAGAAGAAAATCTTTTGTATGATGTATTAAATGATATTTCTTCAACATATAATCAAACCATTGGAAATTACCCACTTGGTTTACATTATGCAACTGAAGCACTAAAATTGGGTAATAAACTAGATCTCCCAGATAGTTTGATGAGAAAGGCTTACTTTAATTTAGGGCAATGCTATGCCTACTTACATAATAAGGATTTAGCCCTAAAGTATTTAATACAAGCAACACCATATGTTAGAAGAAATTTAAACAACGCTAACAATAGCACTATGCCTAAAGTGTATTATATTTTAGAAATGTATGATACTGCATATCTTTATAATACGAAAATTATTAATAGAAATAACAAATTACCGTATGAAAACAGATGGAGCGGTGCTTATGTTGTTCAAGGAGATATTTATAGAGCGCAGAAAAAATATGATTCAGCCATCATTAATTATAAATTATCTATACCTCTTTCCTTTATTAGTTCTTTGTATAAAGATTATTTAGAAGCAGCTTCGGGTTTAACAAGTACATATGCAGAAATGAATCAGGTAGATTCTGCTATTTATTATGGTAGTCAAGTAGTAACCTATTCTGCAAAATTTACCTTCACAGAAGGCCTCTTAAATGCTTATAAGGTTTTGTACCAAATGTATAAAGTAAAAAACAAAATAGATAGTTCCTATAAGTATTTAGAAAAATCACAACAGTTAAGTGAGCAATTGTACAATTCTTCAAAAACCAATGAAGCACAAAACATTGCTATGGGAGAAGTTACCAAAGCGAAAGAATTGGCCGAGCAGAAAGAAGAACAACAGAAAAAATTAATTATCACCGCTATTGGTTTAATACTTGTTGTTATTGGTGTGTATCTTAATGGCAAAAGAAAACAAAGAGAGCGTTTGCGTCAAATAGAGGAAGACCGCAAGAACAATGAACTAGCTGCTGCTAGAGATTTACAACAAAGCATGCTGCCCAAAGAAAATCCTAAAAGAGCCGATTTAGATATCGCTACATTTATAAGATCATCCACTGAAGTGGGTGGCGACTACTATGACTTCTTCCCACAACCAGATGGGGGTATATTTAGTGTTTGCGGCGATGCAACAGGCCATGGAGTTACATCTGGTATGATGGTATCTGTTACCAAGGCTGGTTTAAACGGTATTAGTCCAGTAAAGCCTAATAAAATATTACAACGTTTAAACGGAGTGGTTAAAAGAATTGACCTAGGTACTTTGAGAATGAGCTTAAATATTGCAGAAATTACTAGTGATGAAGTATTCTTAAGTTCTGCGGCCATGCCACCTATTTATTTATACAAAGCAGCCACTAAACAAGTGGAAGAGTTCATGAACAATGGCCTACCACTAGGAGGTTTAAGAGACGAGGAATTTGTTTTAGAAAACAGAAAATTTGAAGCAGGGGATGTGCTAGTACAATTGTCTGATGGTTTACCAGAAGCACCCAACTTAGCTGGAGAAATGTATGATTATGAAAGATTAAGAAGTTTAATTCAATCAAGCTGTCATTTATCTGCGCAAGAGATTATTGATGTTTTAATAAAATCGGTGGATGAGTGGATGCAAGGAAAGCGTAATCCAGATGACATTACCTTGGTGGTGACTAAGAAAAAATAAATCTAAAAAGACGCATCATGAAAAAATATGTATTGATTTTATTGGTTTTTACTTTTCTGTCTAATCAAGGATTTTCACAAGAGAAAAAATACAATTTTAATTTTAATGAGTTAACCGATTCTTTTAAAGATAGCATTGCTTTAATAGACAATTTACCAGAGTCAAAAGACAAGGCCTATTTATATTTAAAAGCTGCTTCTTATTATTTTTTTAAGAATGGGGATAGTGCTATCTATTTCTGTAAGAAAGCAGAAGCGTATACTAAATCAAATGATTTTAAGCTATTACAAGTAAATACACATATTTATATCGCTCAAATATATGTGATGCTCAAGAGCAATTATTCTTTAGCATTATACTATTCAAATTTGGCAAAAAAAGAACAAGATGAATTTAAGCTTGATGCAAACATAGGGTTGACAGCAGAGGATATTGAACTTCTTTGTAATCAAGGATTAGGTAGTTATTCTAAAGTAAAAAAAGTTTTAGATAAAAGCAGTGCTACCATCATGGAAACTACTTATGCCTCCAAAGTTTTATGGAATCCAGTGGCCATGCTTGCAGGTAGTTATAATGCTATCAAAGAGTATGATTCTGCTATAAAATATGGCTTAATGGCCGTGGATTATAATAGAAAAGCACCACAAGAAAAAAAATATGGTTTTACCTATTATATTCTCTCAGATGCATATGTACATAAAAAAGAGTATCAAGAAGCAATTAATTACCTAAGAGAAGGATTTCCTTATTTAGTAAGAAATAATATTTTTAAAGATATAGCACAAGCCTATGATGTATATGCACAAGCATTTTTCGGTTTAAAACAATATGATAGTGCAATTTATTTTGGAAATATTGCTTTTAAAATGGCCAATCAACTTACCTATACCACTGGAATTTTAAAAACAAGTGAACTTTTATCCAATATTTACGAAGAAAAAAAACAAACGGATAGTGCTTTTAAATATTTAAAAATAAGCAATGAAATTAAAGAAGAATTGTCTGATAAATCAAAGGTGAATGAAGTAGAAAATATTACTTTAAATGAAGAGCTTCGTCAAAAACAGAAAGAAGAAGAAGAGTCTAGAAGAAAAAAATTAATTATTGGCTTTACCTTATTCTTTATTATTGGTTTTTCTAGCTATGCAATTTACAATAAACAAAAGCAAAAAGAACGTGCGCGTAAACGTGAAGAAGACCGCAAGAATAAAGAACTACAAGCAGCAAGAGATTTACAATTAAGCATGCTGCCTAAGAAAGTACCTCAAATTGCTAATTTAGACATTGCTAGCTTTATTCGTTCTTCAACTGAAGTCGGCGGAGATTATTATGATTTTTTTGAGCACAAAGGAACTGCACTTTATTCAATATGTGGTGATGCCACAGGACATGGCGTGGCTTCGGGTATGATGGTTTCGGTTACCAAAGCGGGTTTAAATGGTATTGACGCCTTACCTGCCAATACCATCTTGCATAAATTAAACAACGTAGTAAAGAACATTGACTTAGGTACCTTGAGAATGAGCTTGAATATAGTTCAAATAAAGCCTACTGAATTTGAGTTGAGTTCTGCGGCCATGCCTCCAGTATACCATTATGTTGCTGCTACTAATAAAGTTGAAGAGATTTTAATTGAAGGCCTTCCATTGGGCGGATTAAAGGAAGAGCATTTTGATAGCATCACTAGGAGCTTTAATGCAGGAGACATCATCATTCAATTATCCGACGGTCTTCCGGAAGCGCCTAATTTAACGGGGGAAATGTACGATTATGAAAGATTAAGACTGCTAATTGAGGACAATGGGCACAAAACCGCTCAAGGAATGATTGATGCTTTAATGGCTTCGGTAGATGAATGGTTACAAGGCCAACACAATCCTGATGATATTACCTTGGTGGTGATTAAGAAGAAATAGTATAAAAATATAGCCACTCATTTTTCTAGTGAATGTTAATTATATATTGATATTTTTATTGTTGAATTTAATAGGATTAATATAAATATGTATTAATTTAATGTCCTAAATAAAAACTATTCAAACTAAAATAATTTAATCTAATATGATTAAACAAGTATTAAAAAAAGCAGGGCTATTTATTT
>Ga0114968_10003781_pt1 | contig 11317 bp, 18 predicted proteins | sample M_130807_EF_Meta_FD_87020 | JGI IMG/M metagenome (GOLD analysis project Ga0114968, IMG submission 87020) | Freshwater microbial communities from Lake Montjoie, Canada to study carbon cycling - M_130807_EF_MetaG | ecosystem: Environmental > Aquatic > Freshwater > Lake | place: Lake Montjoie... | reverse complement strand
CCAGAAATTAATAATGTAAACTATCAATACGTGGCTGGACGTCAGCGTGTTAGTATGTTACGCAAAGAAGTCTATGGTAGTTATATCCCGCCAAAGTTGTTTAATATTGTTCAAAAAAATGTCAATGCAGGCATGTATACCGCCGAGCTGTTGGATTGGTACACAGAAGCAGAATGGGATATTATCGATTTATTCATTGACCATGACAAAGATGAAACGTACACCTATGCGGCCATTGCACAACTAACTGAAAAATATCTAGTACAAAATCGTGCTACTGGTGAACTTTACGAAACCCCGCAGGTTAGATATGCTGTGGCGGCTGCTACAGCATTTCATGCAGAGCCCAAAGACACTAGATTGAAATTAGTAAAGGAATATTATGAATGTGCTAGCGAAGGGCATTTTACATTGGCTACGCCGGTGTTGGCAGGTTTGGGAACTACTACTAAACAGTTTAGTTCTTGTGTTCTCATTACTGCGGATGATACTTTGGACAGTATATTCGCGGCCGGAGAAATGATGGCCAAATATGCGTCAAAACGAGCCGGAATTGGCCTAGAAATAGGTAGAATTCGCCCAGTTGGAGCCCCAATTCGCAATGGAGAAATCAAACATACGGGTATGATACCCTTTCTTAAAAAATGGTTTGCAGATTTACGTAGTTGTAGTCAAGGAGGAATTAGGAATGCAAGTTGTACTGTTACTTTCCCTATTTGGCATTATCAGTTCGAAGACCTTATCGTGCTTAAGAATAATCAGGGAACGGAAGAAACACGAGTAAGACAAATGGACTATAGTGTTGTGGTCAATAAAATGTTTTGGCTTCGTTATAAAAACAATCAAATGATAACATTATTTGATCCACATCAAGTACCTGATTTATATGAAGCATATTATAGAGATTCGCAGGAATTTGAAAGGTTATATTTACAATATGAACAAGATAAGAACATTAAGAAAAAAGTTGTATCAGCGGATGAAATATTCAAGAACGGGATACTTAAAGAACGCACTGACACAGGTAGAATCTACCTCGTCAACATCGACAATGTCATTAATCAGGGATCTTTTGATACTAGATTAAATCCCATATATCAAAGCAACCTCTGTCAAGAAATTCTATTGCCTACAAAACCTTTTCAAAGAATTGAAGATAGCAGTGGCAGGATAGCTCTTTGCACTTTGGGATCAATTAATTGGGGATCATTTACTAATCCTCAACAAATGCGTAAGGCCTGTCGTGTGTTGGTTCGCAGCCTAAGTAATTTGTTAAATTATCAAGACTTTTTATCTATACAAAGTAAATTGGCAAATACTGAATTTGAACCATTGGGTGTGGGCATTACCAATCTTGCCTATTGGCACGCCAAACGGAATTTCAAATACGGTTCTGCTGAAGCACTGGCCGAAGTCAAACGTTTTATGGAACATCAGGCCTACTATTTGACAGAAGCCAGCGTGGAACTGGCGCAGGAACGAGGTGCATGTACCCGTAGTGAATTTACATATTATGGTAAGGGCGTTTTTCCCTGGGAACGTCGTAATTCTGGAGTCAATGAACTAACAGACTTCACACCCAGTTTGGATTGGGAACCACTACGTGAACGTATGAAGCAATACGGAATTCGCAATGCCACGCTAATGGCAGTGGCACCTGTGGAGAGTAGCTCGGTGGTATTAAATAGTACTAACGGGATTGAGATGCCCATGGAGTTGATCAGCGTCAAGGAATCAAAAGCAGGCAGTTTTGTGCAAGTAGTTCCTGAATATCGTAGATTAAAAAACCGCTATCAACTGATGTGGGACCAAAAAGACTGTGTGGACTATTTGAAAACAGCCGCTGTACTAGCAGCTTACATTGATCAAAGTCTTAGTACAAATACATTCTATTCACCCAAACATTTCAAAGATGGTAAAGTACCTGGCACATTAATTGCTAAGAATTTGATGTTGGCCTATAAGTGGGGATTAAAAACCATATACTATAGTCTTTTATCCAAAACTGATGCTAAACATGTGTTAAATACCCATACTGAAAAAATAATCAAAACAGACACTGTGGTCATTGATGATGATTCATATTGTGAATCGTGTGTCCTATAAGGAAATAAAATGTCAAAACAACAATACGATCTAGCAACACCTACCAATTATTTAAAACGAAAAATGTTTTTGGATGGGGTAGTCACTGTACAAAGGTTTGAAGAATATCGTTATCCCAAAATTGCCAAATTTGAAGAAATTGCTCGTGGATATTTTTGGGTTCCAGAAGAAATTAGTTTGACCAAAGATAAAATGGATCATAAAGATTCCAGTGATGCAGTTAAACATATTTTTACCAGTAATCTTTTACGTCAAACAGCATTAGATAGTATTCAAGGTCGGGCACCTGCTCAGGTATTCAGTCCTGTGATCAGTATTCCTGAATTGGAAGCATTGGTCAGTAATTGGAGTTTTTATGAAACAAATATTCATAGTAAAAGTTACAGTCATATCATAAGGAATGTGTATGGAGTACCCAAAGAAGTTTTTGAATCAATTCACGATACAGCTGAAATTGTTGGTATGGCTGCTAATATTGGTCGTTACTATGAGAATCTTCATACTCTCAATTGCCGTAAAACAATGGGCGAAGAAATCAGAATTCATGATCATAAACGAGCAATATGGTTGGCCCTACATGCAAGTTATGCCTTGGAGGCACTACGTTTCATGGTGAGCTTTGCCACAAGTTTGGCCATGGTAGAAAATAAAATCTATATTGGCAACGGCAACATTATCAGTTTGATATTACAAGACGAGTTATTACATGCAGAATGGACAGCCTGGATCATCAACCAAGTGGTGAAAGATGATGCTGATTTTGCCAATTTAATTGAAGAATGTCGTGATGAAGTATATGCTATGTATATGGAAGTTATTGAAGAAGAAAAAGCCTGGGCAGATTATTTGTTCAAGAAAGGCCCAGTAATTGGGTTAAATGCTGATATTCTTAAAAACTTTGTTGACTATACAGCATTTACTCGTTTAAAAGATATTGGAATTAAATATCTTGGTGAACATCCTAAGAACAGTCCAATTCCTTGGTTTAATAAACATTTGAATATTGGTAAAAAACAAAGTGCATTACAGGAAACTGAAAGTACTAACTATGTGATTGGTGCCATGGGAGATTCTGTCAATTACGATGAACTTCCTGATCTATAAGGATAAAAAATGAAAGCTGTTGTTTGGTCGAAATATAATTGTCAGTATTGTGATATGGCTAAGGCATTGTTAAATCAAAAAAACATACCCTTTGAAGAACGCAAAATTGGTGACGGATATACCCGAGAAGAATTATTAGAGGCAGTTCCCAGTGCTAGAACTGTGCCGCAGATTTTTCTTGACGATGAATTAGTGGGCGGGTATAATGAACTTAGGACACGATTAAATGGCTGACCACACCTGTACAGGCCTATGGACATCGGGAGTTTTGCCGCCTGGAGGTGGTGGTGGTAGTGGCAGTTACACTACTATTGCAACAAATGGTACTGGTGGTAGTTCGCCAATTATATACACTACAAATAATACAAACACAGTCAATCCCTACATCATAAATAACAGTGGTGGTACACTAGGTATAACTGTTAAAGGTGATGCAGAATTTGACGGTAATGTCAAAATCAAAGGTCATGATATTGTCAAATTGCTTGAACGAATTGAAGATAGATTTGCTATATTGTTAGATCCAGATCCTGCTAAATTAGAAAAATTTCCTGCATTGAAAAAAGCCTACGATCACTATAAGCTGTTAGAAAAATTAATTGGCGAGGATTAATGACAAGTAATTCTGCCAAGGGCCGTACCAGCTACGACTCAACCAGTACTGGGATGCTGATTCCTTTTCTTAATAGGAATGTCACACCCTATGCTACTGAAGCAGGCAGTGTAAAATTTGAAATGGTACCCGTTACCAAACAAAAGGACTTGATGATCAATCATGCTAGGATGTTTGCTCAGCAGGAATATGATCGTATTATGGAATTAGTTGCAGTGTTGGAAAAACAGGCACAGCAGATTAAACGTAGGTTGGAAGTTACTGATGCGGTCCACGCTGCGGTATATGCTTTTCAACCAGTAATGGGAAACGTCTATTGGTTGGTGTGGGAAAAACGCAAGCAACAAACTTTACTAACACAGCATGGGCCTGATGATTGGTCTAGCAGTGCTCCAGATGACTACGAATATATAGCACAGGTAAAATATATGGGCGACCATACTTGGTTAGAATTAAACGAAAAGGAACAAAAATGTTATTGATAAACAAAGGTTATACACAGGGTGATGTGGTCAGTTTAAAGTTGATTAACAGCGATGAATTAATTGCTGAATTTGATTCTGAAACAGACACCTCAATTAAAATTCGAAGACCGTTGGCGTTGACCATGGCACAGGGTGGGTTGGGTATGATGCCATGGATGATTTTAGGCAGTGATGAATTTTTCACTTTACAAAAAAGCCATGTGATGGCTATGGGATTATCTAAAAAGGATGCAGCCAAACAATATACTGAAGGTACTACCGGAATAGCTCTAACATAAATAATTATATGCCCATTAAACATGTAGAGATTCCCATAACCGTCAATTTTAAAGTCACAGAATTATTAAATTCTGAAAAGATTGCTCAGGCTGTGGCTGCTGCCTACCCAAGTGATCCCACTCTAAGAGTTGTGGGACTTACTGTGCCACTGTTGTCTTTTACCTGTAAAAATGAAGGAATTATCAATCCAATCAGTGATATTAAAAATGCCATATCTAGAATGTATGATTATCTACAAAAAGGTATAATGTTACCTATATGGACATTATTGTATAAATTGTATAATATTTTAAAATCATTTGGATTAGGTGTATTGAATCTTTCACTAGGCGTATTAAATTTAAAAGTTGATGATCTACTCAATCCCAATATTTATGAAACCATAGAAAAAGCAGTAAAAGATCTTTATGAAAATGCACGTAGTACTTTAGACAGCATTTTGAGTTTTTTAAAAATTTCCACGCCACCTTTTAAAGATATAAGAAGTCCAGAAAAGGAAATTGAACATTTTGTAAAAAGCATTTTGTCCAGCTTGTGGACAGCTTTTTGGAAAAAAGTTGAAGAAATTAAAAATTTAATCAATACGGGATTAAGGTTATGGGATATTGCAAATTACTACGTCGAAAATCGAAAATCTACCTTTCCTACTCAACCGTTTTGGGAACAGATAGTTAATGCAATTTTGGGAAAATATTTGAGTCTAATAAAAAATCCCCCAACTATGGAAGAAATTCTGCAAAAACTTGAGGATTTTGCTCGTAGCATATATCGTAAAGCTGAAGTCACTGCTGCTGAGATAATGGCCGTGTTATCAAGATTCAGTCTGCCCATTGTGGGGTTTCCACTGGATTGGAAGCTGCCTTTGAATCCCAATGTAAAACCCAATTCTGTTGATTTAGCACAAATTGTTGCTGATATTAAAATATGGATTAATAATTTTGTTGCTAATATTGTTCAAAAATTCATAAATGCCATTTCAAAATTGCTGTCTATATTTCAGTTAAGTATTAGTTTTCCATCAATAACAATTCCTTTAACGGCCTGCGCCATACAAACCTATTGACAAGAAGTAATTTCCACGTTATAATAACAGCATCGTAAACTTTGTTTGTTGGATAATGGAAACTATCTTTTATGTAAAAAAGGGCCGGCGGTATGTTCCTCACAGTTCATATAGTTCGGAATTTTGCGACAGCTTTCCCAAAGGCACACATTTGGTACAAACTTATCCAGGTGGCAGCAGTCGTAGATACAATATTGATCCTGCATATGCTCCCATGATTGCCGCAGGCCGTGTTGCTGAAGATGCTATCTGTAAAGCCATAAGCAAAGCTAGCGAAATGCGCCCACAGCAAACTCCTTTAACAGAAGGACAACGCCGGGCTTGGAAAAAACTAGCCAAAGAATTTGGCAACGAACTATGTACGCTACAATGTAACAGTGTTCGAGATATTGCCGAAGCTGGTGTCAAGGCACAGATAGAAGAAGCCAACAAGCTCATGACCAACCCCGCTGTGCGTAAAGCATACGAACATTTCCTATTGGTTGCACAACTAACAAAAGAACACAATGCACAAAACGATTTATACTGAAGTTGAAGTGGATGTAGATCTGTCAGACTTTGATACTGATGATCTTATTGAAGAGTTAGAATCACGTGGTTCAGGCACGCCAGATTATGGCGATGGCAAGGAAACATTGCTAGCCATCTACGATAAGCGCAGGCTTGGACAAGATTATCAAACAGAACTGGATCGACTAATTTGGTTAGGATTGGGAAAGATTATATGATATTTGACTGGTTTAGAACACGCAGAGATTATGAGATGCCTGTAGTAATACCGGAAGTTGAACTGCCTAAAAAAGAACAAGAGCAATATAGCATTGGTGTAACTGATGATAATCGAATAACTTTAAGAATAGGTTATACCACACTTACTATGAACCAACAAGGTGCAGGCAATTTGATTAGACAACTTGAGTTATTTGCAAGTCAATTAGAGGAAAAAAATGAGCAAAGTTAAACACAAACCTCATCAATGGATTGATGGTGAAACTGCGGATCGTATTACTAGTCTTAACTTAAAAGACTATCGTGCGTATCTTAAGAAAGAATTGAAGCAGTGGAAGAAGAATCCTAAAAGCGATGCTAACCCTAACGGATACTGGCTACATCCAGAAGACGTAGGACTTAATATGCAGACTATTGCGGCACTGGATTTGATTATCAGTCATTTTCCACAAACTGAGGACGCCGTCAAATGAACTCTTGGATATTAATTATTGCCATGTTTAGCCCAAGTGGCGACTTCATGGACAAGCGAACTGTTGCGTTTAACTCTAAAAAAGATTGCGAAGCAGTAAGGGCACAGTTGGCATATTTGGACAGTCCAATGAGTGTAAAACACAAAGGATTATGTGTGACACGAGACCATTGGGAAGGTAAAAAACAAATGCCAGGAGTGGCATACGACTAAGGAACTAAAGAATGAACCAACGAATTCGACAACTTGTTGAACAGGCTTTTATAATCACAACAGATGGCAAGATCGGCCATGTTAATAATTACATGGTTGAAAAGTTCGCCGAGTTGATTGTGCAGGAATGTGCTGTTATTGTAGGTTCAATGGAAGAACCACATCAGGATATTGCCGAGTTAGTTAAACAACATTTTGGAGTTGAATGATGACCATGCATCTTGTTGGACCTTATCTTAGCTTGAATGGTAAGAAAAAAGGCAAAACCAAATTTCGTAATGCTGATCAAGCTCGTCAAGCTCGTGAGTTAGATGCTTCGTGGAAAGAACTGCTTAAACGTCAAGGTGTTGAAAAAGAAGAACGTAGGCGTTATAACGCATTGAAGGCGCCACCTTTGGCAGGCAATTATTCGTTGACTATTCCCGAGGGTCGTTCCACTAGACATATTCCCAGTAGAGATACTGGCGGTAACGCCACACTGGCACCTGCTAAAGTCTATACAGGCGACGAAATGATTGGGATTGGTCAACTTCACAAGTCCAATGCTATCCCAATTTTTAAGAAATCAGATGCAGAGGATTTAGCAAAAATGCGTCGATAGACCAAAATATAATCTTATCAATGTAATATAAAGTAAATATCATGATGAAAACAAAATTCAGCGAATATCTTATAGCATATCTAACTCTACTTAGTGGACTGGTGTTATCAGCAGTAGCGGTATATTATTCAGTGTCTGGGTTAACTGCTATCTTCGCTGCCGCAGTGGTTCCTATATTGATCATGGGAATAGCATTGGAAGTGGGCAAAATCATGGCCACAGTGTGGCTCAAGCAAAACTGGGATTATGCTCATTGGACTGTAAAAACCTATTTGACCATTGCTATAGCATTTTTAATGGTCATAACCTCCATGGGAATTTTTGGATATCTTTCAAAAGCACACAGTGACCAAAATTTAGTCAGTGGCGATGTTCTAGCCAAAGTGAGTATATACGATGAGAAAATTAAAACTTCAAAAGAAAATATTGAAACCAACCGCAAAGCACTTAAACAACTTGATGAGGCAGTGGATCAAATTATGGCACGATCCCAGGACGAACAAGGTGCAAGTAAAGCCGTTACTATACGTAAAAACCAACAACGGGATCGCACTCGTCTTTCCCAAGAAATTGAAACCGAACAGAAAAACATTAGTCAACTTAATGAAGAGGCCGCGCCAATTCGTGCGGAAATACGCAAGGTTGATGCAGAAGTAGGACCAATCAAATATATTGCTGCCTTTTTCTATGGTTCAACTGACCCTACGATATTGGAAAAAGCAGTAACTTGGGTTATTATTTTAATTATTGTGGTATTTGATCCCTTGGCATTAATGTTGTTAATTGCCAGCCAAATGAGTTTTCAAAGGTTTAGCCGACAAGAACAATCTAACTATGAACCAGACGATGGTCCGTTGACTGAGGATCAAATTAATCAAATACGAAATTTAAATTCTTATCCAGCTAATGAAAAAAACACGGAGGGTGACAGCCCACAAGGACCAATTGATGATGTAGTCTCCCCGGAACCCACTGTCACAGAATTTGAAGGTGTGAAAATTCCTGGCGGTGAGTGGGTACAGACTGGCCCCAATTTTGACAAGGTAACAGCAGACGATACTAGTTATGTAGTACAACCACCTATCTTTCGAAATCGAATTTTTAAAAAAAATGATAACGGATATGTACAAAACGAGGAACAAGCCAGCAGTAATCTTTGGGAAAAAACCACAGGAAAAGAATGATGCAAGGTAAGATAACCTTAATAACACCTCCCGATATCTACGAAAATAATAACTTCAGTATTTTCCTGGCTCATCTTACACAGGAAGAACAGGACGAGGTAAGTAAGTGGCTATCAGGATCAAATATTTTAAAAAATATCAATATATACTTGTACAGTGGTGAACAAAACATATCATGGTTTCTTTATGCTATGGGTCGTTCCGAATATAAGTATATAAACATAGATTTTGTAAACTATATCACACAAAGCCTAAGCGGGTATATGTTGTCTAATAACAACACTTATTATAAAACTACCAACGACGACCTTGCAGAAGTTTACAGCCATATTAATTCAGGAAGGGTAGATTCTGTGACACAATTTTTAGAAGGTATATTTGGTGAGCAACAACAAGAACAATAACCACTGTTGTGATTTTTGCGGAAAAAGTAAAGAAGACGTTGAAAAATTAATAGTCGGTGAACATGCAGCCATATGTAATGACTGTATCACACTCTGTGTGGATATCTTAGATGATGAAAAGTTTAAGAAAAACATTGACGATACTGCTATATTAAATCCTGTATCTATCAAAGATTATCTAGATGATTTTGTCATCGGACAAGAAGATGCAAAAATTAATCTCAGTGTAGCAGTTAGTCAACATTTCAAAAGAATCAATAATCCCAGTAAAGATATACAATTAGAAAAAACAAATATGTTGCTACTAGGTCCTACTGGTTGTGGTAAAACTATGTTGGTGAAAAAAATTGCAGAATATCTTGATTTACCTTTTGCCATTTGTGATGCCACCAGTATCACAGAGGCGGGTTATGTGGGTGATGATGTAGAAAGCATACTGCTTAGATTGGTTAATGCTGCTGATGGTGATATCAAAAAAGCGGAACGTGGTATTGTGTATATTGACGAAATTGATAAAATCAGCAGAAAAGGCGAAAATGTTAGTATCAGTAGGGATGTCAGCGGTGAAGGTGTTCAACAGGCTCTCTTAAAGATGATAGAGGGCGGTATTATGCGAGTGCCTTTTTCAGGCAAACGTAAACATCCGGGTTCTGATATGCAGGAAATCGACACCAGTAGTATTTTGTTCATCTGTGGTGGGGCTTTTGTGGGATTAGAAAAAATTATTGAAAAACGAATTAATCATCGAAGTGTGGGATTTCATAGTGCTGTAACTGATAAGGAACAATTTGATGATCTTTATAGTAGAGTTATTACTAAAGATATTATTCAATACGGATTCATTCCTGAATTTATTGGAAGATTTGGTATAATCGCCAATGTCACTGAACTTGGGATTGATGATTTAGTTAGAGTTCTTAAAGAACCAAAAAATAGTTTGATTAAACAGTATCAATACATATTTGAGTTAGATGGCATTGAACTAATATTCGAAGATTCCGCGTTACAACATATTGCCGAAAAGGCTAAGAAATTAAAAACCAATGCCAGAGGTTTAAAAAATATTATTGAAAAAGTTTTGTTACCATACCAATTTGATGCTATTAATTTGTCAAAACGCGGTTTATCTAAAATCATGATAAGTAAGAATACTGTTGCAGGTATTGACCCTGCTCTAATGATTTTTGATAAGAAAGTAAATGAACAGACATAAAAAAATAAAAGGCACTGGGATAGTAATAGGCGATCTTCCATTTAATGTTGCTCTAAGAAAATTCAAACAAAAAGTAGATGACAGCGGTAAGTTGGAAGATATCAAAGCCAAGATGTTTTACGAAAAACCCACTACCAAAAAAAAACGAAAAAAGAGTGCTGCCAAAGCTCGATGGAAAAAGAAGCTTCTAGACCAGCAATTACCCAAAAAATTGTATTGACATTATTTCTGTAATATACTATAATAGTGTATTAAAAATATAGAAAGGTTGCCATGGCTCGCCATTGCATGATTGACTTAGAAACTTTGGCCACTGGGCCAAACGCCACTGTGTTAACATTGGGTGCAGTGAAATTTAACCCTTGGGGACAGGGTTATTCAGATAAAATTTATTTTCGAATTGACTTAGATGACCAGGATGCGTTGGGCCGTGAAGTGGATCCAAACACCTTAGACTGGTGGAGTAAGCAAGATCCTGCAATAATGGAAGAAGCATTTCATCCTGACGATCGTATACCATTAAAAGAAGCAGTTGACCGTTTTCATAAATTTGCATGGGGCTGTGATCAATTCTGGAGTCATGGTGCTACCTTTGACTTGGTAATTATGGAAAATCTATATAAACAACTGGAGAAACCTTTACCTTGGAATTTTTGGCAATTGAGATGTACTCGAACAATATTTGATTTGGGATGGGATCCAGATATGCCAAAAAACAGTAAACACAATGCTCTTGAAGATGCAATACGCCAATCTGTGGGTGTGCAAAACATCTATCGTAAACTTAACATTAAAGAAAAATGATCAAATTAATAAAACAAGACACATCTTCAAATATCTTTATAAATCAT
>Ga0114968_10003780_pt1 | contig 11318 bp, 18 predicted proteins | sample M_130807_EF_Meta_FD_87020 | JGI IMG/M metagenome (GOLD analysis project Ga0114968, IMG submission 87020) | Freshwater microbial communities from Lake Montjoie, Canada to study carbon cycling - M_130807_EF_MetaG | ecosystem: Environmental > Aquatic > Freshwater > Lake | place: Lake Montjoie... | reverse complement strand
GTTATTGTTTTTGTTTAGACAAAGATAAAACAAAGTTTCCATATAACCAAATTTATTTTATAATTAATTTTTGAAACCCGACGGAGCTTTGAATTTAGTTTGGCAACGTACAACAATCCTTGCCACACTAAATTGGAATTGGATCATAAAAAATCCCCCCGATTTTTATCGAGGGGGATTAGTTATATGAAATTAAATTTCAACTTCTTCTAACTCTTCTTTTTTCAAATAATTCTTAAATAAATTTTCTAGACTTTTTGGTACGATATTTTCCGATGTTTTCCATTTAAGAGGACTTTCTAGTTTTTTATTTTTATCTATGTTTATATTTTTCATAAACATATCAAAACCATATAAAGTCCTAATAACTATCGGTGATTTGTTTACGGTAAAAACACCATAGTTAGTCCAAAAATCTTTACCATAATAATTATATAAAGTGTCATACACATAGAAAACACCATCTATTTGTTTTTCATCATTATGACTAGCTAACCCCCATTTTAAATTGTTACATAGTAAAATAAAACGTTCGTTATTAAAACCATACTTCATACCGACCATAATTAAACAAGCGGTCACACCCGCAGATTTTACTTTCGTATTTGTTACACCGGTAGTATCTATCGTCGTTAAAACATCAACATAACGTTCTATTTGTTTTTCTAGAGGATATTTACTAATTCGTACACCATTAGAATCAATGTCGTTTTTAGTAACAAAATCAATAGCTTTCTTAATAGATCCATTTTTAATTGTTTTAGTTATTGGGTCGAAACTTAACAATCTAAAAATACCTGTAATTTTTTCACTAGAAGTTTCCGCTGCGTCACTATTATCAATACTGTAATAAAGTGATTTCAAGTCTTCCCAATTATTTACATCAATAATGAGAACCAATAAGTTTTCAGGAATTAAATCAGGATTAATTTTGTAAATTTCAAGACGAGTGTTACCATCTAAAACGAACATATCGTTTTTCTTGTAACGGTCAAAAGATTTTGTAGCACGACCAACAGTAAAAACTGAATGTGTTTCAATGTACTTTTGTTTTAAACGTTTATAAACTTTTTCTAAACGAATTTCCGTATTACGATTAATACAAACGGGATCCAATTTAGAAAGGTCTTCATAAGACCAAAATTCAGGTGTAATACTACACTTCGAAGAATTTGTTTTTTCCATTTGAGAAATTTTTATATTGAAGAAATAAAATTTTGAAGATCATTGTAACTAGTACCTTTTAAAACACTTTTTTTATTTAAAACAGAATTAACATAATTTACTTTAAGAGATAATCTTTTCGCGACAAAGGTATTTTCTATATTAATATATTTACTACCATTCATTGAATTTAATTTTTCGTTTTCCGAAATAACATTTTTTGGAATACAATATATAGATGAATTAAAATTTTTATCAACAAAACATAAAATAAAATAATCAAATTTTTCCCAATTTCTTATATGTGTAACAGAATATTTTCCATTTTTATTCAGATAAGAAATTTTTACCTCAAAATATTTTTTGTAATTAACGTGTAAATCTCCCCTTTCAAAACATTTCGATAATCCCCTAATTTTAGGGTATAAATTTTTCCTAATATAAGATTGGAACGATTCACCATACTTCGATGAATCACAATTAATATAAATCTTTAAAATAAAATCTTCAAAAGATAAATCATAGTCAATATCGGTAATGATATTTCTATTCTCTCTAATTCTCTTTGCCTCACTTAATAATTCAGTATCCATAAGTTTTTTTGTTTCGTCAAAGATAAAACAATAATTTCATATAACCAAATTTATTTTATATTTTTTTATTTAAAAATATATTGGAGCTCAGAGATATCCCCCAATTTAGATTGGCAATGTATGACAATCCTTGCCACACTAAATTCGAATTGGATCATAAAAAATCCCCCACGCAAATGTGAGGGACAGAAATTTTCAAATGAGTAAAACAAAGTTAAGTATATTTTAACAATAACGAATATATTTAGTTAATATTTTATTAAAATAAAAAAACCCTCAATATTTCTATTGAGGGTCATGTTAAAACCAAACAGTATTAAACAAGTTCAACCAATTTATTGAATATTTGTCTTTCTCTATTTCCATAGATACCAAACATTTTACCCTCTTCATTTTCTCCTTTGTTAATTGAATGGGTAGTGTACTTTGTAACACCACTAAACAACCCCCAAAGATTATCACCCTTTTGGTTAATTTCACCGTTCATATCAACGTAAAAGTTTGACAACTTATTTTGTGTCACCGTTGAAATATTCTCATTCGTTTCCAAATTTGAATCTTTCTCCAAATTGAATAATAATCTTGTCACCCAATCTTTCGTTTCCTTACTGTATCTTGTTTCGTACATTTTCTCAATGTCATCGAAAATAACACTCTCCTCTTGTAATACAATTTCCAACCCCCTACAAATTTCATCAATCTTTACAATCATATTTTTTGTATGACGTACCCTTGTGTCCATTGAACGAAACGCAGAATAGAAACTGTTTAAACAACTGATTGTCACATTACTAGGACCGAAAGCGAGACTTGTAGAACCATCAAAGGAATTTACCCCCGTAATATAACCCTCAATTCTGTCACCACCCAATGTCAAATCATTAGACTTTAATTGTAGGTAAACCTTTTTTCCATCACCAAATGAACCACCCTTATGAATAGGTAAACCAATTTTAGTTGATACCTTATCTAAGAGGTCAACAAGTTGGTGATTTTGGAATGGAAAATATCCATCACCATGTACCGATAACACTTCGTTAATGTCATCACGAATAATTGCCTTTTTGTCAGGAATAATAATACCACTTTGTGTTGTGATACTTTCTTCTCTAACTGTCCAATTTAAACCTGTTTGGTCAAGGACTGAATTAATTCTCTCATTCATAATTAAAATTGTTTTTGTTTTTAAATAATATACAAATATAAAACAGTTTGAAATATAAACCAAATTTATTTTGATTTATTTTTAATTTATTTTTCTTACTGTTTGAGAATACTCAATAGTATTAATGGTATCCATGTGTTGAGTACCACTATATCTATTTTGTGACTTAATGATAACCACCTTATGTGACCCAATAGGTTTATACCCATTTAATACCATTTCATTAACCCTTTCATTTAGGGTTTCGATTGATGAACTTCTGATAATTTTGTAATCCATTGTAATACGTTTTTGTTTCCACAAATATAAAACAATATTATTTATAAACCAAACTATTTTAAAATTATTTTTTTTAAAATATATTACCGCGCAACAGAACAGGTGAATTTAAGTTGGCAACAAAGTTCCACGCAACAGCACAGGTGAATTTAGTTTGGCAATGTATGACAATCCTTGCCACACTAAATTCGAATTGTATCCACCGATGTAATACGGTCTAAAAATAAAAAACCCCCCGAATGAAAATTCGGAGGGAAAACAATTAACAACTTAAAACTATCACAACATTCCTTCATCAGCGAAGGAATAATAACTTTCTCTTGTTATTATTAAACTGTCTAATAATTTAATATCAAACAGTTCACCCGCTTCTTTAATTTTTTTATTCAACTTAATATCCGCGTTCGATGCAACCAATTTACCCGATGGGTGATTGTGACAAACGATAATACTGTTCGATAATGTTTTTAGTGCGGTACTGAAAATTATTCTAAGGTCAACGACTGTTGCGTTTATTGACCCCATTGAAATAACTTGATGACAAAGAATATTATGTCCATTGTCTAAATAAACTGTAATAAAGACTTCTTGGTATTCAATACGATTATCCATTTCGGGTATTGACCTACAATAATTTACAACGTCTATTGAATTTTTGACAACACCTAAAAAGTTTTTTTCATACTTAATTGAAACTTCATTTACTTCCATTGTAATATGTTTTTTGGTTTAACGATACACAAAGATAAACATACTTTTTTATATAACCAAATTTATTTTATAATAATATTTTCACCTATTGTATTTAGATTGGCAACAACCCTTGCCACACTAAATTCGAATTGGATCATAAAAAAACCCGTGTCACAATAACACGGGGAACTTATTAAGATTCGGTATGTTCCATAAGAACCCTTAATAAGTTGTCATAATCACCACTCATACACTTTTTAATAACTTCAGAAATTTCTTCTTTGTTCCAACCTTGTCTTCGTGCATTTTGTTGAAATGCCCCCATTAAGGAAAATGCGTTACCGTCCAAACCAACTAATTTCATTTTTACTTTCTTCATTGTAAATTGTTTTTGTTTTTAATGATACACAAATATAAATCTATTTTCCGATATAACCAAATTTATTTTATATCTTTTTTAATTATTTTTTTTTCAGGTACTGAGCTTTGAATTTAGGTTGGCAATGTATATGTACTACCGTTGCCAACCTAAATTCGTTGTACCCAAAAAATAACCCCGAACTTTCATTCGGGGATTATTTTAATTCAATGAATATAAAGTTTTGGTACCGTAAATTTTGTTTTCAATCCCAAAGAAATCACTAAGTTTCATTGGTGTGTCATAACCTAAGTCGTGTAATGTCTCATATCCACCATTCTCAAAAGTATAGTGGAATGTTTCAATATATAGTACATCATATTCTCCATCACAAAGACCAATGTCTTGTATTGGTACAATAACAACCATATCGGGAATATCATCAAAAAAAGTTATCATTTCCTTTTCAATTAAGTTGTCAACTAAATTTAAACACAATTTGTGAATAATTTTTTCATCATCGTATTTATCGTGATTAAAATTGTACGTGACTAAATGTTTATTTTTGAATATAAATTCAAAATCACGTGGAACTATGTTCCCTTTTAACCATTCGTCTTTTAAAATGTTTTCCATTGTAATTTGTTTTTTGTTGTTATTTAATACACAAATATAAATCTATTTTCCAATATAACCAAATTTATCTTATACTATTTTAAAAATAATTTTCACCACCTGTCGAGATTATTCGAATTTAAGTTGGCAACAGTCATACATCTTATAATATCTTTGCCAACTTAAATTTAGTTTGAAATATTTATAAATAAAAAACATGAAAAATTTAATCCTCTTAACTTTTATTTTTTTGTTCTCTTGTACAAAAGAAGATATTCCAACAAGACAAGTTTTTAATTTAAAGAAACCAATTAATTCTGTCACATTATCTACTGATTCATTAAATAGGTATTATAGTGACCAAGATTGGTTTTCAGTATCAACCAAACGGACTTACAATGTGACTACTGAATTTAATCATGTAGATACATTAGGTAACTTATTTAATCTGACTTCAATCATTAAAAGGAACCAAGAAAATTATGTGGTAACTTATGAATTAGGTTCACAGTCTAAGAGTACCATTAATGTAATGGATAAACCATTAGGTTTAATGTTCATTTTAAACACAACCACAAATGAATTTGATACATTAAAGATTAGGATATTTCAAGATGGTGTTTTAATTTATCGTCATTATTTTCCATATATCGTATCAACTCCTTGACGAACGTGAATTTAAGTTGGCAATAACTGTCATACGTTGCCAACTTAAATTGGAATTATGAAATTAAAAAAGGTGAGAATTTCTTCCCACCTTCTTTTTTTAAGAGTTGAAATAAAGTTCACCCACACGATAGTATCGGTCAACCACACTGTTTTCAACAATAGTAACCATTCTACCCGATTCTAATCCATCAATGTAAAACTTTGAATGTTCATCGTTTGACTCTTTCAACTCTTTTAGAGTTTGAGAGTTGTTAACGATAGTACACCCGTGGATTGGTGTGTGAGTAAACGCGATTCTAATGTTATAATCAGAAATCAATCTCTTGTAATAACCCGTTGGTACACTCATTGTAATTTGTTTTTGTTTTTAATAATACACAAATCTACAAATACTTTTTAATATAACCAAATTTATTTTATATCTTTTTTAAATTATTTTTTTACCTCCCGTCATAATTCAAAATTAGATTGGCAACGTATGACAACCCTTGCCAACCTAAATTCAAGTTACCCTAAAAAAATTCCCGTGTCACAATAACACGGGAACAAAACGTTAAAAACCTATTACAATATTTCTTGGTGTACTACATTTTTTTTAATCATGTAGTTTACAGTATCAACCCCTTCTTTCATACACTCGTCACTATCGTAATAACCCCCACAATATTCGATTCTTTCATCATCCTTCAATACTTCAAAGGAATATACTTCACCTTCCATGTATTTGGTGTATGTTTCTACCTCTTTTTCTAACATTTGTTCAACTGATGTTTTTAACTTTTGTGTTAAAATTTTACCCCTAAAATTTTTTAAAATTTCTTCTCTTGTGGTGTAAATAAAACCAATTTGTCCACTATCCCACTGACAAGAAAAAGAACTCGTACTGATACAAATCCCACTATGTTCGTATAAATACAACGGTAAAATAACCCCAACTTTTTCGTTTTTAAGAATATCTTTTTTTAATTCTTCAAAACTTTCATAGTCATTTGGTTTATAGTCATGTTTATCACCTAAAGAATACCTTTTGTGGAAACAAACCATTTTACCTAAGTTATCCCACTCACGAGGACTTTCAGGATAATTCTCATAATCAACTTTTACGGTGTACTCACCAATTTCTTTTACTTCAATCATGTGTAATGTTTTTTAGTTTTTAACAATACCCAAAGATAAAACTATTTTCCAATATAACCAAATTTATTTTATCTTTTTTTAAATTATTTTTTTTATTCTTGATTCGGAAATTGAAAATTAGGTTGGCAATGTATGACGGAAAATAAAATGGTTGCCAACTTAATTTCGTTTTCCTCCCGTAAAAATTCAGAACCCAATGTAATACCATAAAATAAAAAACCCCCCGAACATTCATTCGAGGGGAACAATTAAACCGAAGTTATGAAATTAATCTCTTCTTTTGTAGATTTTTCCATCTACATTTAATTGTGTAATACTGTCAAGTTTCGGTGTGATTGGGTGAACCATTTTGTCCAACCCTTGATTTTTAGGTTCATTGTTACGGTAAACAATCCACTTTGATAAAAGGGTCTTGTCTAATTCATTTCCATTACTAAAGTATTTTGTTTCACCTTTGATTGGTGAATTTTCAAAATACTCAACCATAACGTACCTCTCTGTTTTGTTTTTCTTATCAGTTAGAATACATTTTGTTAAATGTTCTTTTCCACTTAAAGAACCTTTAACATACTCATCTAAAGATTTACCCTCTTTCAACAGATTGTTTTCAACCCTTGTTTTGTAGTCAACGACTAAACGGTAACACTTTTTGGATTCTTTCGTAATTTGTTTCCAATAAGGATTTTTCGTTCCGTCAACTTTTGATTTCAATACAATTTCATTAAGATTTTCCGTTCTCAATGTAATGTACACAAAAGGAATTGTAGAACGTGTTTCTAATTCCATAAAAATGTTTTCCAACTCTTTTGAGTCAACAAAAACAACTTCTTTTTCAACTACCATAACTAAACGTTTTAATTAATTAATACACAAATTTAATAATACTATTTGATATATCCTAATTTATTTTATACTTTTTTTTAATTATTTTTTTCAGGTACTGAGCTTTGAATTTAGATTGGCAACCATTGTACCCATATTCTGTCATACGTTGCCAAGTTAATTTTATGTTACTCCAAAAAATAACCCCGAACTTTCGTTCGAGGTTTCTTTTTGTTTAGTATTCAAAAGGTACCAAATTTACAATTCCTAAATTAATATTGTCATAATCATCCCAATCGGGTCGATTATAGGACATATAATTTATGGACATAAATTCATTCATTAATTTTATTACCCCTCTTGTTCTATGTTCTGAGGGGACAAAATTAACATTTTCAGAAATTACTTTTTTTAAATAATCTCTTACTCTTTCATAGGTAGTTTCAATTTTGTCACCATTGACATCCAAAATAGAAAAATCTTCACAATCAAGATTGTAATCTAAAGAAAATTCAATAACACAATTTTTAGTTACCATAACAGTAATTTTAAGAGTTAATAATATATAAATTTAAAAACATTTTTTGATATATACAAATTTATTTCATGTTTTTTTCAAGTTTGAAATTTAAATTGGCAACCACACTTGCCAAACTAAATTCGTGTTACCACCTTACTTCAGATTATAACTAACATAAAAAAATAACCCCCAATGTAAGACATTAGGGGTTACGAATCACACCTTTAAATACTACTTATTACACACATATCTTTCTAACAGTTTCAATTCTGTCGTCTATTGTTTTCGTTAACATATCGAAATAAATCATTTCGTAGGTATCCAATATATTACCCTCAAAGTTGATAATATCAACCGTATAGGTATCATTAAAATCTAAGGATATAAATACATATCCTTTATGGTATCTACCATTAACGGTAAACAATAATCCTTTATTATTGTAGTTTAATAAACTACTCACACCCCATGAGTAAAAAATACTCATATTATGTTTCAATAAGGAAATAGTTTCGAGAGTATTAAACTCCCTTTTACATAAGGGTAAAAATCCTAACATTATAACTTCTTTTGATTTCATTGTAATATGTTTTTGTTAATCAATACACAAATATAAACCTATGTTCTGATATAACCAAATTTATTTTATCTTTTTTTTTAAATTATTTTTCACAAAGATTGAAATTAGATTGGCAACCGTAGTACACACAAATACAATCGGTGCCAACTTAATTTCGTATTACTCCAAATAAAAAACCCCCGAACTTTCATTCGAGGGTTTCTTTTTAAATTGATAATGGTACACCATGTTCAATCGTGAACTCTTGTTCTTCATATTCATCCCAATCGGGACTATCGAACAACTCTACTTCCAATATCGTTTTGGTTGGAGTAATGTGAACAAACCCTTGTGTCCGATGTTCAGAAAATGAAATACCATTATTTTTGAATAAATCTGTTATGTAGTTTTCAACAACAGAAAAATCAATCTCAATTTCATTACCGTCTTTATCGGTAACCATTTTTGATTCACACTTTAAATCAAACCCGATTGAGAAATGGATAAAACCTTCTTCTAATTTCATAATAATAAGTTTTTGTTTTTAACAATACCTAAAGATAATACTATTAATTTATATAACCAAATTTATTTTATGTTTTTTTTAAATTATTTTTTTTATCTCCCGTCAAGATTCTATTTTAGATTGGCAACCATTATACTCACATTCTGTCATACGTTGCCAACCTAAATTCATGTTACCATCGGATAAAGTACCATAAAATAAAAAACCCCCCGACTTTCATCGGAGGGAGGTATATGGAGTACACTAACTTAACAAAAATTGTTTGTCCTTTTTAAATTTAAGATGTTTACACTCATCAAGTGTTAAACCGATAAATTCTTTTTCCGTAAAGGAAATTTCATCGGGATAATAATCAAACAAAAATTGTTCAACCCCATTTTCTAACGTAACGTAAATCATCGGTAGTGGGTCAAAGAAACTTTTTGGTTGTTCTGTGATTCTTACTGATTGTACTTTCATGGTAATATTTTTTTTAGTTTTTAACAATACCTAAAGATAAAACTATTTTCCAATATAACCAAATTTATTTTATAATTATTTTTTACCACCTGTCAAGATTCTATTTTAGGTTGGCAACGTATGACGGAACATATAACGGTTGCCAACTTAATTTCGTTTTGTTCCAAAAGAAAACCCCCGACTTTCATCGAGGGTCTTTTTTTTTAATTCAACGAGAAATTTTTTCTTGAATTATATTCGTAGATTTCGTTTTCGATTCCAAAGAAATAATTCAATGACATTGGTACATCACAATCTCTATCAACAATTTCAACTATATCGTCACCCTCTACTTTATAGTGGAAGGTTTCGATACACAAACCACCACCGTCTAAACCAATTTCATCTATATTAACACGAACAACCATATCGGGAATATCGTCGAAAAATGTTATCATTTCCTTTTCAATTAAGTTTTGAATTAAATTCAAACATAATTTGAAAATGATTCCATTATCCTCATAGGTATTGTAGTTAACATTAAACATATCCAAATGTTTGTTCTTGAACTTGAACATATATTCACATGGAACTATGTTTCCTTTTAACCATTCATTTTTTAAAATGTTTTCCATTGTAATAATTTTTTTTTGTTAATCAATACCTAAAGATAAAACAACATTCTGATATAACCAAATTTGTTTTATATTATTTTAAATTATTTTTTTCTACCCGGTGTTAAGGTTTCATTTTAGATTGGCAACCATTGTGTGTTCTGTCATACCTTGCCAATCTAAATTCGTATTACCCAAAAAAATAACCCCCAACTTTCGTTAAGGGTTATTGTGTTATATTCTTTTATCTGTTAATATAACACCTTGACCAACCATACCTAAAGCTATGGTGAACGCAGTTGACATGGACTTATACCTACCCTTAGATGTTGAGGACTTGGCACAATTAATGTTTATCCCCCATGTAATCATCATATCAAAACCATAATCAACACCAAAATAATTTCTGACTTCTTTAACTGATTTTTTATTCAGTTTCTTTAAATCCCAATTTTGTGGTAGTGTTGATAAGTACACAAAAAACATTTCGATACTTTTTTGTGTTGGTTGATTCTTACTTGATAAGAACCCCTTTGGTAACATTTTTTTCGTTTCACTCATGATAAATTGTTTTTGTTTTTAATTGATGACCAAAAATAAAACTATTTTAGATTATAACCAAATTTATTTTATACTTTTTTTAAATTATTTTTTTACCTCCCGTCATGATTCCATTTTAGATTGGCAAACGTCATACCTCATATTCTGTCATACGGTGCCAACCTAATTTCGTATTACTCCAAATAAAAAACCCCCACATTTCTGTGAGGGTCATTTTTAAAAATATATTTTACAAAATGTTTCTTTTGTCATTTCTTAAAATCAAAACACATTTTTTCATATATGGGTCACTACAATTATTCAAATAGTTTACTTTTTTAGTGTTTACATTTATTTTAACTTTTGATTGAAACCCTGTAATGTTACTGTAATTTACAAAATTTGTTGGTTTTAGTGTGTAAAAATGTTCACTTCTAATTTGGTTTTCAAAAAAAACCCCTTTTTTTAAATTATTAGAACGTAAATAATTTCTACATTCTTCAATCGTTTTAAATACTATCATTGTACTAAATTTTAATGATTAACAATACCTAAAGATAAAACAACATTCTGATATAACCAAATTTGTTTTATATTATTTTAAATTATTTTTTTCTACCCGGTGT
>Ga0114968_10003778_pt1 | contig 11321 bp, 11 predicted proteins | sample M_130807_EF_Meta_FD_87020 | JGI IMG/M metagenome (GOLD analysis project Ga0114968, IMG submission 87020) | Freshwater microbial communities from Lake Montjoie, Canada to study carbon cycling - M_130807_EF_MetaG | ecosystem: Environmental > Aquatic > Freshwater > Lake | place: Lake Montjoie... | reverse complement strand
GATGCGCTGTGCGCGTCCCTGGAATCCTTCGTCCCAGCGGGGACTGCCGCCTCATTGCATCCCACCCTTTCAAAAGGCCTTCGCCTCCCTTCTCCAGGGGCAAACCGGCTCTCGCGGAACCAGCGAAAAGCCGCGTTAATGGGCGGATTGATTCGGACCCGTTTTCAATTGCTCATGGTATTACATAATTACAGATCTGCATTCACGCCGCTCTGATTTGGCGCTGCGGACGCGCGGAGCGGTTCGAGAGTTTCTTTTTCGGCGTGCAGTTCCTGGGCATCTCCCTGGACTATGTGGCTGTGAAGGACGACCCGCCACCTTTGTGGTGGGAGACGCCCGGCGACGCTTGATCGAATGAATTGTCTCTTGGTTGAGATTTTCGTCGGGTCAGAAACGCCCCGTTTACTGGGAACTTAGGGATTCGGGAGATGATGGCCAGGGTGGGAGAGGATGAGTTGAGAGGTTCATCTTTTGGCCTTCCAAATGGTTTAGATGTATTAAAAACTTGCCATTTATGTGAAAAACCATAATTATAGGGTATTGTAAGGCAGAATTTAGGCGTTCAGTTCTCATGCTTCCACTCATCGATCAGATTCTCAAAGACTCGGGTTGTGCCGATCTTCCTGCCGTGCGGCAGGCGGTCGAGGAGGCGTGCTTTAATCAGACGTCCTTTGTGGATGCGGTGTTGGATTGTGAAGGGGTGAGGGAGCGTGACTTTCTGGCGGCGCTGGCCAAGACTCTGAGTCTGCCATGGTGGGAGCCGAAGGATGAAGACCAACCGACGGAGCAGGGGATGCGCCGCATGCTGCCAGCGGAGATTGCGCTGCGTCATCGTTTGCTGCCCGTTTTTACAGAAGAGACGAAAAACGATGATGGCGCGGAGACGGAGCGCACGCTGCACATTGCCACGTTTGATCCGCTCAGCCTCGTGGCGCATCAGCGGGTGGCTGCGAGTCTGTCGATGCCGGTGGTCTGGCATGTGGGACAGCGCACGCGCATTGTTGAAGGTCTGCAAAAACTCTACGGTCTGGGTGCAGACACGTTTGAAAAAATCCTGCGTGGTCGTGCTGACTGGGGCGCGGAAGATTTGCGTGATGAAGTCACCGTGCTTGATGAACCCGAGGACGAAGAGGCCTCGGTGGTACGGTTTGTGAATCAAATCATCCGCCGTGGTCTGGAACAGCGTGCCACGGATATTCACGTGGAGCCGCAGCAGGACCGACTGCGCATTCGCTACCGCATTGATGGCCGTCTCGAAGAACTGCCGGTGCCGGAGAACATCAAATCATTGCAGGCTTCCGTGATCGCGCGTCTCAAGATCATGGCACGGCTCGACATCGCCGAGAAACGTCTGCCGCAGGATGGGCGCATCGGTCTGGAACTCGACGGGCTCTCCATCGACGTGCGCGTGGCGACGATTCCTTCGGTCGAAGGCGAAAGCATCAGCCTGCGTCTCCTCGCGCAGCAGCAGGTCACGGTGAATCGTCTTGGCCTGACCGATAACATCCGCCCGGTCGTCGATGAACTGCTGAAACTGCCGAACGGCATCATCCTCATCACTGGTCCGACGGGCAGTGGCAAATCAACCTCGTTGTATGCCTTCCTCACAGAGCTGAATCAAACGCACCGACGGATCGTGACCATCGAAGATCCGGTGGAGTACAAGATGCCCGGGGTGGTGCAGATCGCGGTGAAGCCGGAAATCGGACTCACATTTGCCGCAGGGCTGCGGAGCATTCTGCGTGGAGACCCGAATGTGGTCATGATTGGAGAAATGCGCGACCTTGAAACGACCGAGATCGCCGTGCGAGCCGCGCTGACCGGGCATCTTGTTTTGAGCACGCTGCATACGAATGACGCCCTCGGCGGCATCACGCGACTGATCGACATGGGCGTGGAGCCGTTCCTCGTCTCCAGCGCAGTGCGTGCGTTTTTTGCGCAACGTCTGGTGCGCAAGCTCTGCCCGCAATGCAAGACGCCCACGCAGGTGGAGGAGAGTTATCTCAAGTCGATCGGCTTTCCCTCGCACCTCTCCGGCAAGATCATGCGTGCTGTGGGTTGTGAAGCCTGCCGCGGCAGCGGCTTCCAGGGGCGACTGTCCATTTATGAGGTCTGCCTCGTCACTCACGCTCTGCAGCATCTCATCAACAGCCGCGCGCATCCGGCCGAGTTTCACAAGCAGGCGCTCAAGGACGGTTACATCCCCATGCGCGGCTATGGCTTTCAAAAAGTGCTCAGCGGGGAAACCACTATCGAAGAGGTTCTCAGCGTCACGGCTGCGAGTGACCGCAATCATGCCCCGCAGACGACCACCATGCCGTCCACTCGCTTAGCCGCCTAATCTATGCCCACCTTCGTTTACAGCGCCCATGGTCCTTCCGGTGTCATCACCGGGGAGCTGGCTGCGTCAGATCGCAGCGAAGCGTTTGCACTGCTGGGGAAGAAGAAAATTCAGCCCATCAAACTGGAAGCTGCGGGTGAGGCCAAGGCTTCGGCCAGCACCGCCACCAAGGCTAAGCAGAGCGCGGCAGCCGAAACGATCACGGGTGGTCCCATCAAGCTCAAGCTCCCGCAGGTGGTGCTATTCATCGAAGAACTCTCCGACCTCGTGGGTGCGGGCATTCAGCTTGAGCCGGCACTCGCCACGATGGAGCGCCGCCGTGAACTCTCCGGCATCAAAACTCTGGCCGCTGTGCTACGTAGCAAAGTGCGGGATGGCATGGCGTTTTCGAAGGCCGTTGCGGCCACGAGCCCCAGCTTCGGCAAACTTTTTTGCGCGCTCGTCTCTGCGGGCGAGGCCAGCGGTTCGCTGAGCACCATCTTGAAGCGTCAGGCGCAGTACATGCGCTCCCTGCAGGCGCTGAAGTCGAAGGTGCTCTCCGCGCTGCTCTATCCGGCGTTTCTCATCGTCGCTGCGGTTTCCGTCACGCTGCTGTTCGTGGTCTATCTCATTCCGAAGCTCACGGAGATGCTCGACTCGACTGGTGGCTCGCTGCCATTGGCCGCGCAGATCATCCTGAAGGTCAGCGACACTTTCAAGGCGACCTGGTGGATGCTCATTCTTGGCGGCATCGCTTCATACATTCTCGGCAAGGCGTGGATCTCACGTCCCGAGTCCGCTATTCCATGGGCGCGCTTCAAGCTGCGCCTGCCGCTCTTTGGGGGCATCTTTCGCGCGCGGTTCTACGTCCAGTTCCTGGAGACGATGGCCAACCTGCTCGGCAACGGCCTCACCATGGTGCAGGCCATGCAGCTCACGCATCAGGCCACGGACAACCCCTACCTGCAGCAGGAGTTTGAAAGCGTCATGCGCAACGTAGGCGAAGGCGTCGCCCTTTCTCGCGCGCTCGACCGCAGCGGGCAGTTTCCGCCGCTGCTCATCGACATGGTGAATGTGGGCGAGCAGACCGGGGACATGCCTGCGGCACTCGCACGTGCTGCCGAGCGCTTTGACCGCGAGCTGGGGAAGAAGATCGACACGCTCGCCGCGCTCATTCAGCCCCTCATCGTCTGCCTCATGGCGGGCATGGTCGGCCTCATGGCCTACCTCATGATGACCACTATCTTCCAGACCATTTCCAGCATCAACAAATAGCCGCCCGCTTCTCATCCACACATCCTCATGAAACATACCCAAACCCAACCACGCCTCCCGACGTCCGGCTTCACCCTCGTCGAGATTATCCTCGTGCTCGCCATCGTCGCGCTCCTTGTGGGCGCAGCCATCGTCAATTTTGGCGGTGTGCTTGAAGGCGGCAAAAAAACCACCACCAAGGGCAACATCAGCAGCATCAGCTCGGCGCTGCGCGCCTATGAGGTGGACAACATGTTCCTGCCGACCACCGAACAAGGGCTCTCCGCCTTGGTGGAAAAACCCAGCAGCCGTCCTGCGCCGCAAAGCTGGAGCCCGAAGCTCAAGAAGCTGCCCATTGATCCCTGGGGCAACCCTTACCACTACCGTCGCCCTGGAGTGAAGGACAAGACCGGCTTCGATGTCTATTCGGCAGGCCCGGACGGTGTGGCTGACAATGCGGATGACATCGGCAGCTGGGATAATTGAAAATGACGAATGACGAAATCTGAATGACGAATTTTAGAAACATCGCGAAGACTTTGCAGACCACGCTGGAGGCTCAGCGTGGCGTTGATTCGCTTTGCTCACCCTTCGGGCTCCGCTTCGCTTCGTCTGTCTCGCTTCGCTCGGCTCGTCATTCGTCATTCGTCATTCGTCATTCCCGCGCAGCGGGCTTTACGCTGCTGGAGATCATCGTCGCGATGTCGCTTACGCTGCTGATCATTGGCATAGCCACCGTCAGCATCTCCGGTGTGCGCGCCGAAGACAAGCTGCGGCGCGCGGCGGCCATGATCGAAACCACGGCACGCCAAAACATGCTGCAGGCTCTCAACAGCCAGCAGACGGTGCGCATGGAGCTTTCAGCGGGCGCTTTTGGTACGAGTGATGAGTTCGGCGGCATGCTGTTGGTGCGCCGCGTGGGAGAGAAGGTGTTCCGTAAGCCCGGGCGCGGAGAAGCCTGGGAGTTTAGCCCCAGTGGCATCTGCGAGCCCATCGAGGTTCGCCTCAGTGGTCCGGCGGGACAGATCGAGATAGGCTTCGATCCGCTCACCGCGTGTGCGAAACGCAAATCCATTCAGGTCAAAGGATGAGGATTTTAGGATGAGAATTTTTTCACAGCAGGAAGAGAGCTACTCCAGCGCGACAGCGTGTGGGGTTGAGGCTGTGACGCCATGTTCGAGTGTGGCGGAGTCTTCGATGTTGCATGCTGCCTTCGAAACCGGTGTGGCACTGCGCTTCCCACCGCACTCCAAGACGCTGGCGCGTTCCTCGAAAGGTTTCGCTTTGCTCGAAATCATTCTCTCCCTGGCGTTGTTCTCGCTTGTGGCCGTCAGCATGACACGCGCGATCGAGGAGATCGCAAAAGCCTCCACCTCCGCGCGCCAGGAGGCGCAGGTGCTGCGTGTGCTGGAGTCGGTGCTGGCCGAAGTGGCACATCAGCCCGAGTTCAAGGCGGCCAGCATCTCGTTCAATCCCACCGCAGATCACATCGATGCCAGCGCCACGATCGAGAAGGTCAAACTCATCAACAAAGACAAGGTCGAACTCGACCACATGTTTCGCATCCGCGCCGAAGCATGGATCAATGACGGGCGCACGCGGCGCATGAAACGCAGCATGGAAACCTATGTGTATTCGCCCCACAGTCCGATCTAAGGCTGCGTTCACGCTGCTCGAAGTCATCATGGCCATGGCGCTCATCGGCTTCATCCTGAGCGCCGTCTATGGCGTGGCCAATGGGGCACTGCAGCTGGGCAAATCCATGAGCACCGCCCGGGTGGCCGAGACGCGCATCAGCAACTTCATCACCCAATGGCGTGATTACATGGAGACTATGGATCCGGGCATCCAGCTCACCGCCGGGATGGAAAAGGTGGCGCGCGGTGCCTCAGGCAATCTGTTCATTGCGGGCGGCCACATGCCCTTCGCCTGGGAGCGTCAGTTGAAACTCGCTGATGCCGTCGAGTTTGGCGTCGTGCGCAACCGGGAGAGCAAGGATCTCAGCCTCGTCGTCCGTCATTTCAAGCTCAACCCCAAGGCCCGTACACCGGGTGAATACAACATCATCGCCGAGCTGCCGATCCTCGAAGGGCTCAAGCAGATGCAGTGGCAGTTTTATGAACCCGTGGAAAAGAAGTGGTTCACCAGCTGGGATCCGAAGAAGCGTGCGCAGCCGCCGCTCTTCATGAAGCTCAAGTTTGCCTTCACCGCCGACCCGCGTGAGCACGAGTACACGTTTTGGATCGCGAATGATTTGGCGCAGGTCAGCGTGCCGCAGGCAGCGACGCCGCAATGACGAATGACGAAATCAGAATGACGAATGCAATTTCAAAGACCGAAGATCGAATGATGAGCAGCGTTGCTCGTCAGGAAGTCCGCGCTCGTCGTTCGGGCTTCGTCATGCATTCGTCATTCCGCATTCGTCATTCGTCATTGCAAAACGGCTCCGCGCTGATCGTGGTGTTCTGGATGATCGCTGTCCTGGGCATGGTCGTTTTTGCAGGTGCAAAGGCCCTGCAGGCGGATTCCCAGTACACACGCATGATGCGCGGACGCATTTTTGCCAAGCGCTATGCGGAGATGGGCATCGAGGTGGCGCGCCATCCGGTCATGCGGGAGGATGATCCGCTGCTGCACTTCAGCGCGAATGACGGCGGCGGTTACAATGTCAAGCTGGTGGCTGAGGAGGCGCGGCTGAACGCCAATCATCTCATCCAGACCGGTGATAAGGTGCTGCTGCGCCGGTTGTTCACCAGCTGGGGCTTCAAGGAGCAGTTTGTCTCCGCTTTGTGCGATGCCCTGAAAGACTGGGTGGATGCGGATACCAATGTCAGCCTCAACGGTGCTGAAAAACGCGACTATGAAAAGATGGGGTTCGAGGGCATGCCGTTCAACCGCCCGTTTAAAGAAGTCGAGGAGATGCTGCACGTGCGTGGCATGGAGATCGTCAATATTGAGCGGCCTGACTGGCGCGAGTGGTTCACGGTTTTTGGCGATGGCCGCGTGGATGTGAATGATGCGCGCCCGGAGCTCATCGCGCTGCTGGCCGATGTGCCGATGGAGCGCGTGCAGCCGCTGCTCAAGCTGCGTGCCGGCCGCGATGGCGCACTGCACACGCAGGATGATGTGCGCCTTGGCAGCGTGCCGCAGGTGGCGCAACTGCTGGGGGTGTTTCAGCCGCAGATCGTCGCGCAGCTCACGCAATGGATTCAATTCGCGGGTCCCATCCGCCGCATCGAGAGCGTCGGCACGCTCGGCCCCCTGCAACGCAAACTCATCCTGATCACGCAGGACGGCAAGGCCGTCTGGCGTGGCGAAATCCCCGCCCATGGCAAAAACACGTAAATCACCCTGCGAGCTGCTGCTCCCCGCCGCACAAGTCTGGCAAAGCTGGATGGGTGGGGATGCCGCTGCATGCGTGCTGAATGCCGACCAGGCCGCAGATGGCACCAAGTTTGGCAAGGAGGCGACACGCCGTGTGCTGGCACTGCCTGCGGTATATTTCTGGGCGCTGCCTGCCTGGCTCAAAGGGCAGCCCGAGCATCTGCGCAGCATGGCGCTGCTGCATCTCGAACGCATGGGCATCAAGGCCGAGGACGACGAGGCCAGCGTGCAGGTGCGCAACATGCAGGGGAAGGAGGGGGCGTATCTCACACGCATCCTCGCGCTCAAGGACCAGCCGACACCGCTGACTGACAACGCACGGCTGCCGGATGAAGTGACGCTGCACGCACTGTGCTATCCGCTGGTGCAAAACAGCCTCACGATTTTCCGTGAACTCGGTCGTCTCGTCGTCGCCATCACCAGTGGTTCACAACTGATTTACTGCACACCGCTCTCCGCGAACCGGCTGGATGGTAATGCGCTCGCCGAGCTCAACAACATCTGTCTTCAGCTCGGTTTCCAGGGCGTGCTCGGGCGGCTCGAAAGCATTGTGCTGTGGATTGATGAAGGCGACGTCATGCAGATCCAGCGGGTCACGGGTTTGACCGCCTACCGCTGTGACATGCCGGCACCGACCATTCCGGAAAAAGGCGCTAGCCTGCTCATGCCGCAGGATGTGACCGCCGAGCGTCAAAGCCAGATGCGCCGGTCAAAGACACGCTTCATGGCGCTCGCGGCAGGCACGGTGATCGCTGCGGCGATTGCACTCGTCGCCACGCTCACCTCGCTGGCTTTGCAGGAGCGCAACCTGCTGCGCGAGAAAGTTGCCAACCTCACACCACGGGCCTCGCGGGTCATGGACCACAAGAAGGCGTGGCGTGAGGCCGCGCCTGCCGTGGACCCGACGAGCTGGCCGCAGCAGATTTTGCTGCACTGCATGGAGCCGGAATCGTCCAAGGAAGCCTCCATCACGCATTGGGAATGGACGCCGGAACGCATGAACCTGCGTGGCCGCATGCCCACGGCATCCCTGGCGCTGGAGTACACCCAGGCGCTCAAGTCGATCGAAGCACTCGCGCCATTCGGTTTGAGTGGGCCGCCACCCGTCATCGCCAGCGACAACAGCGCCACCTTTGAGCTGAAGGGAGGGCCGGGAGAATGAAGAAGAGTGAGAAAGTGCTGCTCGGCGTCTTCGCCTTCCTGTTCCTCGCCATCATTGGCGGAGGCGGGCTCATGTATGCCTTCAACAACTACACGGCCATCCGCGAAGAGAACGACACCCTGCGTGATCGTCTTGGCGAAATGAACCTCGCTATCTCGCAGGGCGCGGACTGGGCGGACAAGTATGGCTGGCTGGAGGAGCACTGCCCGAACTTCACTAGCGGGCAGGAAGCTTCGGCCAAGCTGTTGGAAGTCATCACTGGCGAGGCGGAAAAAATCGGCCTTACCATCGGCGGCAAGGAATTCATCGAAGCCGCACGCGTGCTGGGGCCTGACGGTTTGCCATTGGAGGAAAACCTCGGCTACTTTGACAAGGCCACCGTGAAGATCACGCTCGCCGGAGTGCCTGAGAAGGCCTTCTTTGGCTGGCTGCATGCGCTACAGCAGCCGCAGAGCTTCCTGGGCATCACCCGCATGCAGATCAATCCCAGCGGTACGAACAAGACCATCAATGCCGAGGTCGAGTTCACGCAGTTCTACCGTCAGAAATCGGCCCCCAAGGTCAGCAAAGCGAACTAGCCATGAAACTTGCCACGTTATCCTTCTCTCTGCTTGGTCTGGTGATGTTGATCACGCCTGCGTCTGCGCAGGAGCCAAAGAAGCAGGACGGCACGCCGGTGCCGTTTCCGAAGCTGGAGCAGTTTGCCGCCTTGTGGGAGCGCTCCATTTTCACCACCAAGGACCTGCCCTCGCCCGATGCGCCGACGGGACCGAACTTCGCCGACAACCTCAGCCTCTCCGGCATCTATGAGATTGATGGCGGTGTGGTCGCCGTGCTGGTGGACCGCATCACTTCGCAGGTGATGGAAGCGCGCATTGGCTCCGAAAACGAAATGGGCATCAAGATACGTGCAGTCAAGCCCGGCGAGAGCGTGGACAAGACCCGCATTCAGTTGCAGAAGGGCGATCAGGCCGGGTGGGTCAGCTTTGCCGATGCCTCCGCCGTCCAGCCAGCCGAGGTGGTGCAGCGCGCAGTGATCCCCACCCAGCAGTCGCCTGCACCCAATCAAAGTGCGCTGCAGCGCCGCAACACGAACGCACCGCCTGCTCAGAATGGCCTGCCGCCCAATCCCATTCTGCCGCCGCCTTCCGTGCCGATCCCCGGTGGTGTCCTCAAGCCCAGGATCAACGACGTGCCGCTGCCACCGCCGTGAGATGGTGGGGGATTCATGCACCAATGAAGCCAGGCTTGTTCGCAGCCATATCTCCTTTGCCCGCTCCGAATGCTTGCTGTAGTTTGAATGGATGCTTGAGCGCTTCATTCCCTCTCTCCGAGATCTTGATCCAGATCTGCGGGAAGTTTTCATGCAGAAGCTGCGCGTGCGCTGGACGCATACCTCCACCGCGTTGGAGGGAAACACTCTCAATGAGGGAGAGACACTCGGTCTGCTGCAATACGGCCTGACGATCGCGGGCAAGCCACTGGCGCATCATAACGAAGTGATTGGACACAGCAGGGCCATCGAGCTGCTGTATCGGCTGATCGCTGAATCGCGTCCGCTGACCGAGGCGGATCTACATGCGCTGCACACGGCCATTCAGACGAGTGTGGAGGTGGATTATTTGAAGCCTGTGGGCGCGTGGAAGCGCGAACCCAACTCCACCCTCGCCAAGCAGGGTGGGAAGACGGTGATCAATGACACCTATGCGATGCCGGAGCAAGTGCCTGCGCTGATGCGCGAATGGCTCGATGGTATTGCGATGAGGCGCAGTGATCCGGGCGTGTCGGCATTGGACGCCTATGCTTGGAGCCACGCCACTTTGGTGAGGATTCATCCTTATGCAGATGGCAATGGGCGGCTGGCGAGGCTGGTGGCCAACGTGCCGGTGATGGAGAAGGGCTGTTTGCCGATTCTCGTGCCTGCGGAGCAACGGCTCGAATATATCGAATGCCTCGCATCATGGCAGCTTGCTAGTGGGGCGCTGCGCATTGGTTCAGCGCTGGAGGGAGATCGAGATGGACTCGCGCGGTTTTTTGAGCGGTGCGCGGGGTGGATGATCGAGTCTGCCGCGTTGATGACCGAGGTTCAGGAAGTGCAGCGGCTGCGCCGGGGGTGAGATGGGGCTGCGGTAGCACTGACCGACAGACAGGAGTGTCTGTCGTGCTTACTCTCGCGTGATGGTCTCGTCGAGATTGAGCATCACGCGGGCTACAGCCTGCCAGGCTTGGGGCTCGGTGGCGTTTGATTTTCGTTCGGCGTTCAGCAGGCGTGTGAGGGCCTGGCGTTCGCGGTCAAGAGGCGGGCGGGAGAGGCAGAGCTGGTAGGCGTGGGCGATGCGGGTGTCGTCGGTTTTGGCTTCCTTGATGAGGCGTGTGGCGAGGGCTTGGGCGAATTCGACGTAGGCGCTGTCGTTGAGCAGGGTGAGGGCTTGCAGCGGGGTGTTGCTGCGGATGCGGCGGGTGCAGGTGCTGAAGCCGTCGGGGGCATCGAAGACGCTGAGCGCGGGCGGTGGGGTGGCGCGGAAGATGAAGGTGTAAAGGCCGCGCCGGTAGCGGTCGCTGCCTTTGCTGAGGGGCCAGGCGCGTTTGACCTGCCCCAGGGACATGACGCCCTCTGGGATGGGCGGATAGACGGGCGCGCCACCCATCTTCGACGAGAGGAGGCCGCTGGTGGCGAGGCAGACATCGCGCACGACTTCGGCGTCGAGGCGCAGGCGGTTTTGCCGCCAGAGGAGGTAGTTGTTGGGATCGACTTGCGGGCCGTCTGTTTTTCCGGAACGGGCTAAAGCCCGAACTACGAACGAAGACTGCTGATAGGTGGCGCTGGTGACGATGAGTTGGTGCAGGTGCTTGAGGCTCCAGTGGTGCTCCATGAAATCGACGGCGAGCCAGTCGAGGAGTTCGGGATGGCTGGGCATGCGGCCCATGGTGCCGAAATCGTTTTCGGTCTCGACGAGGCCGCGGCCGAAGTACTGCTGCCAGACGCGGTTCACGATGACACGGGCGGTGAGCGGGTTTTTTGGGTCGATGAGCCAGTGTGCGAGGGCGAGGCGGTCGGGCTTGGCACCGGCAGGCAACGGCGGCAGCACAGCGAGGACGCCGGGCAGTACTTCATCAGAAGGACGGGTGAAATCGCCTTTGATGAAGAGCGTGGTTTTGCGGGGCTGCGGCAGCTCCTTCATCACGAGAGTGGTGGTGCCG
>Ga0114968_10003777_pt1 | contig 11327 bp, 10 predicted proteins | sample M_130807_EF_Meta_FD_87020 | JGI IMG/M metagenome (GOLD analysis project Ga0114968, IMG submission 87020) | Freshwater microbial communities from Lake Montjoie, Canada to study carbon cycling - M_130807_EF_MetaG | ecosystem: Environmental > Aquatic > Freshwater > Lake | place: Lake Montjoie... | reverse complement strand
CCCTATCATTCCTTAGATACCTATTTACATAAATTGGTGAAAGCAGGACATCGCGTTGCTATCTGTGACCAATTAGAAGATCCTAAAACAGTCAAGGGTATTGTAAAAAGAGGTGTGACCGATATGTTGACACCTGGGATTGCTACTAACGATAAATTATTAGAGCATAAACAAAATAATTTTTTAGCAGCTTTATTTGTAGAAAATGAGCAAGGTGGTATCGCCTTCTTAGACATCACTACTGGTGAGTTCTTAATTGCAGAAGGTAATTTGGAATACTTAGATAAATTATTACAAAGTTTGCAACCTGCAGAAATCCTCTACCCAAAAAATTATCAAAACGCATTTAAAGACCAGTTTGGTGCTGGATTTTACACCTATGGTTTAGATAGCTGGATTTTTGATGAAGCATTTGGTACTGAGCTTTTATTAAAACAATTTCAGACACAGAGCTTAAAAGGTTTTGGCATTGAATCCCAAAAATTAGGTATCATCGCAGCAGGCGCAATCCTACATTATTTAAAAGAAACAGAGCATCCTCATCTGCAACATATCCATACCATTGGCCGCATAGATCGCAATGAAATTTTATGGATGGATAAATTCACCATTCGTAATTTAGAATTGATTGGCAACGGTGCAGGACAAAAAGGTTTAATAGATATCATGGACGATACTAAAAGTCCGATGGGTGCTAGGTTATTAAAACGTTGGTTGATCTTCCCTTTACAATCTTTGGAACAAATTAATCAAAGACTAAGCGCAGTTGCCTATTTTTTAGATGTTAAAGAAATAGCCAATACCCTACATGAAACCATTGAGTCTTGTGGCGACTTAGAAAGGTTAACGAGTAAATTAGCAAGTCGAAAAATTCAACCAAGAGAGTTGGTACAATTAGAAAAATCATTGACTGCAGTTGCTGATATTAAAACAACATTAACACCAAGTGCAAACCCCTGTTTAAAGCAACTTGCAACCAACTTAGTCGTTTGTCAAAAGACGATTGATGCGATTCAATACCATATCATGGAGCAGCCACCTGCCACTATCATGAAAGGTGGCTTTATAAAAAATGGCGTATCCACCGAATTAGATGAACTAAGAAATATATCTAGTGGTGGTAAGGAATACCTGACTCAATTACAAAATAAAGAAGCAGAAATCACTGGCATTAGTTCTTTAAAAATTGGCTACAACAATGTGTATGGTTATTATTTAGAAGTGACGCATGTGCATAAAAATAAAGTCCCCGTTGATTGGATTCGTAAACAAACTCTAACCACTGCCGAAAGGTATATCACCCCAGAACTAAAAGAATACGAAGAAAAAATATTAGGTGCAGAAGATAAAATTTTTGCTTTAGAACAACAGTTGTACCAACATTTATTGGACCTCATTTTATCCGACCTCAATGCCATTCAAACCAATGGACAGCTTGTTGGTGTGATTGATTGTTTATTATGTTTTGCATCCATCGCCAAACAAAATAAATATTGTCAACCCACCATGACGGACGATGGTATTCTATCCATTACAGATGGAAGACATCCTGTGATTGAGCAAACCCTTCCTATTGACACGCCCTATATTGCCAACCATACTTTATTAAATCCTTCCGAAGAACAAATTATTATTCTTACTGGACCCAATATGAGCGGAAAGAGTGCGGTATTAAGACAAACTGCTTTGATTACTTTAATGGCGCATATGGGCTCCTTTGTGCCTGCTTCAACAGCTTCGATCCCATTAACGGATAAAATTTTTACACGTGTTGGTGCAAGTGATAATTTAAATGCAGGCGAGTCTACTTTTATGGTGGAGATGATTGAGACGGCGAGCATCTTAAATAATTTAAGTGCAAGAAGTTTGATTTTGTTAGATGAAATTGGAAGAGGTACATCCACCTTCGATGGCATCTCTATTGCTTGGAGCATTGTGGAATACTTGCAAAAATCTGTGCATCGTCCTAAAACATTATTTGCAACACATTACCATGAGTTGAATGATTTAGAAGGTCAATTATCCCGTGTCCACAATTACCATGTAACGCATAAAGAAGTGGGCAATAAAATTATATTTTTACGCAAATTAGCCAAAGGAGGCAGTACCCATAGTTTTGGTATCCATGTAGCAAAGATGGCTGGCATGCCCAATGAATTAGTGGATAGAGCCAATACGATTTTACAAGAAATGGAATTAAAAAATAAGGACCACCAACATGCGAGTCCTACAGTGCAAGCATCAACAGAAAAATTTCAACTATCTATATTTGATGCCCATACAGAAACTTTTGAAAACATCCGTTCAATTTTGGATGCGATAGACATCAACCAACTCACGCCTTTAGATGCGCTTCAAAAATTACAGGAAATAAAAAATAAAATCAAGTAAGTCGAAAAATTAATTACAGAAGCAACTAAGCTTCTTCCCAGAAACCCATCTTGCTATATTTTTCGATTCTATTTTCAACCCTTGTGGCAGGCGCGATATCTTTAATTTCGTCTAAGGCTTTAATAATTTGTTTTTTAAGCATCTCGGCAGCAGCTACATAATCCCAATGCGCACCACCCAATGGCTCCTGCACAATCTCATCTACCAGACCAAAGCCTTTCATATCATTTGCTGTCAATTTCAATTGCTCTGCTGCTAACTCTTTTTTATCCCAGCTTCTCCATAAAATAGAGCTGCAACTTTCTGGAGAAATCACCGTATACCAGGTATTTTCCATCATCAAAGTTTTATCTCCCACACCTATTCCTAATGCTCCACCACTCGCGCCTTCACCAATGATGACAATAACAATGGGTACTTGTAGACGGATCATTTCATAGATATTGCGGGCAATGGCCTCTCCTTGGCCTCTTTCCTCTGCTTCTAGCCCAGGAAACGCACCTGGCGTATCAATCAAGCAAACGACAGGTTTATTGAACTTTTCGGCCAATTTCATCAATCTAAGGGCTTTTCTATACCCTTCTGGGTTCGCCATACCAAAATTACGCAGCTGCCTAGCCTTGGTATTGCTTCCTTTTTGTTGACCAATCATCATCACTGTTTGGCCGTTAAATTCGGTAAATCCTCCTACCATTGCTTTATCATCCTTTACATTTCGGTCACCATGTAATTCAATGAATTTGTCGCACATTAAATGGATGTATTTTAAAGTATAAGGTCTATCTGGATGACGACTTAGCTGCACACGTTGCCATGGGGATAAGCTCTCTGTGATTGCTTTTCGCTTTTCAACAATGGATTGCTCTAACTGTGCAATAGTTGCAGATAAATCTATTTTAGGGTTTTTTTCGGCCAATTTAATAGTTGCATCTATTTGCTCATATAAGTCCTTAATTGGCTGCTCAAATTCTAAAAACTGTCTATTTGGATATACTGGCATAAGCTTAGTTTGGGGTGTAAAAATAATACAACCTTTTTTAATAAAAGATTTGTTTAAAAAACTTCTTTACCCTTATCTTTGCAACCCGGAAATAGGAAACTAGATACGGAGTTCTTGGATCGGTAGTTCAGTTGGTTAGAATGCCGCCCTGTCACGGCGGAGGTCGCGGGTTCGAGTCCCGTCCGGTCCGCAAATTGAAGACCAAGATTGCGTAAAAGTGAGCAACGACGGGCATTTAAAAAATGCGCTTCGCACTTTTACCACTAGACTCACTAAAAGACTCACTAAAATTAGTGGGTCTTTTTTACGCCCCTGCCAAAAGGGCATGTTGCTTAAAAGATCCCTTCTCCATTTTTCCATCCCTTGCTCAATTTAGCCCACAAGCCGCTTTTTATTACTTATCACCTTTGTAAAAAGCAATTTTATGCCCATTTCAAGCCCTTACCTGAAACCCAAGTTCATGCTGTACCCTAAATGTAAAAAGGGACAAAAAACACTCGCTACGCTGTATTTAAGAACCCATTATCAGTTTTCCACCTTTGATAAAAGCTTAGGTATAAAAGTGAATAAAAATGAGTGGCAGTTCAAACAACACGAAATTGACCATCACCTGCAACTTAACCCCAGCATTAAAACTGTTCTTTCGGAATGTAAAGAAAAAATTATGGGCGCCTTTTACGTGCTATCACAAAACCAGTCGGAACCCACCCTCAGAGAAGTAATTGACTTAGCATTTGGTAATGAAAACAAAAAAACATACTCGGTGCTATCGGTGTTTGAAAGTCATATAGCTGATATGAAAAAAAGAAACACCCTAAAAAGCCAACAGTCCAATATCATTAAATACAACTCATGCTGCAACCACTTAAGAAGTTTTTTACGCACTGAAATGAAAATCAATGATGTGTCTTTTAATAGAATTAATGAACAGCTCATTGATAATTTTGAATTTTATTTAAAAACCAAAGGAGGTAATGGGCATAATTCTTCCATGAAACTGCTCCAAATTTTTAGAAAGATTTATAAAATAGGGCTCAATAATAGATGGACTTCCCGCAATGCTTTTGCAGATAAAAAAATAACCTTCAAGGACACAGATATAGAAATACTTAACCAACAAGAAATTGAACAATTAGAAGTGTTTGAACCAAACAAGACTTATTTACAAAAGGCAAAAGATTTATTTCTGTTTTCTATCTACTCCGGCCTAGCTTATATAGATCTACAACATATACAAATCAAACATATTGAACGCACTAGTCACTCAAGCAGCTTTATTATCAGAAATAAACGCGTAAAAACAGCAGTTGAATATATGGTGCCACTTTTTGGGCCACTTGAAAAGATGCTTAATAAATGGCATCCCAACTGGCAATCATTAGCTCCAGATACTTTTATTTGTCCAAAAATATCCAACCAAAAATACAATGACTATTTAAAGGAATTAATGGCCCTTGTGGGTATAGACAAAAGAGTAACCACGCATATTGGTAGGCATACTTTTGCCACAACGATAGCGCTTGAAAATGGCGTGGGCATAGAAAGCGTTTCCAAAATGCTAGGGCATTCCAAAATATCGCAAACACAGAGGTACGCTAAAGTAACATCCCTAAAAATAGAAAGGGAGACCAGGGGGTTGTTTGAGAAACTTAAATTTTAACATAAAAACGTTAAATTACATATTATGCAAAAAGGTGAAATTAAGATATTTAAAACCGATAAGGATACAGAGATACAAGTAGTGCTTGAAGATGATACTATTTGGTTAAATCAAGAACAAATAGCTTTAGTTTTTGGAACTAAGCGCCCTGCTATAACTAAACACTTGAAAAATATCTTTGAATCTGGTGAGTTACAAGAAAATGTGGTTAGTTCCAAAATGGAACAAACCACTAAACATGGCGCAATTACAAGCAAAACCCAAACTAAAAACGTAAAATTCTATAATCTAGATGCTATAATTTCGGTAGGCTACCGAGTGAATTCAATTAGAGCAACTCAATTCCGACAATGGGCAACATTACGTTTAAAAGAATACTTAATTGAAGGGGTGTCAATAAATGAAAAAAGACTTGAGCACCAAAACAAAACGCTCCAGACCTTACATGATGGGATTCGAATTATAAGTAGAGCAATAGAGAAAAAAGCATCATCTAGTAATAACGATTGGCTATTATCATTTAGCCTTGGATTACAACTTTTAGACGACTATGATCATGAATTATTAGATAAAAAAGGGAATCATACGAATACATCAATCTACCCTTCCATATCTTATTACTATGAATTAGTTGAAAAAATGCGACCTGAATTCAATTCTGATGTTTTTGGGAAGAAAAAAGATAATGGATTTGAAAGTGCTATCAACCAAATTGAACAAAGTTTTGATGGAATAGACTTGTATAAATCAATTGAAGAAAAGGCTGCTATTTTACTTTACTTAATTATAAAAAACCATGCATTTATTGATGGAAATAAACGAATCGCAGCAGCATGTTTCCTGCTATTTTTAAACCAAAACGGTTTATTATACATCAAAAATGAAAAACCAATTATAAGTAATGAGGCGCTTGCCAGTTTAACTTTGTTTGTTGCAGCTAGTAAACCTGAAGAAATGGAAACAGTCAAAAACTTACTAATTAGTGTTTTGAACAGAAAAGTAGAAGAATAAAAGATATGGAAACAAGAGATTATAAAATCGAAATAGAAAAGTGGTTTGAAATTGGACTTAACAGGTCGAAAATTAACCATATATCTTGTATCAACAATAAGATTAAAATCGAAAATTACACCAAAGAAATGGTGGATGAAGTAATTACAAATGAAGGACGTATTTGCCCAGAAATTCTTCTATTTTTAAACAACATTGAAGACTATAGGTCAACTAAAATTACATTTCAACAAGATGAAATTGACGCAATTAGAGCTACCATCATTAAATCTATAGAAGAGATCGATAAATTAATGATTGTTGCTCTAGAAGAAACTGGAATACTTTATCAGCTCAACGAATACTTTGTTGAAATGTATAACCAATTAGGAGATGCAATAAACGAAATGAATTACACCAATTGGATTGGATTAAAAAACCCAAACAAAAATTTAGATGTCTTATACTTACACGTAAAAAATGAGCAAATCACTTACTCACAATTTGAGCTAGAAATTAATTACACAGTATTCCAAACAAATCAGTTCAAAGAAGCTTTTGAACAAAGAATTCACTTACTTGAACAATACAGAGCATATTTAACGGAGGTATACGCAAGGCACTTAATGCTTCCTTCAAAGAAAATATTACCAGTTATACAGTATAAAGAAGGTAGTAAAATGAAAATTGTAGAGTTAATTTACGCAATTGAAAATGAAAATATAACGATCATTAATACGGCAAGATTTACACAATTTATGTTACAATTATTCAATATCTCAAATCAGCAATACAAGAAAGATTGCCATGAAATTAGAACAAGAAAAGAAAATAGTATTTTTCTTAAAGAGTTGATAAAAAAATTAAAGGAAATTTCACAATAAATTAAGCCACTAATACAAAAAATAATTCAATCGAGGCCCGAGTAATATTACTCGGGCCTCTTTTTTACAATTATTTATAAGATTGCATTCTCAATCAAAAACATTAATATGAAAAAAGAAGAACAAAGCTTTGAAGAAAGAGTAAAAGCTATCATTGAAAAAAGTAACCGCCCAGCTGAGGAGGTTATTTTAGACGACCTCGATATCCAAACACTTTTAAAAGTGTCTAGACGAACCTCCCTTAACTATAGGAAAAGTGGAGTCCTACCCTTTCACCAGATAAACAAGGGTAAAATTTTTTACATTCTATCTGAAGTAATTGGCGCCATCAAAACTGCTGGCAACAGAAACCAAAACTTTTAACTTTAAATCCAAACAAATGACAACATTTAACCACGGAAACAGACTTAGGCCAGAAAAGGACGCCTATGAAATAAAAAAAGCTAGATCAATAAGGGTTTACGCTGAAAAGAACCTACTCATTGACCCCTATTGGCTAAACGAAAAGATACTTCGCAAGTATTATAATTTATATGGCCACGGAAAACATATTTCGCCACAAATTTTAGAAGACGAAGGATTTGACTTTAACCTAACCAAGTCCAAAATGACAATTAATGGTAACATATTTGAAATGATGCACAAATACGGTTACACACTACTTCAAAACCAACAGATTATACTATGCAAAATTTAAGCAACACCCCAGTTCCACAATGGAAAATAAAATATGATAGCCAGTTTAATGTGCAGCCGCATCAAAATGCAGCAATTGGCAATACGCCACCAGAAAATGGTGGCGGAAAGATTCCCTGGTTTGCCTTTTTAATAGGTGGTTTAATAGTTTTTGGCTTTGTTGCTTCAGTTCAAAGATCACAACAACAAAATAAGGATAAGAGCCAAACTACTTAATTAAGTATTTTTAAACAGTTTAATACTAATTTGGTATACAATAAATTAATTACCAATAACTTAAATTGAAAAAAATATAAGTTATGCTTATTGGCGCTATTGGCATCATAGTGTGCTCGTTTTTATTGTGCTTTTATACCATACCCATTTTAGTAAAGATTGCTAATAGGTTTAATATTTATGACGCTCCTAGTCATATTAAAAATCACAATAGAAACATCTCCTTTTTGGGGGGTGTTGCATTGATTTTTGCTTTCATTATACCCATTAGTCTTTTCTTACCGGAGGAAATACAGAAGCCAAAATACCTAACAGCTTATCTTATTCTAATAACCATTATATTTTTGCATGGCATTGGTGACGACTTCTTCAACTATTCACCTAAAAGAAAATTCATCATTCAGGCATTACTATGCAGCTTGCTTATATACAAAACAGGCTTTTACTTACCCGTTGGAAGTATGTTTGTCAAACTTGCCTTACCGCAAAGTGTATCATTTATCATAACACTTATTTCAGCAATTGGTATAGTAAATGCTTATAATTTGATAGACGGGTCGGACGGCTTAGCAGCTTGCATTTCATTAATAGCAAGTTTATTTTATGCAACCTGCTTTTTTTTAGATGGAAATATGTTTTTTTGCATTGTAGCTTTGAGCGCAGCCTCCGCTTTAATAGCCTTTCTTTTTTTCAATAAACCCCCTGCCTATATTTTTATGGGCGATTCTGGGTCTCTGTTTATTGGGATGCTATTAGCCACCTTCACATTTGTATTTATTGAAGAAAAGTCTAGCACTGTTGCACTTAACGTCAGTAATCGGCTTATTTTGGCCTTTTCGTTTTTATCTATTCCCATATTAGACATGTTGCGCTTGTTTATTACAAGAATCTACAACAACAAAAGCCCTTTTAAAGGCGACAATAAACATATCCATCATTTAATGGCTAATATTGGATTCACAAGCAAACAAGTATTGATAATCATCATTATAACTCAGCTCCTATTTATAGGAATTGCATTTTTGTCATTAGATAAATCATGGATTGGATTTGTTATTGTTAATATTAGTATTTACATCATTGGCATTCAATCCCTCCGTCAACTAAAAACTTACTTGTTCAATAGAAAAATAAATATTGAATTAACTCAAATTGATAGTGAGGATAAAAATAAAGTTGGCTAAGATTAATGCCTTATACTAAAAAAGCCCTGATAAGAATATCAGGGCCTCACATTGGGAGAACCGGGGGATATAGAAACCTTTGGGATTAAAAACTTAACATTGCTGCTCCCATCGAAATGTCTTCATTACAATGGAAATTATTTGAATAATATACTTGTTTAAATGGAGAATTGTATAAAATAAACTGTTCGGTTAGTATCCCATTAAAGTCATCGTTGATAATTAAACAATCATACTTTTTCTCGTTATATAAGTTGGCTAATAAACTTATAAATAACCACTTTACATAGTCAATAAACTCTTTTGATGAGGTGTCAACAATATGTAATGATGTTATCTGATTCAATAAATTATTACAACTTGTATAATTTGTATTATTTTCATTTATTGAGCCAGCTAGATTAAAATTATAAAGTTGGTTATCACTAAAATGCATAAACATAGCATCATTGAAAGCCGATTCACAGTATTTGTAATAAATTAAACTATTAAAACTACCTGTAAAATCAATTTTTAAACCAGATATATTTACCCCCCTATTTGAAAAATACTTTAATAAGCTTCCTTTTAACTTTCTACGTATTTTGAAAGCATTATAAAATTCTCTTAACCCGTTTTTATTGATAGCTCCTTTATTTAAAAAAGAAACTAAATACTTATCTGTTATATTAAATTGATCTGATATTACAATGCGTCCAATATCACAAAAATTAATATTGGCAGCATACAAGCATTCACTTATCGCTTCAAATGGAATATTATTATAGTAAGGATACTTAACATATTCATTATTAAAGCCACAAAATTCTATGCCATCAAAAATGGAGACAGAAATTGCTTTTGTATTTATTGCAAGGCCAATAGTTACCACTAAAGCTTATTTTAATTTAAATAGATATTAACCCGATGTTCTTAAAAGGATATTCCTGAATTTTCCGGAATAACTTAGTCCCAATAAGCTCATTCAAAAGGGTAATATGTCCCATGTGATGCGTATCGGTACCTGCCCAGGAGTAAAGTTGTTTATCCAATAACATAATAGCTGTTTTTTGAGGCCCTTTTCCGTAATGATCCGTTAAGCTTAATAGGTTTAATTGCAGCTCACATCCTATTGAGACCAAATGTTCAAAATAGCCTAATTTACCAAACAAATAAGGATACCTTTCGGGATGTGCTAAAATGGGTGTAAAGCCCTTTAATTGCAACTGAAATATTTCATCCATGAGCATAGGCGCCGAATCTGCAAAACTCATTTCTATTAATACTCTATTTTGACCAAAACTAAGTGGCGCATTCGTAGTGATGATACCTGAAAAATGATCGTCAATCATATACTCCGAAGCAAAACTATTAACAATAGGTAACGCATCATTGTTAACGGCTAAGCTCATCGCAAATTGTAAAATATCAAAAGCATCTGCAATGGTATTAGGCGTATTAGGATATAAACTAGTGTAAGTATGAGGGGTAGGAATTATTCTAGAAAATCCCAGATTTTTTAACTCAGTTAGTAATTGAATACTAGTTTGGGTATCGGGAGCGCCATCATCAATACCAGATAAAATATGATTATGTATATCTACCCCTAAAAAGCTAAAATCATGATATAATGACTCCTTTCTTTTAAAAAACATTATCTAGAATTTTTCGGAATTTATTTCAATAACCCTGGCCACTTGATTAGTATTTTCATAAATAAAAGAACTGTTGTCATGAGCAGGCGGAATATGTACCAACCACTTCACGCTAAAATAATGTAGTGCATACTGCCATATTTTGCGCAGCGGCTTGGCATACAGCGTATACCACTTAGGGGTGAGCCCTACTGTTTCCCAGGCCCTCCTATCCTCTAGATTTACTTTTACACGTGTATTAAGGTCTTTATTACCTGCACCACCTGCAAGCATATACACAATTACTTCACGCATTGGAGAAATAGTAATACGCTCCTTTAATAGTAAACGCAAAATCATTTCATAGTCTGCGGCGTAACGGAATGAATCGTTATATTTACCGTATTTTTCATACACTTCCTTTTTAACATAAAATGTAGGATGTGGAAGCATCCATCCAGTATAAAAAAGTTTGGGGTCATAACCACCAACTACCCAAACGCGCTGAATTTTTTCCGGATTTTTATTGCTAATATAAATAAGGTTGCCATAAATGGCATCTGCCTTACTAGCTGTAAATTCAGAAACAATGTTTGCAATGGTATGCTCTGAAGCCAAATAATCATCAGAATTTAAAATACCAATGATATCTCCAGTGGCGTTAGCAATACCTTTATTCATGGCATCATAAAT
>Ga0114968_10003776_pt1 | contig 11330 bp, 9 predicted proteins | sample M_130807_EF_Meta_FD_87020 | JGI IMG/M metagenome (GOLD analysis project Ga0114968, IMG submission 87020) | Freshwater microbial communities from Lake Montjoie, Canada to study carbon cycling - M_130807_EF_MetaG | ecosystem: Environmental > Aquatic > Freshwater > Lake | place: Lake Montjoie... | reverse complement strand
CTACACCGGCAACGACGACAACATCGTCGCGGATTTTCTCACGCCCTATCGCTTCGCCGGAAAAGAGCGCCGCATCGTCGGCGGCCTCCTCGGCCACTGGTCCGTGTGGACCCAGCGCGCCGTCGAGCTGCTGGACCAATGCCGCAACGCCGCAGCCACCTCCGCCTTGCTGCGCCTCGGCATCGAAGTCACCGACAGCAACGCCGCCTTCTTCGACGCCGCCAACGCCTACCACGGCTGCATCGCCGGCCTCCACGAAGTCCTTCGCCGCCAGGGCCTCCTCGAAGGCCTCTGGTGCCTCGACGAACACGAGTCCCTCAGCCCCGGCCAGCTTGAAGAAATCGACCGCGTTTATCGCGCCTACCCGCATTTGAACGATGATGCGTTTGTGGAAGCGCATCGGGATGAGTGGCTAAGGTGAGCTCCGCTCGTGCCCGGTCTTTGGTCGGCACGAATGATCCTGTTCTCGGGGCGTGGCGACATCTGCTGCCGCCGTATAGTCTTGGGCAAGTAATCCAAGCTGGCACTTGCTTGCAGGCATCGGCTTGTGCAAAATCAACGCGTTAGGATTTAACGCCACCCTCCGGGGGGGGATTTATTGATGAGGCAATACGCTATGCCAAAGGCAACGGAAGATACTATCAAGTTTTTAGAGCAAGTTGAGGCAGCTTTCCGTGATCTTTTTGACCGTGCTCGGTCCACACACGAGCTACATTTTGCAATCGCCCTAGCACCCGAGTTCAGAGGTTGTCAGGATGCAGGTTGGTGTACGTGGGAGGAGTCACACCGGGCATTCGAAGAGTATTCATCCTATATCGAGCGAGAGCCACCATCCACATTCAAGACCCGTGTTGCCATGAGCTTCTACTGCCATTTATCAGAGGCTTCGGGATACTACGAGGTTCCGAAGAACATGCTGAGGATCGTTGGAGGCGAGGAGTATTTGATGTGGCCTTTCTTGAAGCTGAACAACACCCACGCTGCCGCAGGAAAAGTCATCGCACCCAATGCCAATAAGATTTTCAAGGATCTCGTTGGCCATGCAAAGTCTCTTGGGTTGAGCGACTTGGCTCACTGCTTTCGAGATGCATTCGATCCCGACGTTCGCAACGGCTATGCGCACGCGGATTATATTCTCTGGACAGATGGACTGCGCCTGCGCAGGCAGGCAGGTGGCAACCCTCGGGTTATATCTTGGCCGGATTTCAGCCAAATACTTTTAAGGGGCTATAATTTTTATGGCATTTTGCGGCAGCTTCTAGCCGAGTATGTGAACTCCTATACCACGCCGAAGACAATCAGAGCCTCTATGGCAGGCGAACCTGCCACTGACTGGACGATTGCCAATGACGCATCGACTGGCGCATTCTCCATTTCCACCACATGAGCAGTCTTCATCAAAGATGAAAGGTCGAACAAGCGGATGCGGCATCAGCGCTTTCCGCTGCCTTAGCCCGATCCGGGACGTTCGGCCAGCTACAGCACGCCACACATTCTATCTGTTTGCGTTGGTTTTCGATACCAACTAATTCAGAAACACCATGATTCGCGCCATCATTGTTCACCTTTCCACCAAGGATGTGTCTAGGGCACGAACGTTTTACACGGCCCTTGGCTTCACCGTCAATGAGGGCATGAGCGGAGAGAAGTATGTCGGCATCGTCATGAGCGACACCATTCAGCTCATGCTTTCGGAGGAGTCGGTTTTCGCCACGTTCTCACCGCGCGGCCTCTGTGACACCTCCAAGTACCTGGAGGTTCTGAACTGCCTCCAATGCTCCAGCCGGGCCGAAATTGACGATCTGGTTCGGAAAGCCGTGGCCGCCGGAGGCATGACTGTCGAAGAAGCGGAAGATCACGGCTTTATGTATCAGCACAGCTTCCTGGATCCTGATGGTCACGCATGGAACTTGGTTTACACGACGGAGACGCTCTGAGTTGGCGCATGACATCGCCTCCAGCGACAACGAGACCGAACAAAACGGATGCAGGCAACGGCGCGTATGGCATCTGTTGTGTCATTGACTCTTTGCGTTCGACATCGCCTGATCCGGAACGTTAGACAACCTAGCCACACGTGCAATCCGATGCCTCCATCATCCTTACAGTTCAGCAGGCGTTTGCGCAGCGACTCCGGCCAGCACATTTCACAAACTTCGAGCACTGCGAGGAGTGCGCAGAGCATGATGAGCTTCTCCGATCTCGGGACATCGATTCGCTCAGCATCGAAGACGTTGGCAATCCGTGTTGGGATCCAGTTTGCTTCACATCACCGCAGGGTTTTGCATACTACCTGCCAGCTTTGGTTCGGCTCGCTCTTGTAGAGCCAGTCGAGCCTCTCAGCTGGTACGGCTCTCAGTTGCTTTTCCACCTCTGTTCTAACGGGCTTCGAAATGAGCGCGTTCTCGCCTGCTCAGTTCAGGAGCGACGCGCAGTCGTTGCATTTTTACGGCACTTGGTCGAGACTCGTTCGCAGTTGGTCGATAGCTACCTATGCTCCGCTGAGTTATGTCAGGCCATCGAGTATTGGTCAGATGAAACTGAGCGCTGTGGCGAACCCGGCGGGAGCGCCGCAGTTACAAACGTTCCTTCCTGCGTGTCAGGGGGATGAGCTTCGGTCGTTAGTCCTCGCGTAAACCTCTTCCGCGAAAGCGATTCACCACTCACTGCTGAAAAAACCGCCGCACGGAACTGACCGCGCGATCCACCTTCTGCTCAAACACGCTCTTCGGCGGTGCGGCAGGCGTGCGTCGGCGGGTGGTGGAGGCGACGGGGGTAGAGCGTTTCTTGGTCGCCGTGGGTTTGGGTTTGGCGGTGGTGGAGGCCTTGGAGGAAGTATCGGTCTTGGCCTCGGCTACGACGGTTTTCTTGGTCGCGGACTCGGATGGCGTTTCGGTTGGGACGGCGACGGCTTTGCGCACTTCTTCCTCGCGCGTGGACGATTCTTCGACTGCCGGGGATTTCTTGGATGAGGGCGTTTCCTTGTTCATAGATGCCACCACCTTAGGAGCGGGCGATTCTTTGACTGTCGCTGCGGACTCCGTGCGCGCTGGGGCTTCTTTGCTCACGGATGCTGCCAGCTTGGGTGCGGGCGATTCTTTGAGGATTGCGGACTCTTTGGCCTTCGAAGCAACCTTGGTTGCCGGTGATTCTGTGACTGCGTCGGCTTCTTTCACCACAGCCGTTTCCTTCAGCGCGGGTGTCTCTTTGGACACTGCCGACTCTTTCACCGCAGGCGTTTCCTTGGACGCAGACGCGGGCGGCGGTGTCACGACGGCGATCACCGGCCTCTCAGGTTCCACGGGCAGCAGACCCGGAGTCGGCCCGTAGCCGTAGAAGCGCTTGGTGCTATCGGGCTTGGGCAGGCTGAAGTCGAAAACGCTGACGCCGCTGCGGCGCTCGCCCATGTAGCTGCGGCCGTCACTGGAGCCGAAGACGACGCGCTTGCCGCTTTTCTTGAGCTTGCCGAGGTAGATCATGACGTGGGTCACGGGCAGCTTGCGGGTGGTTTCGAGGCTGTTGGTCCAGAAGAGGAGGTCGCCGGGTTTGAGATTGTCGAATTCTTCGCTGCCGAAGCTCGTTGCGGTAGGAGTGAGGTAGAGGTGGGTTTTCTTGTCCACCCAGTTGCACATCTCGTCAGACTGACGTGGAACGTCCTTCAGGCCCTGAAAATGCAGCACGTGATAAATGGTGCCGGAGCAGTCCATGCCGCCCTTGCTGGGTTCACTGGAGCCGTACATGTAGCCGAGTTCAAGGTGCGTGAGGGCGAGGCAGCTCTGCACGAGGCTTTGAATCTGCTTGGGGTAGCTGTCAAAATCGCTGATGTCTTCGATGCTGAGCGTGGAGACCACTGCCTGAGTCGCCACGGGGGTGGGCGGGTCTTCGTTCCCGGGTTCGGGACCCACCGGCGCAGGCGTGGTCTTTTTGGCCGCAGGGGTGTCGGTTTCCGACTTGGTGGGCGCTTTCTTTTTGACGGAAGTTTCCGACTTGGAAGACTTCTTTCCCTTGGAGGAAGTCGTGGCCGCGAGCAGTGGCGCGCCTGTGCCTGCTGCCAGAAGCAGGACCAGCAGGAGTCGCAGTAAAGTGTGCATGAGATTCGGGGGCTGAGAGTTGATGTCGCCGTGTTAGACGCCGTGGGGGGCCAAACTGATCAAATCAATTCGGGGACCTGCCGTACGTGAGGGATACGGACGGGCTCAAGAAATAGCCTTGTTACTGTACGGCAAGGACCTTGCGGTGTTAAAAAATGAGGAAAGCAGGAAGGCAGGAATGAAGCATTTCCTGATTTTCTACCTTTTTTATCTAACGTTCATTCGAGCCGGATCACGGTCGGCAGGCGCATGAAAGTTGTCTTGTTGCTGTGCAACAAGGCTCCCTTGTTCCACAGGAACAGGGCTACTTTAGGCGCGAAATCACCGCACAGATGACGCCGGCCATGAGCAGGAGGGCGGCGACGATGCGGATGCCGTAGGCCTTGCCGGATTCGTGGCGTTCGCGGTTGCCCAGCAGCGGGCCGAGGAGGGCGACAACAGCGAGGCTCCACATGCCGCGCGTGGCATACACGACGTTCACCCCGACGGCGTCGTTGAAGAAAGCGAGGGAGAGGCCCAGGGTCATCGACTGTGCGGCGATGAGGGTGCTGCCGCCGAGGGACCACTGCGTGGCACGATTCCATGGAATCGGCGGGCGATTGGGCAGCAGCGTCATGGCGATGAGTGAGAGAACACCGGTGGTGCCGGCGAGGATGGCGAGAAAGGTCTTCGGGCCGAATGCGGGCGCCCACTTTTGCAAAAACACATCGGCGAAGGCAAACAGCGCCGCACTGATGAGCGCCATGACCACCGGACCCGCGAGGCGTGCGCCTTTCGGCGTTTTGAAATCGGTGGCGCTCATGAGAAAAATGCCGCCGGTGGTGATGATGGCGGCCACCCACATCAGGGGCTTCATACTGTCGGTGATGAACAGGCTGGCACCGAGCGCGACAAACACCACCTTGGACCCCAGCACCGGTGTGACGAGCGAGACATCCCCACGCTGCATGGCGATGAAGGTGAACCAGCCTCCGGTGAAAAACAGCGTGCCCAGTCCGACCGGGAGGTACCAGTCCTGCCAGTGGACCGGCTGCGTTTCAAAGAACGCAAGCGGCAGAAACGCGAGCGTGCTGGCCCAGTTGTTGATGTGAAAGCAGGCCATCGGGCGTGCCCCTTCCGTGAGCGCTTTTTTCAGCAGCAAGGATGCGATCGCGTAGCCGATGGCGGCGACGAGCGGGAAGAGCAGATACCAGGGGAGGCTCATCGCCAATGACGAATGCAGGAATGACGAATGACGAATGTCGTCCTTCCCGCAGCGTTGAGTTCGTCATTCGTCATTTGAGAATTCGTCATTGAGGGTTCATTCGCCGGTTGTATCACGCACCCACAAGCTTGAGCCCCCAAGCGATGACGAGAGGCGTGGTGAGGCAGCTGACAACCGTGGTGGCCATGACGACCTGCACGGCGGTGGAGGCGTGACCGCCGTAGAGGCGTGCGATCATGATGTTAAACACGGCAGAAGGCATGGCACCCTGCACGACAATGACGCGCTTCAATTCCAGGCTGATCGGCAGGTAGCAGGCCGCTGCGAGAAAAGCGATGGGGATGACACCCAGGCGCAAAACCGGGCTGAGGACCGCCACTTTCCACTGCATGGCTCCCTGCCCCCAGAGATCCGCAATGGAGGCGCCAATGAGCAGCACGGCCAGTGGCACCGCGCAGGCACCCAGCATGGAGAAGGTGTTGTGCGCGACGAGCGGCACATACACGTGGAGGCCGCTGAAGTTCAGCAGCAGCGAGATCAGAATGGTGAGCACCGGCGCATTCAGCGCCAGCCGCCATGGGGCCTTGTCCAGGCCTGTGAGCAGCCCGACGCCCGCAGTCCAGCAGGCCAGCTCCACGCCGAGCGTGAAGGTGAAGAGCACGCCCAGCGTGCCCTTGTCTGGAAACAGCGCGGTGACGATGGGGATGGCCACAAAGCCGTAATTTTGCAGGCCGCAGGCCACGCTGAAGGTGCGGCGCCCTTCGCCTTTCTTCAGGCCGATCAGCGGTGCCACGAAATACGTGAGCGCGATGCCGAAGACGATGAGCCCGTAGCCCAGCCCGGCGGCAATGAGCACCGGTGGCAGGCTCATCACGGCAGGATTTCCCACCACGCGCTCGATGATCAGCGCCGGCGTGAGCATCATCACGGAAAGCTTCATCAGGCTGACGTCCGCCTCGGGTTTCAGCAGCCCCGTCTTGCGGGCCATCGCTCCGGCGGCCATCGTGAGATAAACCGGCACGGCCACGGAGAGAATGCTGAGGTAGTCGAGGTTGGCCATGCGCGCGGCCCTCAGCTAGGCGGAGATGGGGCGCTTCGCAAGTGCGACGGGGGAGGGAGTGTCCGTGGGACACAATCGTATCTGTATTTTTCTACTGCGTCCGAAGTACGACAGACACTCTTGTCTGTCGGTCAGCGCTTCGCCAACACTCGCAGCATGCAAGCCTCCTTCCATGTTCGCCCCAGCGGGCAGACGCTTTCGTCGCCCAGTTTGGGATTGGGTGTGCGCCAGGGTGGTTGCGGTGCCGCTGATCGACGGGCAGGAACCGTAGCGCAGCGGAGATAGCCAGCCGCAGGCTGCCCGCAGGGCGAACGCAGTGAGGCAATGCCCATCGTACTTCAGCCGCGCTTCCACACCACCCACAGCTCCGGCGGGGAAGCCGCACGGTTGATGGGCCGCAGGTGCTGCACTTCATAGCGCCGGGATTCGAGCGCCGCTGCCCAGACCGCGATGCTACGGCCTTCTTCGGCACCGCCTTCGTGGCCGGGATACACGGCGATGGTGAGGAGCCCGCCGGGCCTCAAGAGCTCCAGCGCCGCCTGCACGGCGACCATCGTGGTCTCCGTGTGAGTGATGAGCGTCTTGTCCGTGCCCGGCAGGTAGCCGAGATTGAACATGATCGCGCTGATCTTCCCATGCTGCTCCGCCGGCACATGCTCGCGCATGGTTTCGTGTCCGGAGTGGATGAGGGTCGTCATTTCCGCCGGCACCCGCTTCGCCGTTTCCACCAGGGCCGTCGCCTGCACATCGAACGCGAACACATGGCCGCCCGGACTTACACACTGGGTCAAGAATAGCGTGTCATGGCCATTCCCCATCGTCGCATCCACCGCGATGTCGCCGGGCCGCAGGCGGTCCTTTAGCATGAGCTGCGCCCACAGCACGGACGAAGGCAGGCCGCCATTCGGGCTGGCAAGATGGGGTTTGGGGGGAACCATGCGCGGAGAATAGAGACTTCACCGGCGGAATAAAGGGCCGGATGGTGCGATCCCGCAGATGGTCTGAGCAGTGGACTTGCCGCCCGAGTTGGCGCATGAACTCGTATCCTCGTCATGTCTTCGACTGCCTCTATCACTCCCAATTCATCCGGCTGGAACCTCGACCACTCCTATGCCCGCCTGCCCAAGATGCTCCACGAGCATCTGGAACCAACGCCGGTCCGGGAGCCACGCATGGTGGTGTTTAATCATGTGTTGGCGGAGTCGCTGGGTTTGAATGCTGCGGCGCTCGCAGACCGGGCGGCGATCTTTGCGGGCAATGAACTTCCCGACGGTGCTTCGCCCTTGGCCCAAGCCTACGCAGGCCATCAGTACGGCCATTTCACCGGCCTGGGCGATGGCCGCGCGATTCTGCTGGGAGAACAAATCACGCTGACAGGCGAGCGCTATGATGTGCAGCTCAAAGGCTCCGGCCCCACGCCCTTCTCACGGCGCGGGGACGGCCGGGCGGCGCTGGGGCCGATGCTGCGCGAATACATCATCAGCGAGGCCATGCACGCGCTCGGTATTCCGACGACGCGCAGCCTCGCGGTGGTGACGACGGGGGAAAAAGTGTTTCGCCAGGAGTCGCTGCCGGGAGCGGTGCTCACACGCATCGCCGCCAGCCACATCCGCGTGGGCACGTTTGAATGGGCGGCGGCACATGGAGACAAGGAAGCGCTGCGAGCTTTGGCAGACTACACGTTGCAGCGGCATTATCCCGAGCTCGTGGGTGCAGAGGCACCCTACCATGTGCTGCTCGAAGGCGTGATGGAACGGCAGGCGCGGCTGATCGCGCAATGGCAGTGCGTGGGTTTCATTCACGGCGTCATGAACACCGACAACGTGGCGCTCAGCGGCGAGACCATCGACTATGGCCCGTGCGCGTTCATGGATGCGTTTGATCCCGCCACCGTGTTCAGCTCCATCGACCGCCAGGGCCGCTACGCCTATGGCAACCAGCCGCAGATCGCGCAGTGGAATCTCGCCCGTCTGGCGGAGGCCCTGCTGCCGCTGCTGCATGCCGAGGAAAAGCGGGCCGTGGAGATTGCTAATGCGGCGATCGAGGGTTTTAAGGTGACGTTTGAGCGCTACTGGCTTGCCGGGATGCGGGCCAAGCTGGGGATCTTCACCGAGGAAGCCGGGGACCGTGCTTTGATCGAAAGCCTGCTGGTGTGGATGCGGGAGCAAAAGGCGGATTTTACCAACACCTTCCGCGCCCTGAATCCCGCCGAAACCGTGCCGCAGGAGGACGCCGTTTTTGCTGAATGGCATTCACAGTGGCAGGCCCGGTTGAAACTGCAGCCGCAGTCTGCGGAGGAGGTGAAGGAGCGCATGCGAGCGCACAATCCGGCGGTGATTCCGCGCAATCACAAGGTAGAAGAAGCCCTCGCGGCGGCAGTGGAAAAGGGTGATTTGAACGTGATGAAGCGATTGCTGGAGGTGCTGGCGAAGCCGTATGAGGACAGCGAGGGCCAGACTGAGTACCGGATGCCGTCGGGTCTGGCACCGGGTGCGTATCAGACGTTTTGCGGCACGTGAGTCGGAAAGTAGCCTTGTTGCTGTGCACAAGGAACAGCTCTTGCGACATCCACATTTCCCGATCCGACGCCCCTGCTCGCTCCGCTCGACTCCTCCCTGTTCCGCAGGAAAAGGGCTACTTTGCTGCGCGCTCAGATCTGATTCCGCTGCAAATCCAGCTCCGGGTCCAGCGCACTTCCATCCAGCAGATGGTCAATGAGATGCCGAGCCAGCCAGGGGCTGCGGAGGGAGCCTTTGGAACCGAGGCCGTTGAGGAAGGCGATGCGGGGGTGCGTGGGATGTGTGCCCATGAGCGCCTGCTGGTTTTTGATGATGGGCCGCACGGCGGTCTGTGTTTCCGTGATGGTGGCAGGCAGCTTGAGCAGGCTGCGCAGGTTGGCTTCGAGCAGCGCCACCTGATCGGCGGCAGGGGTGTTGGGATCGTCAAACTTCCATTCGTAGGTGGAACCGGCGCGCAGGGTGCCGTCCGGGCGGGGGAGGAGCCAGCAGCTACGATTGAGGATGCGCTGCTCACCGTGGAGATCGGCCTGCACGGTGAGGACGGTGCCGCGTGCGGACTGAAACGGCACCCATTTAAAGAGTGGGTGCTTTTCAGCGCTCCAGCCCAGCGCCCAGATGACGTGGGAGAAGCGCTGGCCCTGCCACTCCACGCCGGTGGCGTCATCCTGCACGTCGGCGGGCTGCACGTCAGCTTTGATGCAGGCGCCGAGGGAGGTAAAGAATGCGCGGCTGGCCTGGAGGTAGCTGGCAGTGTCCAGCCAGGCGGCATGGCGCTGCTGGAAGCCGTTGGCGGGGTCGTGAATGACCTCGGCGTCCAGTTGCGGTGGCTGCGGGTGCAGGAAGGGCTGCATGTCGGGGTCGCGCCGGCGTTTGTGCCATTTGGCGATCTCCGCTTCGTTCTTGAGCAGGCGCACGTAGCCACGTGGGAAGAAGCAGCGCTGCCCAAGCCGCTGGCCGCAGCGGCGGTAGAAGCGCAGGGCTTCGCGATAAAACAAGTCATAGCGCCAGCTCACCGTGAGCCGCATGCCGGTGATGGGCGTGATCAAGCCTGCGGCTACCTTGGAGCAGGTGACGGCTTCATCGCGATCGACGATGACAAAGGGCACCTCGCGCTCCCACAAACGCCACGCCAGCGCCGTGCCGGCGAGGCCCTGGCCGATGATGAGGAAGCGGGGTGGCATGACGAAAGGAGTGCGGGGCTTTGGCCCGAAATCATGCCCGAGTTATGTCATGCACGCAAAGAACGAGCGGCCGCTCACGGCTGCTTCTCCACCATCACTTGCATGATCTCCTTGAGCTTCTCGCAGGTCTTGGTGACCTGCTCTTCGGTGGGCGCGGTTTGGCCGGGGCCTCTCCAGAGGGCGCTGATGTCTTCGATGGCGGCGCCGATGTGCTTGATCATGGGCTCTTCATGTTTGGTCATGCCGAGGCGGTTGAAGTCATCGCGGATGTCCTGCAGCACCGCCGGGGAGCCGATGCACAGCGCCCGCACTTCCACTCGGGCATTTTCCACCACCACGCTGGAGGTGATCTCCAGCAGGCGCAGCCAGAGCCCGAGATCGATCAGGACGGCCAAGTCGTCGTCCTTCTGCTCCCGCAACATGCGGATCAGCACCTGGTGGCTGTCCACGATCTCGCTACGCAGCTCCTTCCATTCGCTGCTTTCGGCCATTTTTCCCTGGGCCATGAGGCGGGGCAGGAGTTTCTCGCCCAGACCCAGCATGCGGCAGTAGCTGAGCACTTCCTGGTTGTTGTTGCGGAACTGCTGGGCATCCCCCGCCTGCCAGATGAGGAAGCTGTCGGCCATCAGACCGCCGAGGAGGAGGGCGGCGCGGCCACGGTCCGTGGGTGGCGTGGGTGGCGGCGGGCGAAACATCAGGCGCCAGCGGGCTTTGGCGCGCTGGCCCACCATATCGAGAAAATCCGCTGGCGTCTGCTCCGTCGAGGAGATGCGCGCGTCGTCGGTGCCCAAATCATCCGCCCACGCAGGCATTCCGCCCAGGCACAGCCCCAGCGCTACGAGGTAAATCGTGCGGCGGGAACGGGACGGGAGGGCGGACATGTTCGGGAGCTGACGGCATACTTTACTCCACCGTAACACTTTTGGCGAGATTTCTTGGCTTATCTACATCACACCCGCGGGCGACGGCGGTGTAGTAGGACAGGAGCTGCAGTGGGACGACGTTCAAAATGGGCGTCAGGTAGGACGGGCAGTCCGGCACGTAGATCACGTCATCGGTGATGCGCTCCAGCTCGGTGCGGCCTTCGGTGGTCACGGCGATCACGGGGCCTTTGCGGGCGCGCACTTCCTCGATGTTGCTGACGTTTTTGTCGAAGACGGCGTCGCCTGGGGCGATGAACACGGAGGGCATGTCCGGCTTCACCAGGGCGATGACGCCGTGCTTCAGCTCCGCGCTGGGGTGGCCGCTGGCGTAGATGTAGCTGATCTCCTTCAT